>JAEEGK010013380.1_pt1 | contig 18490 bp, 13 predicted proteins | sample 8958771 | NCBI WGS metagenome assembly JAEEGK01 (sample SAMN16246547, study PRJNA631951) | gut metagenome | biome: gut microbiome; feature: rumen; material: SC-attached | host: Bos | place: Iran: Karaj | collected 2018-10
ACCATGATCGGCCAGAACCTGGGGGCCCGGAAGACCGACCGCTGCACGAAGACCATCCGGGGCACCCTGGTGTGCACCATGATCCTGGCCACCGTCACCTCCCTGGTGGGCCTCCTCTTTTCCGACACCCTTTACGGCGTCTTCACCAAGGATGCGGAGGTCGTCGCCATGGGGAGGGTGTTCATGCAGATCATGGTGGCCACCTTCTACTGCGGCGCTCTCATGGGCCCCTTCTTCGCCATGGTCAACGGCTCCGGCTTCGCCTCCATGGGCTTCTTCATCGGCATCCTGGACGTGGTGTTCCGGGTGGGCATCAGCCTGCTCTTCGAGAAGCTCTTCCATCTGGGGGTTTACAGCTATTGGTGGGGCAACGCCCTGTGCCGGGTGGGTCCCATGATCATCTGCATGATCTATTATTTCAGCGGAAAGTGGAAAACGCGAAAACTCCTGACGGAATGACCGGACCGGGAGAATAGAAAATCTCATTCAGAGGAGCGGTGCCTATGCTGCGCAGTCTCATTTCCATCGTCGTGAATATCGTCTATTGCGTCGTCCTGAACCTGACGCTGTTTACGGACCGGGCCGTGATGCCCGGGGGAGAGGTGCGCCAGTGGCGGCACAGCGCCATCGGCCGCTTGGGCCTTTCCGGGCAGTCGGCGCTGGTATACCTGCAGCTCTTTTTCACTGCCGTCAGCCTCGTCACCAGCGGCATGATGCTCTTCGGCGTCAAAAACAGCACCGTAAAGACGATCCAGCTCGCCAGCACCATCGCTTCCACGGTCATGTTCATCGTCGTCATGATCGCCGCCGGCTTCGTGCACGCCAAATACGGCTGAGGGTCAGAACATGCTCAGGAAAATGCTGAGCACCATCCAGGCGGCCAGGGAGTAGAAATTGCCCTTTTCATCCCTGCCGCTTTGGAATATCTTCCGGGCCCGCTCCCGGTCCAGCAGCTCGAAGCCGCGAAACTGCTCCGCCCCCACCGCGCCGTTCTGGTTCAGCTCTCCCAGGTCGTCCAGGGTGATCTCGGCGCAGAGGAAGGCGTTGGACTCGTCCGTGATGCCGGGGGTGCAGAAGGCGCAGGGATTCAGGACGGTGATGCGGTCGCTCTCCTTCACCGTCAGGCCGCTCTCCTCCCGGATCTCCCGGATGGCCGCGCTCACCAGCGGCTCCGGGCTTTCCCGGTCCTCCGGGTCCAGCAGCCCCGCCACCGGGCTCAGGAGATACTGCCCCACGGGATAGCGGTATTCATAGCTCATGAGGAGGCGGGTCTCGTCTCCGGGAAGGTGCAGCACCACGGCGACGGTCACGGCGTCGGGGAGCATCTCCCGGAATTCCCCGTCCGTCTTTTTCACCACCAGCTCGTCTTTCCCCCGGCGGGAGGCCTCGTAATAGTGCTTCCCCTCGGCGTATTGGAGGTCGTAGCATTTCAGGAACCTGGATTCGTACAGGGTCTCGATCTTGTCTTTGTTCATGCTCATGTGCAGCGTTCCTTTCCGGTCCCGAAGGAGGTCGTGTTGCCTTTCGGGACCTGTCGTTTTATTATCGGCTGCCCGGGGGCTTCTGTCAAGCCGCTCTGCCTGTCCGTAAAAGCCGGGTGGAATACGCGGATCGGTCATTCCGGGGTGGACAAAGGGCACAGATGGTGGTAATATATGGAACGCCCGGCGGACACCGGACCGCGCTGGTCCGGCATCTGCCGGGAATAGGCTGTCATTCCAGCCTCAGAAGGAGGAGAAAGAAACCATGAAGAAAAGTAAAAGCAGTCTGTCTCTGGTGCTGGCCCTGGTGCTGGTATTGGCGCTGAGCCTTGCCCTTCCGGCCATGGCCGCCGGGGAGGAAGCCGGGGAAGCCCTCTGCACCCGGGGGGACGCAGTCACCGCCCTTTACGCCCTCTGCGGCGAGACGGGAGAATATCCCCAGGCTGATTTTGACGACGTGCCCGCCGGGGGAGAGCTGGCCGAAGCCGTGAACTGGGCCGCCGCCAAGGGCATCGTCCTGGGCTACGGCAACGGGTCCTTCGGCGCCGCCGATCCGATCACCCGGGAACAGCTGGCCGCCATCCTTTACCGCTGCGCCCAGACGCAGGGCAAGGGCTTCCAGGGCATGTGGATGTTCCTGCTGGACTATCCCGACGCCGGGGAGATTTCTGCCTATGCGGACGAAGCCATGCATTGGGTGGTGATGAACGGCATCCTCACCGGTTCCGAGGAAGGGCTCTGCCCCAAGAGCAGCCTGTCCGCTGCGGAAGCGGCTGCCATCCTGGAGCGTTTCCAGGCCGCCGTCACCGACGGGGAAGCCGGTCTTGTCCTGGAAAACGGGGGCCTGACCCTCACCATCCCCGCCGACAAAGCGGAGCTGGTGATCGCGGAGGTTCCCGCGGCGGATGAATTCGGCACCCTGTTCACCGTTTCCGAGAAGGCCTCCGTGGAGGCTGCCCAGGCGCGGGACGGGCAATTCGAGGGCGCGGGCTGGCTCTTTGCCATCCGCAAGGTCTCCGGGGAAGCCCTGCAGGATATGCTCTGCTACGATATGTCCGGCATGGCGCCCTTCGCCAGGGACGAGGAAGGCAATGCCTATCTCCTCTGCACCCCCACGGATGTGCGCCTGGAGCGGGAAGGGACCTTCACCGAGGAGGACATGGAGCAGTGGACTGCCCTGAATGCATGGGCTGCCGAGATCCCCGCCGCTTTCACGGAGGCCAACGGCCTGGAGCCCTTCCACCGGGGCAACAGCGACCTGGAGATCACCCTGAACCGCATCCTCTGCGGCATCGAGCCCTATACCATCAGCACGCTGAAATACCTGGCCCTGGAGCCCGGCGAGGTTGACCCCGCCCCCTTCGTGGAAAAACTGCTGGAGGGGACATATACCTTCGAAAATGATGAAGAGGGGTCCGACGGGGAGTATGTGGTGCTTCTGCTCCCAGAAGAAAACACCCGCTATGATTTCCTCTTCGGGGATAAGAACCTCATCCGCAAGGTCGTGACCGTCGAGGACGGGGAGTATACGTTCCTGTTCAGAGCGGAGTTTGCCGACGACACCACGGCCAATGACGTCATGAGCGCCTGGTACGACGCCATCGCCCAGGCCCAAGGGCTGGAATAACGAGGGACATAACCGATTGAAAAGAGCCTCCGGCGGTCATCCGGCCGCCGGAGGCTCTTTGCGCGCCGGACCTTCGGATTCCCGCCATTCCGACGCGGTTTCCGAGGAAAAACTTGTCACTGCCCGGGGGAAAATGCTATTATATGGTAAACGATCCGGCGTTGGTCTTCCCGGCGGGCCCGGAGTCCGCCGATATGGACGCCTTGGAGCGGGCCGGGCTTCGCCGCCCTTCGGCATGCCCGGGAATCTGAATGGGAGGTCATTATGGACAAGGAACGGTTTGACGCATTGGTAAAGGACGCCTTTGCCGGCGTGGACAATCAGACGCATCTCCCCGCGGAGGATGTGACGGTGCCGATCATGGACGCGCCCATCTACGGCTTCGCCGCCGCGGACGATCCCATCTTCGAGCTTTTCCGGGATCCGGCGGTCATTGGGGAGAAATTCATGGCCCCGAAGGAATGGATGCCGGAGGCGAAGACCGTCGCGGTGTTCTACTTCTCCTTCTCGGAGGAGATCCGCAGCAGGCATCGGGTTTCCACGGAGCCCATGGACGAGGCGTGGGTGAGCGGCTACGGGGATCATGGGAAAGTGGTGGTGCCCTTTGCCCAGGCCATGACCGCCGCCCTGGAAAAGGAGGGCATCCGGGTCTTCAATCCCACCTGGGACATGAAGCACCCCTCCGAATCCATCCCCTGGGACAACGGGGGAGAGGAGGATCTCCACTGGTCCGTGGCCTGGTCAACCCGCCATGTGGCCTTTGCCGCCGGTCTGGGCACCTTCGGCATCCATCGCCACATCATCACGGAGAAGGGCTGCTGCGGCGCCATGGTCACGCTGCTCCTGGACTGCGCCATGGAGCCCACGAAGCGGACCTATACGGACCCCTATGAATACTGCATCCGCTGCGGGGCCTGCACCCACCGCTGCCCCGTGGACGCCATCACAATGGAGCATATGCGCAACCTGAAAAAGTGCAGCGGGCGCGCTGCCGAGCTCTTCCAGAAATACAAGAAGGGCAACTGCGGCAAGTGCATGGTGGGCGTCCCCTGCGAGGACAGGATCCCCGGCAGGGGGAAATGATCCGCCCCGGAAAACCACATAGTATCCGGCCTGATTCTTGCAAAATCAGGATACAATTCTCAAGCTGTCGGCACTTTGCCGACAGCTTGCGCCCAGGTCCGCCGCCCGGCGGACCTGGGTTTTTGCACAGAAGGGTAATATTTTTGTAACACGGAATTGAAACACTTGCAATAATCGGAGATTCCCACTATAATACAACCATTGGTGAGATTATACAAAAGGGGGTTGTATATCCGAGCCGATTTTGGGAATCTTGTATTTCCATTCCCTGGAAGCAAACAAAACGAGAATATCAAAATCAAAGAAAAGGAGAAGAAACATGAAAACTGGCAAGAAACTCTGGTCCCTGCTGCTGGCCCTCGTGATGGTGGTCTCCCTTCTGGGCGGCGCCTTCGTGGTCAACGCAGCGGACAGCGTGACCGTCACGCCGGACGCCACCTATGGGGGCGCTGTGCTCAACATGGCGGCCACCAAGGTGGACGATCAGATCACCGTATTTGATCTGGCCTCCATCGGCTTCGGCACCGGCATCGAGTATGCCTTCTGGTTCGAAGCAGACGGCACCTTCTGCTTCGACCAGGACGTGACCCTGAATTACCAGGGCGCTGTGAAGGCGGAGCTGAAGGCCGGGGAAGTGACCGGCATCGCTGGATACAGCGAGTGCTATCTGACCCTGGACGACGGCAACATGATCGCCCTTATCGACAAGAGCAATCCCGGCAACTTCGCGGGCCTGCCGGCTGACACCGCCTTTGACGGATTCCCCGGCACCGTGACCGTCGGCGGTGCTGCCGCTGAGGAGCCAGCCGAGGAGCCGGCTGCCGAAGAGGAGCCTGCTGCTGAAGAGGAGCCCGCCGAAGAAGCTCCTGCCGAGGAAGCTCCCGCCGCCGAAGGCGAAGGCTTTGTGAAGGCCGCTTCTCTGGACGCCGGAAAGCAGTACCTGATCGTCACCGAGTATGAAGGCAAGTTTTTTGCCCTGACCAGCACCGGCGTCAACAGCAATGTGGGCGCTGTCGAGGTCGCGGTGGACGGCGATACCGTCGCCGCGGCGGACGCCGCCGCCGTCTGGATTCCCGACGGCAGCGACCATCTGGAGAATGTGGGCAATCCCGGCCAGTTCGTCTTTGCCAGCTCCGGCGGCCTCTTTACCTGGGACAGCAGCATGCTGCGCACCTTCGTGTATGACGCTGCCAGCGAGACCGTCATCCTCCACAGCGGCAAGTACACCCTGAGCTTCGACGGCGCGGCCTTCGGTCAGGCTGAAGCCGCCAAGATCCTGCTCTTTGTCGGGGAAGGCGCGGCTGCCGCGGAGCCCGCCGAGGCTGAGCCCGCAGAGGAGATCGTTTTCCCCGCCCCCGAGACCGTGTACCGCGACGCCGTGAAGAATGAGGACGGCTCCATCACCCTGGCCTTCACCTCCGACGTCCACTATCGGGACGGCGACAACATGAACCTGAAGACCTGGCTGGACAACTCCGGCGTGGGCTACATCGACGCCATCGGCTTCTGCGGCGACATGGGCTCCGCCTATGCCTCCAATGCCGAGGATTTCTGGACCTGGACCGGCTCCGTCATGAACTTCGTGGACGGCATGATCGACGAGGGCAAGGTGGGCGACGCCATCTACACCCTGGGCAACCACGAATGGTTCCCCTCTGCCGGCGGCGACTACCTGCACACGTATGCCGACTATGAATCCGCCCAGCGGCTGCGCCAGGTGGGCGAAGGCCTTGTGACCGACGACTATATCATCTACTGCTTCGGCGCAGGCAGCTGCGTTTCCACCCAGTACAAGAACGACTATATGGAAGAGGACATCGCCAAGCTGGACGAGTGGCTGGCGACCGCCCCCACCGATACCCCCATCTTCATCCTGACCCACTTCCCCCTGCACTTCTGGTACAACACCCGCTACGCCCCCCATGCCGTGGACGTCATCGACGTGCTGAACAAGTACAGCGACGACCATGAGATCATCTTCTTCTGGGGCCACAACCACAGCGACTACGACGACAGCTACTATACGCCCAAGTTCCCCGGCGATGAGATCCGCGTGGATGCCGAAGGGAATATGCGCACCCTGAACTTCTATTACATGGGCGCAGGCTGCACCTCCGACGCGGAGTACACCGGCCCGGGCAAGGGCTCTGCCAGCATCTTCAACAAGGGCCTCATCGTCACCATCAACGCCGACAAGACCCTGGACTTCACCTACTATACCCTCGAAGGACAGGCCATGTATGTGGAAAGCCCCTGGCTGGTCCGCTTCCGCACCGGCTACGGCGACTATGAGACCGTGTCTTCCGTGTATGTGGAAGACGGAGAGACCGTCGCGCCGCCCGAGGCGCCCGAGCTTGAGGGCTATGAATTCACCGGCTGGGTCTACTGGAACGATTACAAAGAGGTTCCCTTCGACTTCTCCGCGCCCGTCCATCAGTCCTATCTCATCACCGCCAATTATGTCAAGATCCTCACGCCCGCGGCTGCGCCCGCTGCGGCCGACTGCGTGACCGTCACGCCCAACGCCACCTTTAACGGGGCGCCCCTGACCATGACGGCCGCCGGCGTGGGCGACCTGATCACGGTGTTCGACCTGTCCAGCATCGGCTACGGCTCCGCCATCATGTATGGCTTCTGGTTCGAGCCTGACGGCGTCGTCAGCTTCAACCAGGATGTGACCCTGTACTATCAGGGCAACGCCACGGACTTCACCCTGAAGGCTGGGGAGTTCTACAGCACCGAAGGCTTCGGCGAGCACTATATCCAGCTGGACGACGGGAAGAGCGATCTCCTTCTCCTTGAGTATGAGAATCCCGGCAACTATGCCAGCCTCCCCGGCAGCGAGCCCTACTCCGCCTTCCCCGGCGCCGTCGCGGCGGGCAGCGCGGAAGAAGCTGAGCCCGAGCCCGCTCCCGTGGAGCCCGAACCCGCTCCCGTGGAGCCCGAGCCTGCCCCTGCGCCTGTGGGCCAGACCTACACCGTCCAGGCGGGCGACACCCTTTGGAGCATCGCCAAGCGCTTCTACGGCAGCGGCTTCAAGTGGGATGTGATCTACAACGCCAACTACGACGTGATCAAGAATCCCCGGATGATCTACGTCGGCCAGGTGCTGCTGATCCCGTAAGCAACTTCTGCGGGAGCATCCCGCAAGGCAAATGAAAAAAGGCGCTGTCTCCCAAGCCGGATGGCTGAAGGAGGCAGCGCCTCTTTATCGGCAGTATCTTTATCGGCAGGGTCAGACCTCGCTGCGGACCTTTTCGATGACCTTTCTGCAAAGGAGCGCCGCGACGCAGAGGGTCACGACCTCGGAAATGAGGGGGGAGAACCAGACGATCTCCAGCCGCCCGAAGCTGCTCAGCACCCAGGCGGCGGCCACCTGGATCACCACCTGGCGCATGATGTTGAGCATCAGGGCAAAGCGGGAACGGCCCAGGGCCTGGAAGGAGGAGGTGAGGATGACGGTCACCGCTCCGAAGGTCATGGACAAGGCGCAGCGGCGCACCGCCGTGACGCCGATGGAGAGCATGTAATCCGAGGCATTGAAGAGCCGCAGCAGCGGCACGGGGATGATCTCATAGAGGATCGTGATCGCCAGGGTGATGACCGCGCCGACGATCACGCTGAGCTTCAGCGTCCGGAACAGGCGGTCCAGCTTTTTGGCGCCGTAGTTGTAGGAATAGATGGCCAGAGTGCCGTTGTTCATGCCGAAGACGGGCATGAAGCCGAAGCTCTGGAGCTTGATCCAGACGCCGTAGACCGCCGTGGCCGTGGTGGAGAAGGAGAGGTAGATGCCGTTGAGGAGATAGCCGGTGACGGCATGGAGGCCCACGGTGATCATGGAGGGGAAGCCGACGGAATAGATGAAGCCCAGGATCTTCAGGTCCGGGAGCATCTGCCTCAGGTCAAAGCGGGTGGCGGTATTGCGCTTCAGGTTGAAGATAAGGGCGCAGACCGCCGCGGCAAACTGGCCGATGACCGTGGCGATGGCGGCCCCCCGGACGCCCAGCCCGAAGGCAAAAATGAAGATCGGGTCCAGGATGATGTTCAGGATGGCTCCCAGGGCCTGGCTGATCATGGAGGGGGTGGCGTTGCCCGTGGCGATCAGGAGCTTTTCCAGTCCCTGGGCCTGGAACATGCCCAGGGAGAAAATGGTGATGATGGAGACATACTGGGCCCCGTAGTCGATGATGCTCTCCACGTCGGTCTGGCTCTGGAAGAAGCGGCGGGAGAAGAGCAGGCCGACTCCCACACAGAGGATGGCGTAGATCAGGTCGATGAAGACCTGGACGTTGGCGGCCTTCTCCGCCCGGCGGCGGTTCCCCTCCCCCAGAGAGCGGGACACCAGCGCATTGACGCCGACCCCCGTCCCCACAGCCAGGGCGATCATGAGGTTCTGGATCGGCAGCGCCAGGGAAACGGCGGTCAGCGCATCCTCGCTCAGCCGGGCGACGAACATGCTGTCCACGGCGTTGTAGAGGGCCTGGATGAACATGGAGATCATCATGGGCACGCTCATGGTGACCAGCAGCTTCCCGATGGGCATGGTCCCCAGCTTTTCCTGGGCGGATTGTTTCTTGTTTTCGGCGGGCATGTCTGCCATAGCATCCTCTCCCTTTGGCGGATCGTCGTTGGCAGCGCAAAGCGCAGGCGCAGCCGAAGGCTGTGCCCGGAGGCCCCGCGCTATGTAGTGAGTATACTACAGATTCCGGGCGCGTTCAAGGTTCCGCCGCGCAGGAAAACCGGGCCGCAAACGCGGCCCGGTCCTTCCTATGCGCATTTCAGTATTTCCCGTATTCCCGCACAGTGTCGAACATGGCCGCCACGCTTTCCTTCTTCACGTGGCTCAGGCCAGAGCCGGTCATGAAGATGAAGCCGCCGCCGGGGGCGCAGATGTCCAGCAGCCGTTTGGCCTCGTCCCGCACCTTCTCCGGCGTGCCGAATTGCAGGAGGTTGGTGTTGAAGCTGCCGCCGATGCAGGCGATGTCCTTCAGCTTGGACTTGGCCACCTCCATGTTCACTTCCTCGAAGTGGTAGAACACCTTGCCGGGGGTCACCTCCGTCAGGCAGTCCAGCCGGGTGTTGTAGCGGCCCTCGCAGAAGATATAGGGCACCATGTCCGCCTTGATGATCTCCTCGATGATCATCTGCAGGTGCTTCCAGTAGTATTTGCGGTAATGCTCGTCTCCCATGAAGCCGTCGATGCCCTTGTGCAGGGCCATGAACACGTGCTTCCCCTTGGCTCCGGGCATCTTGCCCTGCATGCGGATCATTTCCAGCATGGGGCCGATGGACTCGTCGATGTAGCGCTCCACCTCTTCGGTGTGGTCGTAGAGATCCTGCAGGGAGAGGATCGTGCCCCGCAGCCCGTCAGAATAGCTGTCGAAGGGCACGGCGGCGCCGCCCTGGCGGAACACGGGGTAGCCCATCTCATAGACGGTCTTGTTCAGCCGGGCCGCGTTTTTCCGGTATTCCTGGTTCAGCTCGTTCAGCTTCCACAGGTCCTCCAGCATGGCCCTGAACTCCGGGGTGGAGACCTGGGCGGCCACGCCCCGGGCGCTGAGCCTGCCCCCCTGGAGGGCCCTGCACAGGGGCTCCAGCAGCTCCGAATTCCGGGGAGTCTGCTTGAACAGGGTCCAGCCCGTGCGGTCCCGGAAGAATTCGTCGAATTCATCGTCCAGCAGGGTGGGGTATTCAATGAATTGCTGGATGGAATTGACGTCGATGATGTCCCCCGGCATGCCCGCCCAGCGCATGTTCTTGGGCCTTTCCAGCTCCAGCATGGGGCCCTCGCCCGCGTAGTTTGTGCCGGTGCCCAGGCCGCAGTCCGGGTCGAACTCCTCCAGGTACTTCACGATGGACTTCTCCATCTTTTCCAGGGTGGTGTCGTAAATGACCTCCGCCACCGTGTACCCCGCGTTCAGCATGGGGAACAGGGCGGCCGAGGGCATCATGGGCACCCGGTCCGGCTCCTTCAGGGCGATGGCGGCCTGGACCCTGGCCGTTTTTTCATCGTATCGTTTTTGCGCTTCCGGTGTCATCCTCTTTCCTCCGTTCTGAGTGATTTATTAAATGTTACTATAATTCAGAACGGCAAGCAAGAGGATTTGGGATGAATTGACCAATTATCGCCGGATGATTCGCATTTTCTTCAGCAGATAAATGTACGCGCCCAGCGAAACGAAGGTATCAAACGCATTTCCGAGTCCAAACAGCAAAGCGATTCCTATCAGTGTCGGCGTCCATGCGCCGCATAAATAGAGAATGAATGCAGCGCCGTAGTAAATTGTATTGGTTGCAATCGACTCAAAGAGCATATACTGCGTTTTTCCCAAACCGTAGAACGTGGCGTCAAATACATTCTGAAAAGCATACAGAATATAAAACCCAAGCAGGACCAGGACCAATTCAAACAGTTTATCAACATCTGAAAACCGCAGAACACTTGTCATAAACGGCTTCCACAGCGGAATGCTCGCGCACCATAAAACGGTTATGAAGCCGGTGATCGCAAAATACCCGGGAGAATTATCCCGGACACAGCTTTCGCTTGCAGCAGTTTCCTCCTTGATGAGTTCGCCCAGCTGGAGGACCGGAAGAAGAAGCCAGCCCCAAATGAAGTTGTTGGCGACCCAGTATGTGCCCTGTTCCCCCACGACGTTCACCATGCGTGCGACCATCAGCATGTATGCGGCGTTGCGAACAAGGGACTCAAGGCCGGAAATACCGCCGATTTTCAGAAAGCCCTTCATCCAGCCGAAGTCCGGCTTTGCCTTTGTAAACACATCGACGCCTTCTCGCCGCAGGAGTATCAGGGAAACCGTGAGAAGAAGCAGGTTGACAAGGATATTTGAATATCCGATCCCGTTCACGCCGAGATTAAGCGATACGGGCAGGGAGGAAACAAGAAAGGTATCAAATATCAGCGATAGCACCAGCCGAAATCCGGTGAGAATATAGATATACCGGCTTCGGTTGAGGGATACCAGTGAAACCAGTGCGAATTGAGAGAGTATGGTAAAGATATTCGCTGTACTTTCAATGCGGATATAGGCTGCGGATGCGGCAATAATGCTCGGGTCGGCAGCCATGAATTCCAGCAGCGGTGCCGCGAATATGGAAATGACCGCGGACAAAAGCATATAGACGACACCGGACAGAAGCATTCCGGTACGTACAAAGTTTGAGAATGCCTTTCTGTCTGCCTTTACCTTTCCGATGAAGAAGAACAGCGGAAGGATGATAGCTTCGCTGATTACTTCATACAGCAGATTGACCCAGGACAGCTGTCCGGCGATAGAAAACGACCAGTCTCCCGGAAGCTGCCCGAGAAAAAACACCCGAAGGGTGGTGTATATCGTCGGGCACAAGCCAAGGACGATCAAGGCCAGATACAGCCTCAGATTGATATGGGTAAGTGATTGCTTCAATTTGCTCATGACGATTCTCCAAAGTACACAGCATAGACTTGCCGCTGCTGTTATTATAACATAGCTTTTGGCGGCTTCAACACGAGAAAAAAGCGGCTGAGATTGCGCTTATGAAAGAAGAAGCCGTGTGCTGTTGCATGTCCGGCGGTGCGGGAAAGTGGCTTTGAGAACTGCGGGCAGGGGGTGCAAAGGGGCGGAAAGTGTGGTATGATGCTGTCCGCTGCCCCTTCGGGCAAAACCAGACACGTTAGGATAAGCGATGAAACGACCCGACCTCTCCCTCACCGGCACGGTATTCCGCCTGGCGGGACCCACCATGCTGGAACAGCTCATGCAGACCGCCGTGCAGTATGTGGACACCGCCATGGTGGGCGCTCTGGGCACGGCGGCCACCGCCGCCGTGGGCTCCACCACCACCGTCAACTGGCTCATCGGCTCCTCCATCGGGGCCATGGGGGTGGGCTTCCTTGCCATCATCTCCCAGGCCCGGGGCGCGGGGGATGTTGACCGGGCCCGGCGGGCCTCGGCCCAGGCGGTGCTGATGATGCTCCTCATCGGGGCCCTGTTCACGGCCCTGCCCCTGGCCCTGGCGAAGCAGGTGCCCGGATGGATGCAGCTGGAAGCGTCCATCCGCCCTCTGGCCTCCCGCTATTTCTTCATCATCTATCTCCCCACCGTATTCCGGGCGGCGGCCACCCTCTCCGGCACGCTCCTCCGCTCGGCGGGGGACAGCCGCACCCCCATGGCGGCGGGCATCCTCATGAACCTGGTGAATGTGGTCCTGAATTTTCTCCTCATTTTCCCCAGGCGGGAGCTCCTCCTTTTCGGCCTGCGCATCCCCATGTGGGGCGCGGGGCTGGGGGTGGTGGGAGCCGCCGCGGCCACGGCCCTGAGCTTCGTGCTGGGGGGCATCCTGCTCCTCCGGGCCCTCTGGCGGCATAAGGAGATCTCTCCCCGGGGCTACCCCCTGAAGCCGGACAAGGCCGTGCTCCTGCCCTGCCTGAAGATCGCGGTGCCCGCGGTGCTCCAGCGCTTCGCCACCTCCCTGGGCTACGTCATTTTCGCCTCTCTCATCAATTCCCTGGGGGAGGTCTCCACCGCCGCCCATACCGTGGCAAACACGGTGGAATCCGCCTTCTATGTCCCCGGCTACGGCATGATGACCGCCGCCGCCACCCTGACGGGGGAGTGCATCGGCGCCCGGGACCGGGAGCGGCTGAAAAAGATCAGCACCGCCGTCCTGGTGCTGGAAACGGGGCTGATGCTCGTCTCCGGGGCGCTGCTCTTCACCTTTGCCCCCGCCATGGCCTCCCTGTTCAGCCGGGACGAACAGGTGGTGCGCCTGGCCGCCGCGGTGCTGCGGATGGTGGCCCTTTCCGAGCCCTTCTACGGCGTGACCATCGTCCTGGAGGGGAGCCTCCAGGGGGCGGGGAACACCCGGGTGCCGTTCATATTCAATGTGATCGGCATGTGGGGCGTGCGCATCGTGGGCACCTTCCTGCTGGTGACGGTGCTGGGCAAGGGCCTCACCGCCGCATGGGGGGCCATGATCGCCCACAATCTGCTGCTGTTCGTGCTCTATGTCCTCTATCGGAAATACGGGCGATGGAACAGCCTGATGAAATAATGAGGCGCTGCTTTCGCAGCGCCTCACAATCCTTTATCCATTCGGTTCCGAAAGCCAAGGGCAAAGCGGAGCCGGGTTCAGCCCTCTGCCGCCTGCAATTCCCGGATGCCCGCCGTCACCAGGGCATAGTCCTCCTCCGCCTGCCGGGCCATGGGGGCCAGGTCCACCGTGGGCGCGCCGCTTCGGACGGCGTCGCAGATGGCGGAGGCGCTGCGGGCCAGCCTTCCCAGCTCCAGGTTCAGGCAGACGCCCTTCAGGTTGTGGGAATAGCGGAACACGTCCTCCCAGTTTTCGGCCCGGATGGCCTCCATCATGGCGGTGAAATCCCCGCCTTCGATGAATTTGCCCAGGAAGCGCAGCATGAACTTTTCCGACATCAGACGATTCAGGGCTTCGTCATAGCTGCCGTCGATACCGGCGTAAAACTCCCGCAGTGTCATGTTTCCATCGTCCCTTCTGTCTGTCTTTGCCCTCCATTATATCTGTAACCGTTCCTGATTTCAATACTAATACGCCAGGGGATCCCAGGAATCCAGGAAGGAGATGAAGTCCGCCTCCCGCAGAGGCTTACTGAAATAATAGCCCTGCACCAGGTTGCAGCCCGCCTTGACCACCCGTTCCAGCTGGTCCTTGGTCTCCACGCCCTCCTGCACCACGTTCATGTCCAGGCTGCGGATGATGCGGATCATATTGCGCAGCAGCCGGGCGGTGGAGGGGTTCTTTTCCCCGCCCCAGAGGAGGGATTTGTCGATCTTCACATTGGCATAGCTGCCTTCGATCAGCCGGGCCAGGTTGGAATAGCCGGTGCCGTAGTCGTCCAGGGAGAAGGTGTAGCCCAGCTCCTGCAGATGACGCAGCAGCTCCTGCACGGCGGGGGTCTCGTCGGAGGAGACGCTTTCCGTGATCTCCAGGTTGATCTGGCCGGCTTCCACCCCGTAGGCGGCGCGGCACTGTTCCAGCTTTTCCAGCACGCCCTCCCGCAGCAGCTGATACAGGGAGAGGTTCAGCTCCAGATAGTGGATGCCCTTCTCCCGGAGGTTGTAGGTGCTCAGCACCCGGCAGACCTCCTCGAAGGCGAAGGCGCCCAGCTCATGGATCATGCCGGTCTTTTCCGCCAGGGGGATGAATTCATCCGGGGGGATGAAGCCCAGCTTGTCGTCGATCAGACGGCTCAGGGCTTCGGCGGCGATGATGCCGCCGGTGTCGGAGGACCAGATGGGCTGATACCAGATCTGGAGGCTCTTGTTGTCCAGGGCATGGCGCAGAGCGTCGTAGATCGCCAGCTTCCGCTTCAGGGCGGCCAGCTCGTCGTGGGAGATGAGGAGGGAGCCGGGCGGCGTGTCCTGATAGCCCCACTGCAAAAGATCCTGGAGCATGGAGAGGGAATTCACGTCCGCCGGGACCCGGATGACGCTGACGGTGACTTCCAGCTGGACCTCCGTCTCCTCGGCCTTCCAGGGGGAGGCGAAGCGCTGGAGGGTGCGCCTTGCGGCCTCCTCCGCTTCCTTCTGCCGGCGGCCGACGAAGGTGAGGACGAAGTCCTCCTGTCCGTAGCGGAAGATGTTCTCCCGGTCCGTCACGGTCTCCAGCCAGCGGGCCACGTCCACCAGCAGGGAGTCCACATCCCGGCTGTCGAACAGGCGGGAGATGCGGTCCAGGTCCACCAGCTTCACCAGGAGGACGCTGTAAGGCTGCTCCGTCTCCATCCACCGGCGGCTGGTGTCCAGGAAGGCCCGGCGGTTGAATACCAGGGTGGTGGGGTCGGTGGCACCGGACCGGTCCTCCAGCATCACCATGAAACCCAGGATGGTGAGGGCCTCGGCAAAGAGCTCCGTCAGGTATTCGGGGTGCAGGGCCTGGACGCCCACGCCCAGCAGGGAGAGGACGACCGCCGAGCAGATGGCGATGCTGTCCGTCCGCGGGATGGCCTTCTGATAGCGGACGAAGAAATAGATGCCCGTGAGCACATAGACGGCGGCCAGGCAGTAGAGAGCGGGCATCAGGACGCCCCGATGATAGATCAGGTCCGCGTCCAGATAGAAGATCAGGTTGGTGACGGGATTGGAGAGGGTCACTGCCTCGCCCAGGGCATAGGGCAGGATAAAGTACCAGTAAAAGCTCTTTTTCCTGCCGATGGCCGTGCCGCTGACATTCATGAAATAGAGGACAAAGAGCATGGTCAGGGTGGTGTGCAGCACGAAATACAGCTCCAGCAGGAAGTACTGGAGGAAATAGAATTGCCTGTCGGGGCGCCCCATCAGGTAGACGCTGCCCACGGAGGCGGCAGAGGAGACGATGCTCACGAGCAGCAGCAGCATGAACACGAAATGCTGGCTGAGCAGCTGGGCCTTCAACCCCTTGGGCGGCGCATACTGCTTCTGCCGGGTGGTCATGATGTAAATGAAGCAGAGGGCGGAGAGGACCAGCGCAGCAGGGTCGAGATTCAGGGTATACATGGCGGTGCTCCTTTCCGCCGGACACAGCCGGCATCACTTTTATACGGTAGATAGCGGATATACTACCACATTAAAGTATAGCACCAATGGACCGGCAATGCAAACGGAAAAACGACGAGGTCCGACAAATGGGGTGAAAGCTGCGGATTGCCCCGGGGACGGATTTATGTTAGCATATCCCCACAGCCGGGACCCCGGTCCGGGCAGGGAACAAGACCGTTTTCGGAGGGCATAGTTATGGGATTCAGGATCGTGGAAGGCGCGGAGAACATGAAAACGGAGGAGGTCGCGCAGCTGCTGCGCACCACCTATTGGGCGGAAAAGCGGCCCGTGGAGCGGATCGAGACATCCATGGCCAATTCCGCCTGCTTCGGCGTTTATTCCGAGGAAGCCGGGGCCCTGGTGGGCTTTGCCCGGGTCATCACCGACTGGGCCACCACCTATTATCTCTGCGACGTGGTGATCGACCCGGCTTATCGGGGCCGGGGGCTGGGGAAAGCTCTGGTGGGGCATATCGAGGCCCTGCCCGCCCTTTCGGGGCTGCGGGGCTTCCTGATCACCCGGGACGCCCACGGGCTTTACCGGCACTTCGGCTACGAGGTGGTGAACGACCGGGTCATGGCAAAGCTGAACCGGGGGAGCGAAGGGACATGCTGACGAAGGACGGGATCGAGCGGAAGTTCAAAGAACAGCTGGCCCTGGAGCTGAACTGCGCGCCGGAGGATTTTTCCGGGGAGGAGATCGTCATAACCGACCCCGTCCTCCATGAGAACCGGCGGATGTTTTCCCACAGGCCCTTTTTCCTCCAGATGGCCACCTTCGGCGCGGGGGCGGTGATCTCCGCGGACGAGCGGCTCCATCCCTGGCTCCGGGAATGGACGAAGGGGAAGCGGGGCTTCTGGCTCTTCGAGCAGCACAATTATCTGGAACTGGACCGCCTGCTGCGGGGGTACGGGTACAAAATGGCGCTGACCCACCACATGTTCACGCCGACAACGGAGATCGCGGCGGTGGAAACGGGCTTTCCCGTCCGCTGGCTGGAGCAGGGGGATATTCCGCCCTTCTACGGGCGGGAGGAATTCTCCAACGCCCTCTGTGACCGCTTCCGCCCGGAGCGGCCAGACGTGCTGGCCGTCGCGGCCCTGGACGGGGAGGAGATCATGGGCATGGCGGGCTGTTCCGCCGACACGCCGGAGCTGTGGCAGATCGGGATCGACGTGCTGCCCCGGTATCGGGGCCGGGGGATCGGGAAGACCCTGGTGGCCCTCCTCCGGAACGAGGCCCTCCGCCGGGGCGCTCTGCCCTATTATGGGACGAGCCTTTCCAATATCGCCTCCTGGCGCGTCGCCCTGGCCTCCGGCTTCCTCCCCGCCTGGGTGGAGGCGGAAGCACGCAAAGCGGAGGACGGAAAATTCGAAAAATAAAAAAGTCGCGGGGATCGGATGGCATTATCCGGTCCCCGCTTTTTGCCCTATGCTCGCGTTGATACTATCAGTCTCCGTACCGGCCCAGATACTTTGCGGCGGTGTAGGCGGTGCCGGTGGCATTGAGGATGGTGGAGCTGTTCACACAGTCCCCAACCATGTGGAAGACGGGGGCCGCGTCATAAAAGCTGAGGGCCTCCTCCTTCCGCGCCTTCATGCCCGCGGCGTAGACCACCGTGTCCGCCGGGAAGAACGTTTCCCCCTTGGGGCCGGAGCAGCGGACGCCCTCGGGAGTGATCTCCTCTGCCCTGGTGCTCAGGTTCACGGGGATCTTGTGCTGGATCAGCATGTCCTGCACGGCGATGCCGTGGCAGGAGTTGCCCCCGTTGTTGAGGAAGGGGGCCATTTCCACCACCGTCACCTCCCGGCCCAGCTGGGCGAGGTAGATGGCCAGCTCCGTCCCCGCCAGGCCGCCGCCCAGGATGAGGACCCGGCCCTGCGCCAGCTCCGGCTCGGCAAAGACGGACACGGCGGAGTGGACCTGGGGCAGATCGACGCCGGGGATGGGGGGCTTCACCACCTCGGAACCGATGGCGCAGAGGATGGCGTCCGGCTTCACATAGAGGGCATAGTCCCGGTCCACCGCCGTGCCCAGGCGCAGCTTCACCCCCGCCGCCACCAAAGCCTCCTTCTGCTGCTCGATATAGCGGTGGAGGGCGGCCTTGAAGGGCACGTCCCGCTCGCAGAGGATGGTGCCGCCCAGCTCATGGCTCTTTTCGGCCAGGAGTACGTCGTGGCCGTTCTGTGCGGCGGTGAGGGCAGCCTGCATGCCGGCGATGCCGCCGCCGATCACCAGCACCTTCATCTTCCGGGCGGGGGGCAGGGCATAGTAATTCTCCCGGTTGCGCTGGGCTTCCGGGTTCAGGGCGCAGAGCATGTCCCCATGGCTCACCGTCTGGCTGAAGCAGGTGAGGCAGCGCATGCACTTGCGGATCTCGTCGATCCTCCCGGAGCGGACCTTGTTGGGCAGGTCCGGGTCGCAGTTGAGCTGGCGGGCCATGCAGATGATGTCCGCCTTGCCCTCGGCCAGCACCTTCTCCATCACATAGGGGTCGCTGAAGCCGCCGGCCACCCCCACCAGGCTCTTTTTCACATGCTTCTTGATCTCGGCGGCCACGTCCGCGTGGTGCCCCTCCTCATAGAACATGCTCAGGTGGGTGCGGGAGAAGGATTCCGGGTTCATGGTGTCCATGGCGCTGACGGAGACGCTGATGATGTCGGCGTGGCCGTCCAGCTGCTCGGCGATGCGGCAGCCCTCCTCCACCCCGTAGCCGTCGGGCACGATCTCCGTGCCGCTGATGCGGA
>JAEEGK010013383.1_pt1 | contig 18488 bp, 12 predicted proteins | sample 8958771 | NCBI WGS metagenome assembly JAEEGK01 (sample SAMN16246547, study PRJNA631951) | gut metagenome | biome: gut microbiome; feature: rumen; material: SC-attached | host: Bos | place: Iran: Karaj | collected 2018-10
TTTTTGGTCTTTCTTCCATATATAATGAAGCTACTGTTATTAAAAGATATAATCTTGGAATTATAAATTTAGCTTGTTGTACTGATTCATATATATCTTTTACTTGTCTTCCTCTTTTTATTTCTTCTTTTACAAAATTTGAGAAATATTGCATTTCATCAAAAGCTGCTGTATATAAGTGATAATAATTCTTAGGAGTTAATACTTTATTTCTTAATTCTATTAAAAGTTGGTTTGTTTCTTTTAAACACTGTCTTAAATTATTATGTTCTATTGAATTTTGCATATGAAATGCTTGAGCTTTAATATTTTTTAATCCTAAATCTAAAACTCTTTCCTGATCTTCCTCAGAACGAATCATTATTAGATTTTAATAATAAAAAAAAAAAAAAATAAAAAATAAATAAAGCTAAAAATTTGGTATAGAAAAAAATGACAGAAAATGAAGTAGAAGAAAAGAAAGAAGAAATAGTTAATAAAGAAGAAGAAATATTAACAATAAAAGTGGTATTATTAGGAGAAACAGCAGTAGGAAAATCATCTTTAATTGCTCGTTTCGTCAATGATACATTTTCTCAAAACTTTGTTCCAACAATGGCAGGATGTTACTCATCAAAAATACAAGAATACGAAGAAGATAAAAAGAAATTAAAATTCGAAATATGGGATACAGCAGGACAAGAAAGATATCGTTCAATAACAAAAATATTTTATAAAGATGCTTCAGTAGCAATTTTAGTATATGATATAACTAGAAAAGATACATTTCAAGAAATAAAAAATTATTGGTATAAAGAAGTAAGAGATAATTCAAATGAAAATATTGTTATTGCGATTGCAGGAAATAAAATTGATTGTTATGAATATGAAGAAGTTAATAAAAATGAAGTTCAAGAATTTTCTGATCAAATAGGTGCTATTTATAAAGGAACTTCGGCAAAAAGTGGAAATGGAGTTGAAGATCTTTTTAATAAAATTGGATTAAAAATTATTGATCCTGTTAATTACATGGAAAGAGTTAATAATAGTAAAAATGCTAGAATTAAAAATAAAAAAAGTATTTTAATTAGTAGTGAAATTCAAAATGAAGAAAAGAAAGATGAAGATTATTTAGTTAAAAATAATAATAATGTTAATAATGATGATAAAAATAAAAAAAATAAAAAGAAAAAGAAAAATACTTGCTGTTAGTTTTATATAATTCATATATAATTTTCTTTTTTAGATTAAATAAATTATAAATTATTATATTATAATTGGAATTTATTTATAACTAAAAAATTTTAAGTTAAAAAGAAGTTATAATAAAAAAAAAGAAAAAATGTCTAATTTAACTTTTACAAAAAAAATAAATGTATCACAATTTAAAACAAGTCTAAATTCGATGCCAACATCCCGGTTAAAAATAAGAGAAAAATTTTTGTTAAAAACAAAAAAGAATTTTTCATCAGAAAGAAAATGGGATTTACCAAAAATAAATTTAACAAATCCAGAAGTAGAATTAGTTACAAATTTATCATTAAATGAGAAAATTAATATTTTTGAATCAATAACAAAAGATTTAAAAGAAAGAGAAAAAATAGATAACGATGAAGAAATACAAAATAAAATTTTAGGAGTGAAAAAAAAAGTAAATTACGAAACATTAGAAGAAGAAAATAAAGAAATGAAAAATTCTCAAACAAGAGAATTTTTTATTAAATATGAAATGATGAGAAGAGAAAAAGAAGAAGAAGATAAAATAGAAGAATTAAAAAAATATATAAATTTATTAGAAAATGATAGAGAAGAAATGTATAGAAAAATAACAAATTTATCAAAACAAAAATATGATTATGATTTAGAAATGAAAGCAATTGATTTTGAAAAACCAAATAAAAACCAAGAAGATTATTATATAGACGATACTAAAACACTAAAATCAGGAGTGAAAGGATTAAGAAATTCAAAGAAAAAAGCAAAAAAAATGGATGATTTTATAAATAATACTTTAAAAATAAAAGAAGAAAAAATAAAAAATGAAAAGAAGGAAAAATTAGAAGAAAAAAAAAAAATAGTATCAGAACAATTAAAAATAGCAGAAAAAGATATTTCTTTTATAGAAGCAAATTATAAAGAAAAGAAAAAAGAATTAAAAGATAAAATTGAGAAATTATGTGAAACTTATCATAAGAAATTATATGAAGGATTAGATATAAGAAATGATGGTTTAGTTTGGATAATAAAAGCAATATGGAATTTAGGAGAAAATATTCAAATGTCTTTTTTTCCTAAATTTTTAGATAATATATCTATTGATTATTTATTTGATATTGCACATAAAAGTGTTAAATGTGATGAATTACTTAAATTAATTGATGAAAATAAAAAAAAATTAGATGAAAAATTTCAAAATTTAAATAAAATTTCTAATTTTAAGAAAAATAATCATTTGTTTAGAACTTCAATAGCTGATAAATTAAAAAGAAAAGTTTTACCAAGAGAAAAATTAAGAGAATTAAAAAAAAATATTCAAGATATTCCTTTAGATAATATGTCAATAAAAGAAATGGCAATTTTTTTAAATAAAAAAAATATATATTCTCAATTAATAGAAGGTCCAACAATGAATACAATAAATGATTTAAAGAAAAGAAAAGAAGAAATTGAATTAGAAATAGCAGAATTAAAAAATAAAGAAATGGAAAGAATATTTAAAGAATATTTATATAATAATTATGAAAAAAAATATCATGTTGATATTGAAATTATTATTGGAGCTCTTATTGGTGAATCAAGAAAAGAAAAAGAATTATTAAAATTTCATAGAATGGAAAAAGATATTACTGATGATATGAAAAAAATTCAATTTTATTCTATGATGGAAGAATATATTAGAAAGAAAAACCAAGAAGAAAAATAAATATTTAATTCGAAAATATTTTTATAAATTATGGGGTTTATTTTATTAATATATAATATTATTTTATTTATTCCATTTAATTGTTATTATTGAGATTTAGGATGAAGTAAATTTTCTTTTTCTTCACTTTTATCACATAAAATTATAATTATAAAAATTAACATTATTATTCCTAAAACTCCAACCATTAAAATTAATTTAACAATATTTGAATCAACCTTTAATCCAAATTTTAGGAATAAATCTTCAAAAAAATCTCCAGTTGTATAAGGTAATTTTTTTTCTTTTTTAACTAAATTTCTAATCTCATTATCTACTTTTTCAACAGAAGAAGAATTAACATCATAAAGTTCTTTATGAATATAATATTTTGAATCTATAAAATCATAAATAACAATTTGGATTTTATTATTTAAATCATTTATTCCAAAATATTTTGCTAATTCCTTTTCACTTTCAAAATCACAATAACCAAAAACAAATTTTCTATTTTCAAAAGCAATTTTTTTAAATTGATTTTGAATGAAATCAACTTGTTTTAAATTATTTTTATTATAAAATAAGATAACAGTAATTCTAGGATTTTTCTGAATTAATTTAATAAAAATACTATCAATTTCATTTATAATAGGATAAACATTATTATTTAAAAACTCTTTAATTTCATCACAATCCCTATTCCAAACATATTCAATATTTATTCCATCAAAATTAAATTTAATTTTTTCTTTTTTTTTCTCATCATCTAATTTTTTAATTCCAAAATAAAAATCAGTTAAAAAGTCATTAGAAGCAAGCATCGAAATACAAGAAATAAATTCAGAATTTTTATCATTATATTCAACAAGTGGAGAAAAAGTACCATAATTATTATAAAAATCAATATCATTATTAATTGGAATTAAAGGATTACTTGATATTTTTTCTAAAAATTCTAATAATGGAATTAACTCTCTTACTGGTTCTGTTTTAAGTTCATTTCCTCTAATATAAACTTTAATTGTTGGATATCTATCTACGTTAAAAGATTTACAAATTTCTTTTTTTTCACAATTTATTTTTACAAATTTAAATTTATTCATTATTTGATATTGAGATGCTTCATCAAAAATTGGAATAAATCTCTTACAATGACCACACCAATCTTGGTGGAATAAACTTATTATGTAATCATAATTTTTTATATAGTTTACTAATTCATTTGTGTTTTGAATATCTATTGATTTTATATCTTTGTATTTTGGTGTTTTTGTTATATTTTTATTCTTTGGGTATTTCATTGATGAAATGAAAATAAAAAAATGAATGATAAAAAGAAAATAAGAAATATACATATTTATTTTTTTAAATAAAAATTTAAATATGTAATTTCCATATAATAATAATAAAAAAAAGAAAAAAAATGATAATAAAAGATTAGATTTGGAAATAGGAATATAATTAGAATTAAAAGTATTTAATGAAGAAAAGTAAAAGATAGATTAAATGAAATAATAATAAAATTACAAAATTTACAAAATTAAAAAAGAATAATGATAAAAAGTAAAAAAGCTAAAGATAAATATGATAGAGACAATTAAATTTATATAATATTAAAGTTCTAAAGTTATTAGTAATTTAAATTATAATAGAATGAAATAAGAAATGAACAATAAATGAAATTTAAATATATAAAAAAGATGAAAAATTATTTATTTAAAAATATTAATTTTATTTTGAATATAAAAATTCTAACTTTTTTTATCCAAAAAAAAAAAAAAAAATGTATTCAATAGAAAGTCTTTCTGAAAATTTTCCAAACGAATTTCCAAATTTAAATTGGACAACAGAGAATGGACAAAGTAATTTAAAGAAAATATCATCATTCTCTGAGAATGAAAATAAAAAATCAGTAAATAAGATAGAATCTAATTCATTTTTAATAACAAGTACTCAATATGAATTTTCTCAAAACAACAAAAATGATATTTTAGATTTAACAGAAAATTTTAAATTAAACTCAATGGTAATGACAGCATGGGGACCAGGAAAAATAACATTTATAAATAAAGACACTCAAACAGCAAAAATCCGAATTGAAGGACAAGAACAAGAATTTGCTTTTAATTCAATTAATCCTTTTCTTCAAATTTATATTTGTATTATATCTGAAAATAAAATACATTGGACATTATTAAAAATAGACATAAGTGAAAACTTATATTATATAAAGAATAAAATAGGAAATATGTATAAAGTTCATCCAAGTCGAGTTTTACTTATTCATAGAGGAAATAAAATTAAAGATTATAGCGCAAATGTTTATGCTTTAAAAATTTATGAAAAAGATGAATTATTAGCTGTTATAAGAGAACCAGTTGAATTTTGTAAATTTAGATTTAAAAATTTTATTAAAAGCAATAATAATACAGGTGTTAATTCTATTACAGTTAAATCAAATAAAAATATTATTGTCACTGGAATTGCTTTTTATAAAAATGATATGTTTGATGTTAATTATGAATTAATTATTAAAAAGAATAATAATATTATATATGAAGATGATATTTTTGTTCCTAAAAGAGATTCTCCTGTTGATATTAATAAAAAAGAAACTTATATTGTTAAATATTATTTAAATAAGGAAATTATTTTTGAAGAAAATCAACTATATGATATTCAACAAAATATTTTTAATAATAATATTAAAGAACAATTTATTGGTAATCAACCTAATGATAATTTAGCAGATGAAAATGGAGTTGTTATTTCTTTTTTTGAATCTTCAATTGAAAAAAATTCTACTAAAGTAAATGAAGGTTTAATTCCTGGAATTTATTATACTTTTAAATAAGAAATTAAAATATATTGAAAAATTAAATTTATTAAAAAATACCATAATAATTTATAATACAAAAATGAATATATAAAAATTACAAAACCTTATAAAACATTATTTTGTTAAATTAATCATTGCTAATTGTATTATAAATTTCCTTTCTATAAATTTTTAAACTTTCCCTAATATCATCAGGTTTATCTTTAGCAATTTTAATTAAAATATTTATTAAATTATATAAAATAAAATCATTTTTTCCTCCTTCATCTTCAGTAATAAAAGGTTTAATAATAATTCCATTTTCTTCTTGTAATTTAATATTAAATTGTTTATCATCAACAATAATAATTTTCTTTAAATCTCTTCCTAATTTATTTAAATCTTTATAATAAAAATTGTTATTAACAAAAGTTGTACTTTCTCTATATAATCTATAAGAAAAATATTTTTCATCTTTTTCAATGAAATTTATTATTTGATCTGCATATTCTTTTATTCCTGCTGTAAAAACTATTAATTCATAATATTCAATTAAACTATGAAGAAATTCTCTTAAACCAGGACGTAGAATAAATATATTTTTTCCTTTTGGAACATGAATTAAAGTTTCATCTAAATCTAAAACTAAAGAATATTCTTTTTTTGGAGAAAATGGAATTAATGGAATTTTATTATTTATTTTTTCATTTTTTATTTTTAAATTTGATATATCTATTTTACCTATATTTGGATTTGATGTATTATCAATTTTTATTGTTTCTATATTATTATATTTATTATTATTTTTATTATTTTCTATATTTTTTTCTTTTTGAACTGTATTATTATTTCTATTTTGTTCTTTTTTTTTACTTTCATTTTTTATTCTACTAAATCTTGCAAAAATACTTTCTTTTTCTTCATTAGGATTTTTTATAGTTTCTTGTACAATTAACCTAGGATCATTTTGAATATAATAATTATTATTATAATGATGCTGCATTTTAGGAATATTTCTTTGAGGAGTTAAATATTTAGTTCCATAATTTTGCTGATGAAAAGAATAAGGGTTAATATTTAAATTATTAGAATTATAATATTTAGTATTGCTTGAAAAACTTGGTCTTGTAGAATAATAACCTTTTAATTGAGGAGTTGAAGGTTTAGGATTGGGCTTTCTAAAATAAAAGTAATTGTTAGAATTTACATATGTTCCCATTCCACTTGATATTGATATTGTATCTTTTATTTGAGGTTGATATGTAATATTTAATTTATTTTCTGTATTAATTGTATTTATTGTATTTGTATTGATTGTATTTGTATTTATTGTATCTGTATTTATTGTATTATTCATAAAATTATTTGTGTTGAAAGAATTATTAACATTTATTGTGTTTGTATTTGAAATATTTTTTTCATTTATATTTCCTGAATATGATATTTCTTCTCTATTATTGTTTATATTTTCTTCATAAAGTGAACTATTATTTATATTAGAATTACTCATATTTACATTATTAATATTTAAATTTTTATTATTTTGAATTTTAACTTCTTCATGTTTTGGATTTTTAATTCTATTAATAAACAATTCATATAAATTATCATAATTTTCATTTCTTAATTTTTTAAACATAACAAAAAGAATTTGAAAATTTTTTAAATTAATTCTTTGATATTGTGTAATTATTTTATAAATTTTATGATTCATATTTTTATAAGAAACTAATAAAACTTGAGATTCATTTTGATGATTAATATCAGGATCATTAAAAGAATTATTATAAATACTTTCACTCATTAAAATATGAATATTAATAATATTTTTTATATCTTCCATAAAAAATTTTTGTTTATTTTGATTTACAATATCATAAATAATAATTATAGAAAAAAACATAATTAATAAAGTATTTTTAATAGATTCAAAAAATTCATTTTCTTTATTACCATCAATTAAATATTCATAAATATTTTTAAAATTTTCAATCCATAAAATACAATCTTTAAGACAAGAATTATTTTGAGAATAAATTTTTTGAATTTTTAAAAATATTTCTTTAGAATTTAATATTAATTGATTAAATTGATATTCATTTATTTTTATTTTTGAATTATTATTTTCTTTACTTAAATCTATATTTTCTTTTACTGGAATTTTTAAAGGAGTTGAATTAGTTGAATGAGAAGTAGAAGAAAGATTTGATTTTCTATTTTCAAAATTAGTTAATTTTAAATTTTTAAGAAAACTATTTGTTAAATTATAATTATTAGTATTAATAGGTATATCTTTAATAGATGATAATACATTTTTCTTGTAAATTAAATTACTTTTTGATATTGAAATATTATTTCCAGTTTTATTTATAATTCTATCTAAAGAATTATTTTTATTTGTTATCAAATCTTTTTCTTTTTTAAATTGTGAAGACATATTTTTCATTTATTTAATTATTAAAATAAATTACAAAATTTAATATAAGAAAAAAATTAAATTAAAATATTATTTTTTTAAAAAGATGAATGTATCAATAATATCAACTCTTTTTAAAAGAAAAGAACATTCAAAAAAAAAAATTCCAAATTCTTTAATAAAAAAACATAATATTCAAATAGTTAAACTAAAAGGAAATAATAATTTAAAGAATAATTTAAATGTTAATAGATTAAAAATTTCAACTCATTATTTAGGAGAAATTGATAAAAAAAATTTTGGAATAACTTCAGCGAAATTAAATGTGAATATGTTAAAAAAAATAGAAAAAGAAAATGAAATATTAAAAAAGACAAATAATAAAGAAATTAAATCAAAAGCTCATTTAAGTTATTTTCATACTCCTAGAAAATTAATAAATAAGAATAATGAAAGTTTTATTTTTAAATTTGATAAAATTGATATTCCAAAGTATAATAGTAATTTATCTTGTGAAAACATTAAATTTCGATTTTCTGGAAGTTCAAAAGTTTTTAAAAATATTTTATTAAAAATATATTATAATAAAAGAGCTTTTAGTGATTTTAAATTAAAAAAAAGTGAAATAAAAAAAAGAAATAATTCTAATTTTTTCAATAATAATTATTTTGAAGAATTTGAAAATTTATATAAATATGATAATTACTTTAATAAATCTAAAATGAAAAATCATTCTAGAAATTTAAATGTTAATTCACATCCTTTAAAAAATGTAAGAAGTATTTTAAGTAAAAATTTTAGTCAAGTTATTTTTCCTTATGAAGTAAAATATAAAAAAGTCAAATCAAATTATTTCTTCAATGATTCTTTCTCAGATGAAAAGTCAAATAATTTATTAAAATCTAATAATTTTAAATTTAGAAAAATTTTTAATAAAATTGATTATCCAATTGCACTTAAAAAATTCTGATTTTAAAAATTTCAATTAAACTAAAAAAGGATATTTAACTTAATTAGAAAAGAAAAAAAATAAATTGATTAGGGATATTTAAATTTTTATGTAAATTAGAATTTTATTTTAAAAGTATAAAAGATAATTATAAAAAATTAATAATAGATTAAAATTATAAAGATTAGATATATTCATTTGTACTTTTTTTTTTGTTTAATAATTATTAATTTTGAAAAATACCAATTTAATAATAATCAATTTCCTCATTTAAATAAAAAAAAAAATAAAAAAAATTGTAACTCTGAATAATTAATAAAAAAAAAATGAGTAAAAAGAAAGAAAACGCTAATTCAAATGAACCTCCAATAGATTATCAAATAGAATCCAAGAATTTACAATATACAATAACATTAAGAGAATTAGAAATAGAAGATTTAAAAAGAGACAATGAGAACAAAGCAAATTACTTGAAAAATTTAGAAGGTCAAATAGAAGATTTAAGAAATGCATGTGTTAATCAATATAAAATAGATCAAGAATTAAAAGAATATAAAGCAAAGACAGAACATTTACAAAGAGAAGTAGATAAATTAAATGAAGATTTAATTAATCAACAAAAGAAATTTGATGAAGAAAAAAGACAAATTGAAAATTATCATCAAACTGAAATTAATCAATTAAAATTAACAATTGATGCTTATACTCAAAAAGTAGAAATGGCAAATCAATTAATAATAGATAAAGAGAATTTAATTAAAGAAGTAGAAAATTTAAAAAAAGAAAAAGAAGATATTATTTTTAATAATAAAGAAACAATGAGACAAAAAGAAATAAAAAATGAAATAAAATTTTCTAATTTAAAAAAAAAGATGATGGATAATATAAATCAAACACAATCAAAAGTTACAGAATTAAATATTCAATATATGGATGTTTCTACTAAATTAACTTTACTTCAAAATCATCAGTTATTAATTCAATTAGAATATCAAAGTCAACAAATTGATGAATTAACTTCCAAAAAAGAATCTTTAGAAAAAAAAGTTTTTGAATTAAACAGAGATATTGATATTCATAAAGAAGTTGAATTAAGTTTAGCAGAAAAGAATAAAAAATTAACTACTGAAAATCAAAAATTAAGAAATAAAAAAATTGAAAATGAAAAAAATGAAAATAATGAAAGTAAAAGTATTCAAAATTCTTCTTTAAATATAAATAATATGTCTCTTGGATTTGATGATAATAATTCAATTAATACTAATTTTAATAAATTAAGAGCTTTAGAAAGAAAAGTTATTCTTCTTGAAAAAAAATTAAGTCAAAAAACAAAAGATTATAATACTTTAAAAGATAATTATGAATTTATTGAAACTAAACTTAAAAATTATGAAAAAAAATATTCTGGTTTATTTAATTTCTTTGAAGAAAGTTTAAAATTATTTTTTGAAGATGAAGAAATTAAAAATAATCAAGAAATTTATATTAACATTGAAGCTTTACAAAATTGTGATTTTAATGCTTTTACAAAAGAAGAAAAATATTCTATCTTAGTTATTTTAATGAAATATTTATTACCTTTAATTAATAGTAATGAAACTGGAAATATGGGAAATGTTAATTTGAAATTTCATGTTAATACTAATAAAAAATTTATTGAAGAAATGGAAAATAAAAAATATAATTTAAATAATAATCCTTCTGAAAAAAAATCTAAAAAACAAATTAATTATTCTCATACTTCTGTAGAAAGTCTTCCTTCAATTAAAAATAATAGATCTTTAACAATTAATGTAAATAATCCAAGTAATTTGATTTTTGAAAATGAAAGTAAATAAAAAAAAAAAATGAAAGGAAATATTTTTTCAATAAATAATAAAATAATTAAATTTTATTTCTTAATAAAACAACCGTCAATTCCACATTCAAATTCATTATTATTATTCATATTTTTTTCCATTTTACCATTTTTATCATTTAAAGCTTTAATTAAACATTCCTTCATAAAGTTTTTTTCTTGAGCACCATTAATAACATATTTTCCATCAATAACAAAATAAGGAACTCCATGTACACCTTCATTATAACCATCATTTTCATCGTTTCTAACTTCTTTAATAAAATCTGAATTATTTAATAATTTCTCAATTTCTTCTTTAGAACAATTTACTTGTTGTCCAATATTAATCAGTACATTTTTATCAGATAAATTTAAATTTTTTGTAAAGTAAGCATCATATAATAAAAAAATGACTTTTTCATAATTTTCATAATTTCCTTTTTTTTCAATGTATTTTGTTAATCTATGAGCATTTAAAGTATTTGCATGAACACAAGATTCAAATTTCATATTTATTCCTTCTTCTTTACCTAATTTGTTTATATAATTTATATTTGCTTTTGCTTGTTCAATTGGGATATGATATTTTTTAGATAGTAAAATATCTATTGTTTCTCCTTTACTTCTTGAATTTGGGTCTAATTCAAATGCACGAAATTCAAATTCAAATTTATCTGTTATATTTAATTCTTTTAATACGTTTTTCATTCTTTTTTCTCCTATGTAACAAAAGGGACATACATAGTCTGACCAATATGATATTTTTATTTTTGACATGAATTTATTTTTTTCTTTGGATAAATATGTTTATATATAAGAAAAAATCTTTGATAATTTATTTATTTATAATTTATGTAATATTTTTTTATTATTTATTAAAAAAATGAACTCAAATGCCAATAAAGTATTTCATATAAATTTCACACATATATAATACAATTTAATTTTTTTTTCAAATATCAAAAGAATAAATTATATAAAATAAATTTAGCTTAAAAATTTAACTTCTGCATTTACAAGTCTTAATAATTTTAAATCTTCGAAAAGCATTTCATCTTTTCTTCTAATATTATTATATGACTTAAATAAATTATCAATTTCTTTTTTCCCAATAGATTTATAACTAATTTGCCTTTCTAAAAATTCATTATAAATATTATTAGTTTTATCTTCTTCAATTTTAATAGGAGGTTTAGATAAATAATCAAATAAATTATATTGATCATGATCTAATAAACAATAAGTTAATAGATCAATTTCTTGCATTTTTTTAATATAATTAAAAACATCTAAATAATAATGAACTCTATCTTCTGCTTTAGAAATAATATTATTTTTCTTATCTACTTTTTTACCACACCAAAAGAATAATTTAACACAAATAGTTTCACAAATATTCATTCTTAAAGATAAATTATTATTTTTTATTTTTTTAATTTGAATTTCAATTGGCTTTTGTTCTTCATATTCTTCTAAAGATTTAGAAGTAGTAGTAAAAATTCTTTCTGAATCAATTCTATTATTTATATTATTTCTTATATCATGTGTGACGTCATTAACCGAAGATAGACTTTCAACAGAAAGACTATTTTCCATTGCTGATTTTTTCATTGAATGACTTAATAAATTTATTCCATCTCTTTCAGTCACTTGAACTTCAATATTATTATCATTCCGTTTTTCTTCTTTTATTAAATCACTTGTTTTTAAAAATTTCTTTTCTTTATTACCTAGAAAATTATTTTTTTTACCTTGATTATCTAACAAAATCATATTTCTCTCCTTTTTACCATCTAATTTATTATTATCTAATAATGTTATTATACTTCTTCTTGAAGATACAACTCCTCCTTTACTATTTTTCACAATATCTAAATTTTCTTTATTTATAATTTTCATAACATTTGAATTAATATTATCTTTATGAAAAGTTTTAATTAAATAATCAATATCATAATATTTACTTCCTCTAAATTTTAACATTTTAGAAATTAATTTATGATCAATAGCAATTCTTTCAACAACATTAACAGTAAGTAAAAGAAAAATTAATATATCTTCTAAAATTCCTGTTAAATCTGCAATAAAAAGAGGTAATTTTTCATAAGACCTTCTTAATTCAACAGTTTTTGAACTAGTTTTTAAATAAAATTGATTAACTAAACTTTCATGTTTAACATATCTATCACTATTTCTAAAAGAATCAGTACAAGAATCAATAGTTAATCCTCTAGTTAAACTAGGATTATCAATAATAATATTTTCATCATTATAAAATTCAACAGGTGATATTAAAACTTCTGTAGTTTTTTGATAATTAAAATCCATAGTTCTAAAAAGATGATTTAAAAACAAAGGCATTGGTTTAGATCGATTATCATAATCAATAGCATTATCAAGAAAGAAAAAAGCCATTTCGAAAGGATTAGTAATAAATAAATTTTTAGTAGAATCTAAATTATTTAATGCATAATCAGTTAAACCAATTTGAATAATAATATATTTATAATAATAATCCATATAAGTTCCTTCAAGAGTATAATTAATTCCACTCCAATCAGGACAAAATAATTTATCAATATCACTTTTTTTAAATGACCCATCAACTAAATGATGAAAATCTTCTTTAGTACATGATTTAATTGGAATGTTAGTTTTAATAATTTTTTCATGTCCAATCCATTCCATTAAAAAAATAGAATAATTAAAATACTTAATTTCTCCTTCAACATAAGGATTTTCAGTATCAGCAGATTCTAATCCAAAAGCAAAATTAAAGCCAATATCAGTTAAATTAATAAATGGTTCTGATTCTACTATTCTATATGCATTTATGAAATCTAGATTCTTTCTTGCAATAAAATGATATGACATATATGATATATATATTATTGCTATCATTGAATATATTATTGTTGAAAATCCACCAAATAATGATTTTAATTCATTGTCTTTGTTTATTCGAAATGTCACAAATGTTCCAAAGCAATCACAATCTTTTATAAACTTTTTTATACATTTTAAACAAGACATTTTATTTTCAATATTGTTTGATATTTATTTATTTTTTTTATTCTATTTTTTATAATTTTTTATTTTATTTAATTGGATTTTTTTTATTATTTTAAGTTCCATTTTTATTAATTTATAAATTTTTTTAACACAAAATTTAATTAAGAAAAAACTTTTTAATAGTTTAGTTTATAAATTAAATGTTTTTATTTTGTGAATTTTTTTTCTTTTCATCTTTAATATAATTATTATTTTCACTTTTAAAATTTTTATTTCCTTTCATTAAGTTTAAAATCATTTTAATCTGTAATTCTTGTTCTTTTAACATTGCAATATTTTTATCATAATCATCATTAACATCATTAACAATAGTTTCAAAATTACTATTATGAATATTATTAATATTTCCAATATTAATTTGAACAGAATTCGTATGATTATTTTTTTTAATTTCTTTTTCTTTATTTATCTTTTTATTAGGTGACAAAGATAAATTTTTATCTTCTAAATTTTTATTATTTTTATCATCAACAGTTAAATTATCATTTATAGAAAATTTACTAATATTTAAAGTATTATTTACTTCATTACTAAAACTTAAATTAGATTTAATTAAATTATTTCTTTGTATTTTTTGAATAAATTCTTTTTTATTATTATTTTGATTATTATTAATAAATTTATTTAATTTCTTCTTTTTTAAAATAGAAGAGGTATTAATTTTATCATAAGAAGAAAGTCTATTATTTCTACTCGTAATTTTTTCATTATCATTATTTTCAAAAGATGATTCTTTTTCCATTGAATTATTGGCAGTTTTATTATGATGATAATTTATTTTCTTAACAGGAACAAATTTTGTATTTGTTAAAGTTCTTTTTGTTTCATTTAATTTATGATTTATTAAATCAATTTTTAATTTATCTTTATAAAAAATTAATTGTCTTTTATAAGATTCAATTTCTTTTTTTAATTTTATTTCATTATTATATTTTTCACTTAATTGATATTCTAAATTCCTTATTCTTAATTTACAATCTATAATTTCTTTATTTAAATCAACTAAATTATTTTTATTTATTTTAATATTATTTCCCTTATCTTTTATCTTTAAATTTAACTTTTCAATTTCTTCAATATAAACACTAATTTGTTTAAATAAATTTAAAAATAAACTATCATTAATTTTTTCTAAATCATTTCTATGTTTTAAATATCTTTCACTTAACATATAAAAATTCATATTTAACTTATTTATTTTTTTCATTAAAATATTTCCTTCATCTTTATTATAATAAACACTAACTAAATCATTACTACTATTACTTAAATTATCAATAAAAATTTGTGGATTAATTCCAGAAATAGGAGGTTGAAAAACATTATTAATATCGAAATTATATTGACTTACTTTCATAATTTAAAAAAAAATTTCAAAAAAAAAATAAAAAAAACTATATATATATAATTTACAATATATATATTACTAATTATTAAAATATAGTATCATTGATAACGTGGCCGAGCGGTCTAAGGCGGTAGTTTAAGGCACTATTCTGAAAGGGCAGGGGTTCGAATCCCCTCGTTATCAAACCAAAAATTTTTTTTAAAAAACTAACTAAATAACTAATCTAAATAACAAAATAAACTTTTTTTTTAATTTATATTATACTTTTTTTATTTTTTAAAGAAATTTATTCTATTATAATGTTAAATATGTTATATTCTTTTTTAAAAATGTATCTTTAAATTATCTTTAATTTAAATTAAATTTTTAATTATATAATAATATATAATAATATTTAATTAATAATTAAATGAAAAGAATTCTAATATCAAGAAATTCAGCTCATTTAGATAAATTAAATAATATTTCGAATGAAGTTTTAACATTAGGAAGATATATTCATAATTCAAATAAAAACAAAGAAAATTTAAAGGAAAGTAATTATAATATAAATGATGTAAATTCTAAATCAATAAATCCAAATATTAAAGAAAAAATTACAAATATTTTTTCTGAACTTTCATTTAGAGAAAAACCTTTATCAAAATCAATAAACAATTATAATTCTAAATTAGTAGAAACAAAGATAAGATTATTTCATTTAAATAAAAACAAAATTGAAAATGAGAAAAAAAAAATAAGTTTAAACAATAAAAAAAAAGAAATTATGAATCTTTTAAATAATTTTAATAATAAATTATCAAAAAATAAAAAAATGACATTGAAAAAAAATAAAAATAAGAATGTATTCAAATCAAGAAATATAAAATTAAATTTTCCAGAATTAAAATTTTCAGAAAGAATGAAATCAGAAATAAGTAAAATATTATATAAAACAAAAGAAGATAATTTAACTGATGAAGTAAAAGAAATTAAAAATAATGAAAATAAAAAAATAAAATCTTATAGAGAAAAACATACAAGAATTCAAACTGAAATTTCAGAAAGAAATTCTTCTTTATCAAATAGAAATTATACAAATGAAATAATAAATCAATTTAAAATAAAATATAGATTAAACTATAATTTATTTAATAAAAATACTTAAATATAGTCTTTCTATATAAAAAAAATTAAAATTATTAATCTTATATTTTTTTAAAATTATTTATTTTCCATTTAATAATTTATCTAAAATTTCATCATATTCATCTTTATGTGATTCTTTATTAAATTTTTGATTAAATTTATTTCTAAAATTAAATCTACTTGATTGAGGTCTAATCTTTTTATTTTCATTAACTTTTGTTTTATAAACAGTATTATTTTTTATATTATTATCATTATTTAAATTAATTGAATTGTTACCTGAAAAAAAATGATTTCCAGAAAAATTAAAATTATTCTTATTCCCTTTAAAAAAATTAAAATTACCTCTTTTATTAATATTTAAACTTCCTTTCCTTCCTTTACTACTCTTAACTCTACTATTATTTAAGCTATTAAAAATATTATTATTAGTGTTGTTCAAAGAATAATTACCAGAAAAAAATTTTCTACTTCTTTTTAAATTAGGTAAATTAACTTTTCCTTGTTTCATAATTCTTAAAATATTTTCAATATTACCGCCTCCCATAGAACAATATCTAGTAATATCTAAATAACAATTTTCACAAACACAAGAAGTTTTAGCACAAAAAATAGAATCTTCTTTTAAATTAATATAATCTTCATATTTCATTTTAGGATAAATTTCCATTATTACTTTAGGAATAATAAAATTTCTATAATTATATTTTTTTAACCTTTCTAAAACTTCATTATTCTTATTTTCCATATAAGGAATAATTTCAACTCCAGAAGATGTCATATTTATTTTATCATAAATATTAAATAAGTCATTATCTCTTTTTCTATTTTCATGACTTTCTATTAAATTTTTAAAACTAATTTCATATAATCTATAAGATTCAATTTTTTGACCACAATTTAAGCAAATTGCATCTTTATGAGGTTTAATAGGTTTTCCGTTAATATTATATTTAAATAAATTTATATCTTCAGGACATCTAATATTAATTTTATTAATATCAACTTCTTTAACTCTTTTAATTTCATTAGGAATTCTTTTATCTAATCTATTATCAATTCTTAAGGAAGAACACCAAAGAAAAAGTACTCTATCTTTTTTATCAATTTTAAAATTTAATATCATTCTCATTATTTTTATTTTTTCTAAAGTAATATTAGAAACATGATTAGCAATACTAGTTCCTATTTTTTCAATTCTATCTGGTAAGTTACTTCCTTTTAAAGGTTCTATTTTTATATGAAATTCTTCTCCATCATAAGTAACTGCTCTTTCATATATATCATATTTTTTATCATATATTTTTTTTATATTTGAACATTTTTCAAATAAACATAATTTAGGAGACCAATTTAATCTATATGTTATATTATAATCTCCTTTAGGATCTTCAAATTTTTGTAATATTCCATCTTCATAATTATATTTATTCCTTAAAAATTCATCGAATTTTTTCATATCAAAATATTCCATTATGTAACCTTCTTTATATTCTTCTTCTAATTCTTTATCAAATAAACTTTTCATTCTCTTTTCAAAATTTGGTTTATCACTTTCATATTTAGATTGAATTTTATTTTTTTTATATATATAATATGCAATTATTCCACTATTTGAAATGTGCTTTGTGAATACTTCTCTTATATGATTTGAATTTATTTTTCCTGATGATTTTTTCTTTAATTTTCCATCTATTACACTTGTGAAATACCAATAACATGGCTTTTGATATTTATATAATATTGTATGTGGAATTATTACATATGGATCTGTGTTAAATATTGTGTCTTTTGTCCAAAGGAAATGATATATGTTTTCTATTACTCCATCACCTTCTAATACATTAAACATTTATTTTTTAATTTTCTTTTTGTTTTAATTAATTTTTTTTTTTCTTTTTTATTTTTTTTTATATTTATTTTTATTTATTGTTATATTTATTTAAAGTATTTTTTTTTTATTCTTATTTTTAGTTTTTTTTTTTTGATGATAAAAATAAAAAAAATGTTTTTATGTAAAAAGTTAAATATTTATG
>JAEEGK010013386.1_pt1 | contig 18487 bp, 15 predicted proteins | sample 8958771 | NCBI WGS metagenome assembly JAEEGK01 (sample SAMN16246547, study PRJNA631951) | gut metagenome | biome: gut microbiome; feature: rumen; material: SC-attached | host: Bos | place: Iran: Karaj | collected 2018-10
ATGAAATATTGGAATATAATGTTTAGACGATTATTGCTGATCCTCTTTGCTTTGTCTGTTGCGGCATTCTCCTATTCGCAGGGGAAGGTCGGTTCGCCGTATTCGCGCTACGGTATTGGCGATGTGAATTCAAACTCGCAGGCACGCAACTCGTCGATGGGAGGTGTGGGATATGCTACACCGTATATGTACGATATCAACTACAAGAGCCCTGCCAGCATTGGCGAAATAGATACCCTCACTTTTGTGTTCAACTTCGGGTTCGATGCCGGACTTAGGCAATATTCAATTTCGAATCCTCGTAGCTCAAAACTTAGGTCCGATGCCGAACTTTCGCAGATAGCCGTGGGCTTTGCCTGTGCAAAATGGTGGAAGATGGCTCTCGGGATAACCCCATATAGCAATGTCGGTTATTCTATCTATTCTCCCGACAATTCGTACGGCATCAATAAGAATTATGTGTATGCTGGCGATGGCGGTCTCAACAGAATATTTTTCGACAACGCATTTAATCCGATAAAGGATTTGAGTATCGGTGTAGGTGTTTCATATCTTTTTGGTAAGATTTATCATTCGAACGCAATCGCCTTTACTGAAGATTCTACAGGAATCTATGTCAATTCGTTTTGCCAGAAGACATTCAAGATTTCCGATGTTACTTTCGACGTCGGTTTAAAGTACAATATTCATATCGGAGAAGATAACTTGCGCCTCGGTGCATACTATGGCTACAACCGCGATCTTCGGGCAAAGCAATCGACACTGGTGTACAATACTCTGGCAAGTGCATCGACAGTTGTTGTCGATACTATTTATCAAGACAGCGATATTAAAGGCACCATAGGTATGCCACATACTGTTGGATTTGGACTATGTTATACTTACAAGTCGAAACTTTCGATTGCTGCCGACTTTACTATGCAAAACTGGCAGAATAGTAAGTTTTTTGGAGTTTGCGACTCTCTCAACAATAGCCTGGGTGCAGCTTTAGGCGCAGAATACACTCCTAATAGTCTGTCTCCTAAGAATTTATGGCAGTCGTCGTCGTATCGTATGGGATTGTATTTTAACAATTCTTATATAAATATGAACGGCGGAAAACTTTCTGTTCCAGATTATGGCATTACTTTTGGAGTAGGATTAAAACCACGATATGCAAAAACGGTATTTAATGTAACGTTGCAGATCGGACAAAGAGGTTCTTTGAAAAACAATATGGTAAAAGAAAATTATTATATAATTGGTGTCAACTTCAATTTAGTTGACCGTTGGTTTGTAAAAAGTAGAATTGATTAAATTTTATGGTTATGAAAGCGAGAGTTTTATTATTGATGGTTGTTGCCGGAATGTTTGTGTCGGCAGGTGCTTTTGCTCAGGATGGTGAGGTTGACGATTTCACTATTAATATGTCAACCTATACGGAATTCTACAATCAGAAAAACTATAGGGATGCATATCACACCTGGAAATGGTGCTTCGACAATTGCGACGACAAGGTTGACCGCAAGACGACCAAGAATGTATTTATACAAGGTCCTACAATCCTTGAAAATATAATTGCAACAAGAGAAGGTGATGCACGCGAGGCTGCAATCGACACCCTGCTTATGATATACGACAAGCGTATAAAGTTGTATGGTCAGGAAGCAAACTATCTTGGTTCTAAGGCAATTATGCTTAACAAGTATCGTCCTCAAAACGGTGCAGACGTTTACGATATGTGTGCTCGAGTATTCGAACTTGCTGGTAACTCATCTAATTATGGTGTGCTCAAACTGTACATGGTAGTAGCACTGAATCGTTACGACAAGGAAGAAATCAGCAAGGAGACTATGGTAAATGTTTACTCCTCTATTTCCGATGCTCTTGCAGAGCAGGTGGAAAAGGAAACCAAGGAGGACAAGAAGGCAAAGATTTCCGATGCAGCAACCGCAGTTGAAGAATTGTTTGTAAATAGTAGTGCTGCCGACTGCAAGTCGATAATCGATGTTTTCACTCCAAAGTTTGAAGCCGACCCGACCAATGTCGAATTGGCAAAGAAGATTGTAAAGCTTCTGAGAAACGGCAACAGCGACGAGTGCAAGCTTTCCGACCTGTATATGCGTGCCGCTATTGTAATGTACGAAAACGAAAAGAGTTCTGCAGCTGCCCATGCTATAGGTCAGGCTTACTTCAAGCGTGATGAGTCGGCCAAGGCCGAGCAGTATTACAACGAGGCTATTTCGCTTGAGGAAAGCAATGAGAAGAAAGCCGACATGTACTACGAACTTGGTTTGCTTTACTTCACCGGCATGAACAATTACGCTAAGGCTCGTCAGGCTGCACGCAATGCGTTGGCAGTCGACCCGAACTACGGTAAGGCATATCTCTTGATAGGTAGGGTTTATGCTGCTGGTGGTAAGGGCTGCGGTAACGATGCTTTCGAAAACAAATGGGTTTACTGGGTTGTTGTTGACCAGTTCCAGAAGGCTAAGAGCGTAGATCCTTCGGTTACCGAAGAAGCAAACAAGCTTATATCAACCTATTCGGCATATTTCCCGAAGGCTAGTGATGCTTTCTGGGCTGATATGAAGGAAGGTGCAACAGTAACTGTAGGTTGCTGGATTAACGAGACAACCACTGCAAGGTTTATCAAGTAGTGTCAGATTTTAAGCAAATATTTTTTAAGATAGGTATCGTGCTTGCAATTGTTGCAAGTACGATATTTGTTTCATGTAAAAACGATATTGAGAAAGTTAACCTGTTGACTTCCCGTTCCAATATGCCTGCTTTTTCGGTATATGGTTTCGAAACGGCGTACAGCGATTCGGGCCGGATAATGATAGAGCTGAAGGCTAAGGAGATGTCGAGGTACGAAGGCAAGAACTTGAAGTACGACGAATACCGTTACGGACTGAGTGTAAGATTTTTCGATGATTTGGGCTCAGTCTCGGCAACTCTTAGATGTTCGTATGCCAGATTTCTTATCGAAAAGGAATTGTGGGAGATAAAATCTGACGTCGAAATCGACAATATTAGCCGTAACGAGAAGATCAACACCGAGTTGCTTTACTGGGACATGACTAGGGAACTGGTTTATTCCGACAAGTTTGTAAGGATAACCACCGAAGATGAAATATTGACTGGCGACGGCTTCGAGTCGAACCAGGATTTTTCTGAATGGAAAATTTTGAAGCCTGCCGGAGTAATAAGTATAAAAGATGAATAGCAAGAAGATTTTTAGAATTGTTGTGGAATGTCTGTGGGTTGTGATGGCAGTTTTCTGTCTGGCTGCAGGCATATACTATCAGACTAAATACGACAGTGTATCGAATGTATGGATATTTTACGCTATGGCTGTAATAAGCGTGGGAATGTTCATTATGCGATTCATGCAACGTCGTAACGAGGAGCGCCGTGAACGTAGGCGCAACGGGGAGGAATAATGGTAAACTGGGTGATAATAGTATTGGCGCTAGCTCTCTCGGCATTCTTTTCGGGAATGGAGATTGCTTTTGTCACCTCCAACAAGCTGCGACTTGAAATCGAAACCAAGAGGGACAGTTTCAATTCGAAGGTACTGGCACTTATTACAAAGGACTCGTCGCAGTACATATCCACAATGCTGGTAGGCAACAACCTTGTGAATGTGGTTTACAGTATTTTCCTCGCAAAGGTTCTGGCGGCACCCCTGGCTCCGCTGGGCAACGAAATGCTTATTCTTCTTCTGCAAACCATAATAGCCACCGTTATAGTTCTTTTTGTGGCCGAATTCCTTCCCAAGACTTTGTTCCGCATTCTTAGCGATTCTGCATTGAAGACTTTTGCCGTACCTGTGGCTTTCTTCTATTTCCTGTTTTATCCTGTTGTTGTAGTTTCGGTGTGGATTGCACGGCTGATAACTAGAATTTTCGGTGTGCGAATCGACGATCATCAGAAGGAAAATATGTTCAGCAAGGTCGACATCGAGGATATTATCGACAGCAGTACCGAATCTCCTTCGGCCAAGTCGGCTCAGGAACTCAAGATTTTCCAGAATGCGATGGACTTTTCGTCCATCAAGCTTCGCGAGTGCATTGTTCCTCGAAACAAGATTCTTGCCGTGCAGGTGAACGATTCGATTGAAGACGTACGCAAGAGATTCGTCGAGACTGGACACTCCAACTTGCTGGTATACAAGGAGAATGTGGACGATATTATCGGATATGTAAACATCAAGGACATATTCAAGAATCCGCAGAAACTGCGTAATATTATGCGCCAGATTCTGGTTGTTCCCGAAACCATGTCGGCCAAGAAACTATTTGGTCGCCTGATTACCACCAACCGAAGTATAGCCGTAGTTGTTGATGAATTTGGAAGTACCTGCGGAATAGTTACCGTGGAGGATATTCTCGAGGAAATATTTGGTGAATTTGAGGACGAGCACGATTTGCACGAATTGTCGGTTGTAGTCAACAAGGACGGCAACTATGTTATGTCGGGGCTCGAAGATGTAGAGACTTTCAACGAGGAATACGGCTATTCGCTTACCGAATCAGACGAATACGAAACAATTGCCGGCTACATTATGTATTTTTCGGGTAATTTCCCCAAAACTGGCGAGATTGTCACAATAAATGACAACGATGTCTTGTATCGCTTCAGGATATTGGAAATCAAAGGCACAAAAATAGTAAAGGTGATGCTTTATGCGGAATAGACTCTTTTCTGCAAAACCTGCCAACCTGGCGATTTATGTGCTGTCATTCGTTGTATTTATCGTGACAGCCGTGGCAAACTATGGTTACCATCATGCCGACGAACTATTCCAGATTATTGAATACGCAGGACTGAAGACCGATACTTTTACACCATTGGTAGCATGGGAGTACGATGTGCAGATACGTCCAATGCTTCAGCCTACTATATGCCTTGGTTTCCTCAAGCTTTTCGAATTTATTTCGGTGAGCGATCCATATGTACAGGCAATGGTCATGCGTATTTTTGCCGCCGTTGTTTCTTATCTTGCAATAGTATTGTTTGTAAGAAATACGGCTTGCAGAATAAAGAGCGAAAAACTCAGGACGGTATATCTGGCTGTTTCGCTGTTGATTTGGTTCATTCCTTATATAGCATGCAGGTTTTCTTCCGAAACTTTCGGCGGAGTTTTCCTTTTGTTTGCAATGTCGATATACTTTTCGGGAAAGGAAGATGCTTTGCATAAGGTGCTTTTGGGGATATGTATTGCATTGTCGTTTATTTTCCGTTTCCAGATGGGGCTGGCAATATTTGGCTTTGGGCTCTGGGCATTGATTATCGACAAACGTGGATGGCGCTTCTTTATCGTGCCGGCAATATCGTTCATCGTGACATATTTGGCTCTTGGTGTTGGTGTCGACAGCTGGTTTTATGGAGAGTTCGTATTCGCACCATATAGGTATGTCAAGGTAAATTCAGAAGTCAGTGCCGACATGTTTGGTTCGTCGCCATGGTGGTATTATCTGGATAATCTGGTTTCGTATCCAACTTATTTTATAGGAGTGCCTTTGGCGGCGGCAATAGTTTATCTGCTTGTACGCAATCCGAAGAACCCGTATTTATGGTGTCTGATTCCATTTTTTATTGTCCATTCCATGATAGCTCACAAGGAAGTGCGTTTCCTTTTTCCGATGGCTTTCCTTGTGCCTGCAATATTTATGTCGGTAATTGCTCGGCTTGACGAAAGATGGGAGGGAAAAAGGTTGTGGAAAATTACATTGTATATTGTTTTCCCGCTTTTTGTACTGGTAAATGTAGTGGGCTTAGGTGCTAACATGTCGAAATCGGCAGGGTACCAGAGCTTTTATCTTGCCAAGTACATCAACGATAACCTTAAAAATGAACAGGTGAATATTATATATGGACCTTATTCTAATCCTTACGGACCTTTTGGAGCAATAAGCGGTTTCTATAAGAACGAAAATGCAACCATGCACAAGTATACCAATATTTATGGAATCGGTTATTTGCTTAGGGAGGATGCTGTAAATTTCTTTACATGCAGGAAATGCAATTTGGAGGAATTGGTGTGTGTAGGCGAGTTTGCCGGCAGAAATCCATTCGATGTATTGCGTGAATTGGGTTTCGAGTATCAGTCGCAGTCGATTCCCAAGTTCACCGAAAATCTATGTGAATATTATTCAGGATACGATACTGGCATGGTCCTGTATGTGTTCAAGTACGTTGGCTATAAATATGGATTTGACGAAACCAATTTCAAGGAGGCCGTTTTTTATTACAACGATTGTGAAAATCCCGAATGGGAGCAATCGCAGACACTAACTTCTGAAAAGTCTTTTTCGGGCAACTATTCTTCGGTAGTATATGCCGACAGCCGCTATGGCGTTACGCTTGAGGACAGCATAAGTAAAGTTTCGGGAGCTAGGAGTCTGTCGGTTGTATTGCAGGTGTATCAGACCGACGAAATTCGCGATCCATGTCTTGCTTTTGAAATTATTGATGATACTGGCGAAAAAGAAAATTTGTGGTATTCGTGGAGAATAATCGACAAGACAAAGAGAACCGACGAGTGGGTTAATGTTGTAATGGATTTCGAACTTCCAGATAATTTCAGCGAGTATTCCCGTTTCAAGATCTATCCGTTCAATCCTATCGAAACCCCTGTTTATTTCGACGATATCTTTGTTGTCTTTTATTGATACGCTACGAAAAAGAAAAGGTCGTCATCGCGACGACCTTCCCGTGAAGTATTGTATCGTAACATTTATTTCTTTCCCTTCATCAGTTCAACGAACGGGTTGAAGTAGTTTTCGCCCTTTTCGGTAACGCCAGCGAGACCTTTACCACCGTTCTTCGGACGCTTAATGTTTGCGAAGATACCCTTTTCCAATGCGGTGAACAAGCCTTCGTCGACCATGTGCTCGAGAAGTTTTGTTGCATTGTCGAGAACTTCGGCTGCACGCTTACGGATGATGCCGTTTTCCTTGAATTCAACCTCTTCGCCAATGCTCTTCATGTTGTTGAAGATGTATTTTGCGTTTTCGATAGACAGATAACGGTCGCTCATGAACGGTGTGTGGATAGCTTCGGTTGGCATACCGAGAAGCTGCAAACCTTGGTGTGTCCATATACCTATTATATTAAATAGCGCATCCTGAAGGTGTCCGCGGAAGATGTTACCAGTCATGAACTTTGTAGGAGGCATGTATTTAAGCGGAGCCTTGGGGAATATTTCACGAATCATCTGTGCCTGAGCAAGTTCGTATAGGAATCCGTTTTCGAGTGACGGATCCATTTCGAATGCGTGGCCAAGACCTTGCTGTTCTTCGGGAAGACCTGCCAACAAAGCAAGCTGCTCGTTGATAAGGTCGGAAGCGAGAACGGTGTGCGCTTCTTCGTATGCATCGGCTGTAGTAAGGTAGTTGTCCTCGCCTGTGTTGATGATAACGCCTGCGAAACCGTTGATTATTCTTGAGAAATACTGGTCGATAAGAGTACGCTGCATGTTGATGTCGCGGAAGAGGATACCGTAGAGGGCATCGTTAAGCATGACATCGAGTCCTTCGAGTGCGCCCATAGCTGCGATTTCGGGCATACACAAGCCTGAGCAGTAGTTGCAGAGGCGAATGTAGCGACCAACTTCCTCGCCAACTTCGTCGAGTGCCTTACGCATAATGCGGAAGTTTTCCTGTGTTGCAAAAGTTCCACCAAAACCTTCGGTTGTTGCGCCATATGGCACATAGTCGAGAAGGCTCTGACCTGTGGTTCTGATAACTGCGATAATGTCGGCACCCTGACGAGCACCAGCCTGAGCCTGAACGACATCTTCGTAGATGTTACCTGTTGCAACAATGATATAGAGATAAGGTTTGCTGCCTTCGCCAATGGTCTTGATGTAGTTTTCGCGGCGCAGGCGGTTTCCTCTGATTTTTTCTATAGTTTTGTTGATTGTAGGCTCGAGGGCTTTCTTGATTTCATCTATCGGGTGAATCGGAAGCTTTGAAATGTCGACTTTGCCTGCCGAAATTTGCTCTGCTATTTCTTGTGCCGACAATTTAGTTTCTACCATAGCATTGCCTAAGTAGAACATAACGCCTTGGTTCAAAACGCCTTTTGATTTCAGTTCTTCGACCACTACGTTTGGCAGCGGAACATCGTTGCTGTCGATGCCATCGATTCCGAGCAGACGGCACAAGGTTCTTTCAACTGCTACAGTGGTGTAGTTTTCAACGAAATCCTGTACTTGGTTTGCAATTTCTCTTGCTTTACCTCTTGCGTATTCAACTTTTTCAAAGTCGAGACCTACTTTGCTAGTATTCATCGTGTTATATTGTTTCCGTTAAACGAATTAATTTGAGTTTGCAAAAATACACAAAAAATCCGATTCTTTATGCAGTTTACGAAAAAACTTGATTGTTACAAAAGGTATAAAAGAAATGCGACAGATCGTGTCGCATTTCTGTGTTTATATTGTATTGTCCGATTATCTTTCGAGAACCACCTTTACAGTTTCTATTCCGTTTGTGGTGAATACGCGAACAAAATACATTCCGTTTGGCAAGTTACTCAAGTCGATGCTGGTGTTGTTGCCCGTAGCCTTGCTGTTGGCAACAGTAGTGCCAATGCTGTTGATTATTTCGATGTTGTCAATCTCATCTTCAGATGCTATGTTTATCGTTCCGTTTGTCGGGTTGGGGTAGATTGACATTTCGGCAGCTGTTTCGATTGCATTCTCGGTTGCACCGCCAACACAGAAGTTTATGGTCCTTGTGGAGAAGATTTCAGAACCAACAGAAAGTAGTGTTTCGTTGGTGTTTAAGTTTGTGAATATAGCGCTACCGGTAGCATAACCATATAATCCAGAAAGTCCGTTTTCTTGGCTGTCGTATAGATTGAATGTGTAGCATCCGTAGCCTAAGCAGAAATCTGTAATAACTGCTGTGCTTGTGTATTCGCCAGCAGCACCGCTGTATAATACATTGTTTTCAGAGTCTTTTATATCCCAGGTAGTTTCGTTGGGGTTGGGGTTAAATAAACTATTGTAGTCGGCGGTAAGGCTTAGACGGAAACCTTCACCATCGTGCGAAATGATGTTGAAGTTGGCCGTTGTTGGTGTTTGTGTCTCGTTTTCGCCACCATTTACTGTTGTTACAACAAACGAAATCGAGCCTTCGCCTTCTGGAATTACAACAGGGTCAAACTCCAAGTTAGTAGTTGCGCCTGCTGCAATGCTGACATCAAATGTTTTTTCTGCGCTTAAATCTCCGCAGGTGTATGATGCTGTAACCGAGGTTACTGGGAATTCTCTGGTGTTCTTCACAGTTATTGTAGGTGTTGATTGTGGATAGCCACAGTAGTTGCCGGTTGGTTCAACTACATTTATAATCGACACATTGCCTAGTAAAACAGACACATTGCGCGACCTGCTGTTGTTGGTTGGATCTTCGTCGGTTTGTCCATTAGGATTTTCAACTGTGAATACAAAATTGTAGTCACCGACTTCAAGACTTATTTCATCGAAAGTGATAGATGAAGTTTCGTATTGAGCGAGGTTTCCTGTCCAGCTGGTTGTTACAGGTGTGCCGTCATTAATAGTATAGTTTGCAGTCAGCGAAGTCAAGTTTGCTGTTCCGAGGTTCATAATAGTGATTTGCGGTTGGAAGCTTGCTTCCTGAGCCGACATTGCCAGTGTTGGAGCAACTATTGACTGTATTGTTGCATCATTTTCGTTTGTGCCTGCTACAACCATAACATTTTGTATGTACGGGGCGCGGAACTGACGAGTTATAACAAGGTCGAGTTCTCCGGTTTCGGTAAGTGCATCAAATGTGAGTTCTGCTGTTGTGCCATTGCCCGTGAACTGAGCATCAAGAAGTACGCCATCCTTGCTGAGTGCGATGTACGAAAGGTTTTCGGCAGTTACTTCAAGAGTTGTCGAACCTAATGGCAATATGTTGGAATATTCTGGAGTCATTTGTGTTGGAACTCCAACGTATGGCATCAACGACGGGTCACCCATAAGGGTGTATATTTCCCAGTAGTATTGTATGTATTCGGATGTTGTTGAATTTACCGAGAAATTACCAATGAATACAATTTCGCCAGCCGAAACGTATGGGGTTTCTCCGCGTTCATGGAACAGGTGGTCGTACGCGCCTTGGTTTGTTGCTTCATAAGTTGGATTTACGTTGATTGTTGCCATAGAGCCTACCGACCAGTAGAAATCTTCGTTCCAAATGGTACTGTTTGTACCGCCGATGTGGCAAACTGCGCCTTTGCCTGCTTTTCTTAACAATGCCTCGCCAAAGCATTCGGCTACATCAAACTTGTTTGACAAGCAGCAGTTGCCAATGCTGAAGAAGTACTCGTTTTCGTTCTGCAGGTTGTTGACATCGCCGACATTGAATTCCGGGTCCTGCCAGCCGTTTTCGTTGCAGTGTGCCGAATAGTTCACAAATCCAACACCGTTGCTAATCTGCGTCTTGATGGCATCGCCGCTAGTGTGGCTTTCGGGCGACAGATAAATAGTTGTGTTTACGTTGTGTGCATCGTTGAAGTAGTACTGTGTAGCATAGTTTATCTGTCCGTTTCCATTTATATCGTCGTATCCATCTGGATCAGTACTGTCATAGCCGGCAACTAGCAATGCATCGCCAAGATACGATGCATTTGGGAAAGTGTATTGCTCGAACATGAGTGTTTTTTCAATCTGCGGTGTCAGTTGCGTTACGTCCTGTGCAGAAAAACGTCCGAAAAACATATCGGGAATGTAGTCGTTTGCACCGTCAAAGCATACTTTATATACATCGGTATAATGGTCGTTTTCAGTGCCCATAATACTTTGTGTATGAGGAAGTTTTGAATATTGTACTCCGATCTGTGTTGTGTCGCCTACGTAAAGCACATACGAAGGAGCAGGATTTTCTGCAGTAGCGGCATCGTAAAGTCCTTGCAGATATGTGTGAACAGCCGATTCGGTGCGACCTATTTCATCGGTGTAGGCGGTTATTACATTGAAGCCTTTCTTTGTCTTCCATGCTATGAACGGCTGCAAGGCATCCTCGAACATACGGTCGGCAACGATGACGTACTTTATCGGGTAGTGCATTTCGGCGTTGCGGGTTCTCTTGTAGTTCCAAATCTTGTCGTACATTGCACCGAAAGCAGGCGAATACTTGCTGTCCTTGATGGTGGTGCTGCGAGTGCTGGCATTGTTGAACGAAAGTTCTACCGAAATGTCGTCGCGAACGGTAAGTGCGTTGTCGGCAATGTCGTATGCAAACGGGTTGACGATAACCTTTACGAGACGTATTCCACGCATGATGCCAGCTTCCTCTATTGTTACAATTTCGGGTTCGTACAAGCCGCCATTCGAATATATCGCGTTCTTTGCAAAAGGAATATCTTCCTTTTTTTGGTTCTTGAACTGAGCCGGTTGGCATGGCACTATTGCCTGGCTGAACCCTGCATCGGCAAGGCTGACAACTCTTTCAGAGTTTACCGTTACGTTGGTAACGATTTCTGCTCCCATCGGCACTTCTATCATTTTTACCATTACTGGCAATTGTGGGTAACCGATTTTGTTGTTTGAGATATAGCCGTCGATGGCTATTTGGGAGTAGTTTTCTCCGTTTTCAACTGTATTAGCAAGCGAAATTTCTGACAGCTTGCTTGTAAATATTAAAGTCGAACTGGTGTTTTCGACTATCTCTGTGGCGTTCTTTCCGCCGTTGATTGCAACTGGAACCAATGCCTGTGCAAAACAAGTAGCACCGATGGCAAGCCCAATAATTATTGATAATAGTTTCTTCATTGTAAATAATATTTGTTGAAGCAAAGATAATTTTTTTCTACGTTTTGGATTTACAAATTATGATTTTTTTGTGTCCCTTATTTCATTTTTTTATTTACCACCTCGTATAGTCCGCTTACAAACTCTCTGTTGAAGCCAAGGTTGTAGCGATAGTGGGTTTTCTCGTAGAATTCGTCGTACTGTTCGAAGGGTACAAGGACAAATTTTTTCATGTCGTAGTTGAGGTGGTTGACAATTAGATGGTTTGTAATGTCGGCAAAATCCACCTTGCCATTGTCGAACCTAACCTTGAACTGCGACAGAAGTCCCACTTGGTAGGCGTTGTCGAAGGTTTCCTGGCCTTTGGGAGTGCGGGCAATGTCGTCGTCCTGCGATGCGAAGTTGCCAAGCGAGTAATAAACTAGCGTCTTGTGCTCGTCGCCAATGATTTCTACTGGCTGTACCGAGTGGGAATGACTGCCGTAAACGATGTCGGCGCCATGTTCGTTGAGGAATTTCGCCATTTCCTTTTGCTCGCTGTTTGGCTCAAATGTAAATTCAGTTCCCCAGTGCATCATCACGACAAGCACGTCGACCTGCGGCCGAAGTGCAGACGTTTCGTTGGCAATCAGTTTTTTGTACTCATCGGTGACTTTGCGTGTTTCGGGATCTCTGTATAGCCCGACAAGGCCTCGGTATTGCTGAGGGACAATCTGGTTTGTGCTTAATGTGTATGCCAGGAAGCCGAATTTTATACCGCTTTTCTCAACAATTCTTGGAGTTTCCCTGTCTTGTTGGCTTCTATATGTTCCAACTGTTACAATGTCGGTGCTGTCGAAAAAGTCGAGAGTGGAGTTTATGCCTTCGAGACCTCGGTCGAATGTGTGATTGTTGGCGGTTGATAGCACCTGCATATCGAGCGAAGCCACCAGTTCGCCAATGTAGTGCGGTGCGCAGAAGTTGTAGTTGTCTCCGCTGACCTTCATGCGGTCGTTGCCAATTACTACTTCCATGTTGCCAACGGAGAGGTCATCTTCCTCGAAGTATTTCTTTACATGTGTAAAGTAGGAATCTCGGTCGTAGCCGTTATCTACTGCTGTAAAAAATGGGGCTTCGAACAGGAAATCGCCGACAAAGGTCAGTTTTGCTTCGCGTGGGGAAGATGTAATTGTGTCTTTTGCAATGGTCTCTGCAATTGTTTCTTTTTGTTGTGTATTTGATTTGCAACTGCAAGAGAACAATGCGATTACGATGAGAAAACCGATACTTCTATGCATTATACTATTCAATTTTATTGCTTTTCGTTTATGCGTTGTCACAATTTTTGCATTGCTATCGCTGCAAAAATATGCGCCAACGCTATTTATAAATCACTACATTCTACAAATACGTAACCTCTCCGAGGTTCTCTTTCCATAGTCGTCATGCTAAGCATCTGCGACTATTGTCTTTTCCCCGTTGTATCATACAACTTGCACCCCCTTTTCAGATTCTGAAACATGTCCAGAATGACAAAAGGGGCTGCTGAACACTATGCTAACCTATTTTTGTGAAACACATTGAAAGACAAAATACTATGCAAAAATATTTATCGTTTTCCTGCAATGCGATTCAGTCCTTCGATGGCTGGCTCGTAGTTTGTTTCGAGTTTCAGAGCCTTGCGGTAGTCGGCTTCGGCAAGCTGGTATTGCTTGTTTTGTGCGTATGCATCGCCGCGTTTGGCAAAAGTCTCGAAAGCGGTTGTGTCGCAAGCCAATGCGTTTGAGTAGTAGTTTATAGCCGTACTGTAGCGGTCTGGTTCGAGGCTTATGTCTTTGTACATGTCGCCTAAGTCGCTGTACGCCATGAAAGTCCAGTACGATGCGCTATCCATTTGTGCTGCAGCAATGTAGGTGTCTTTAGCTTCCTCGTAGTATCCGAAGTTGCGAAGCGACCAGCCGTTCCAATATTTTATTTCCTGATTGTCGGGAAATTTGGAAGTGGCAGTCTTGAAATATTCCAGGGCAATGGAATCGCCAAGTTCGGTAAGGCTTACACCTATAAGATTATATGCTTCCCAGTTTTCGTCGTCGTATTCAACAGCTTTCTTGAAAGCGGCAAGGGCATCGAGTTTCCATTTGTGCGTATTTGCTGTATCCGATTCGGTTTCGGAAGCCTTGCGAAGAATTATGCCGCGTACAAAGTACGAATCGCCATTTTGCAAGTTGTTGAGTTCAAGGAACTGTATTTCCTGCATAGCTTCTTGGAACATACCGACATACAAGAAAATTTTTGCAAGGTCGATGTGCGCCTGCTGGTACGACGGGTAGCGGTTGATGCATTTGTTGAGCACTTCTTTTGCTTTTTCAGAGCCATTTGACTTGAGCATGTAAAGACTTGCCAACTTGCTGTAATACGGAGGCTTTGTCGAATCGACCTTCATTGCAATTTCCATGTCGTTTATTGCCTCGTCGAGGTCGCCATTAAGAAATTGTAAATCTGAACGTTGTACGAACAGAGCCGCATCGTGCGGATTCTCCCGAATTTTGTCCGACAACATCTGTATGCTGTCGGACAAAGTTTTCGGTTCGGTTGTTTCTCCGCTATCACCATTTCCGCCTTCTTTGCACGAATATGCGAGAAGTGTAAATGCAAACAGCAGAGTTAGATAAATGTATTGTTTCATTATTTTGCTGAAATCTTTTCTCTGATTTTGTTTTCGATTTCCTCTCTCATTTCGGGGTTGTCCTCGATGAGCTGCTTTACGGTATCGCGACCCTGCCCGAGCTTAGTTTCGCCGTAGCTGAACCACGAACCGCTCTTCTTGATGATTTCAAGTTCGACAGCCATATCGATGATTTCACCGGTCTTCGAGATGCCTTCACCGTAAAGGATGTCGAATTCGGCCTGCTTGAATGGCGGAGCGACCTTGTTCTTTACAACCTTTACCTTGGTGCGGTTTCCGATGACGGTGTCGCCGTCCTTTAGCTGACCGATGCGGCGTATGTCGAGACGGATTGATGCGTAGAATTTCAGTGCGTTACCACCTGTAGTGGTTTCGGGATTGCCGAACATTACACCGATTTTTTCACGCAACTGGTTGATGAAGATGCAGCAAGTTTGTGTCTTGTTGATTGTTGCGGTGAGTTTGCGCAATGCCTGCGACATCAGTCGTGCCTGCAGACCCATCTTCGAGTCGCCCATTTCGCCTTCGATTTCGGCTTTTGGTGTAAGAGCTGCCACCGAGTCGATTACAATGATGTCGATTGCACCCGAGCGGATAAGGTTGTCGGCTATTTCGAGAGCCTGTTCGCCGTTGTCGGGCTGCGAGATGATAAGGTTGTCGATGTCGACGCCAAGTTTTTCGGCATAGAAGCGGTCGAAAGCATGTTCGGCATCGATTATAGCTGCAATACCGCCGTTTTTCTGAGCTTCGGCGATGGCGTGGATTGCCAGGGTGGTCTTACCTGACGATTCTGGACCGTAGATTTCGATGACTCGTCCGCGTGGATAACCGCCAACGCCAAGTGCAGCGTCGAGAGCAATCGAACCTGACTTTATAACTGGTACATTTTCGACTACCTGAGCACCAAGCATCATGATAGAGCCCTTGCCGTAGTCCTTTTCTATTTTACCCATTGCAAGCTGAACTGCTTTCAGCTTTTCTTTTCTGATTTCTTCTGGTGTTTCTGCCATATCTGTAATTTTTTTGTTATTCTAATACTTTGGTTATGTGTTCTGTGTGATTTTTTGTGTCGACTTTTGTAAACACTTCGTCGATGATTCCGTTTTCGTTGATTATAAATGTTGTGCGCAAAATTCCGTAGTATTCGCGTCCTGCCATCTTCTTCTTGTCCCACACGCCGAAAGCGTTGACAATCACCTTGTCGCTGTCGCTGATAAGGTCGAACGGGAGCGAATTCTTTTCGATAAACTTCTTGTGACTTGCTATCGAGTCGGTGCTTACGCCGATTATGGTATATCCGCGCTTCATCCAGAAGTTGTAGTTGTCGCGCAGGTCGCAAGCCTCGGCGGTGCAGCCTGGAGTGCTATCCTTCGGATAGAAGTAGAGAATGTACTTTTTGCCAGCAAGCTGTTCGCTTGTTATGGTTTCCTCGTTCTGGTTTTTCCCGCTGAACGATGGTGCTTTGTCTCCTTTTTTCAGTGTTATCATTGTCTTTTATGTTTAACGTACAAAAATAATTTCAATTTTTTGTCTGCGTGTCCATAGTTGCAAAAACTTGTTAACAAATTTTACTTTGCTGTTTTTGTTTATATGTATTGCTAATTAAAAACTTATTGCTATCTTTGCGGTGTTAGCATTGTGAGTTGCTCGGAACGTGTATTCCTGCCGCATTGCTAAATAAAGCACGGGCAGCCGTGCTTTATTTTTACGGGGGGACAGTAACCGAATAGTACAATGCGCCTCTGTATTCTGTTGCAGCAACTAATACCTTAGCATTGCCATATCCTATCAGATTTGCTTTGAGGCTAATAATAAACACAGCTCCGAATTTTTTTACTTGTGTATTCGAAGTAGGTAAGTAAAATTTCTCGAATTCTACATTTCTTACAAGATTCAACAGGTTAAGTGCTGCAATTGTTGAATTTGCTGAAACAGAAGCATTTTCTGCAATCTCGTTGATGCTTTTATTCTCAATCTTTACATAGACACCAAGACTTCCGCAAAAAACTTCACAATCCTTTAGTGGACTTAATTGTTTTTTTATGAAAATCCTCCGAAGCTGTACTGATGATGGAATAGCATCTATTATTTCCTTTGCAACTATGTTTCTGACGAATTTCATTTTCTATGCAACTTCAGCCTTATCTTGTTTCGGAATGCAGATAATTTCGCTTGCAAGCACTTCGGTGACATACTTTTTCACATTGTTCTGGTCTTCGTAGCTGTGGCTGGTGAGTTTGCCGCATACAAGAATCTCGTTGCCCTTGTGGCACATCGATTCGACTTTTTCTGCCAACTTTCTCCAGGCGACAACATTGTGCCATTGTGTACTTGTCTTAATCTGCCCATTCTCGTTAATCTGTTCGTTTATCGCAATCGAGAACCTTGCGAATTTTCCGTTCTTTGTGTCTCTAACTACTGGTTCGCCACCAAGACGACCAATCAACTGTACATGATTTTTTGATTCCATAGTTTTTAAAATTTTAGTTGTTAATATTTCTTGTTTTTAAATTTCTTTGTTATTTTTGCATTATCAAGTTGTTGGGTTTGTGCTTGCGGGATGGCGCGGTCGAAATACCTGACAACTTTTTTGTTTTTAAGGTTCAGGATATATTAATATTATTGCCTATCTTTCTTATATCACGCCAAAAAGCTGTCCCGATATTGCATATTTCAACATTGTTTTTCGTCTTCTTTAAAGTTACTCCGACACAAACAACATTACCTTCCAATGCTATGGTGGTATATAAACGAAACGATTTTTCTTTTTTAGGAAGGTATTCCGCTATTGCAAGTGGATTATTGATGTTCTTGATAACTTTTATCCAATCGTTATCATCAAGTTGGTGTCCTACGACGGTATGCCTTTGACTAAAAGCCGACCTTCCAATAGTTATATCTCCTTTCATACCATACTTTTGTAATAGTTCGCCTGTTTTTCCAATATGGAAGAACCTTGCTTCGTTTCCTTCATAAACCTTTCCTCTTTCAAGAAAAGCAACAAAGCGTGCCAACTCGGTACCGTTCTCTTGATCGTATAGCCTGATTTTGTCTTGTAATATCTCGTTTATATTTGTCATTGTCAATTTTTCTGATTTTTTAGTTCTACAATTTGGCTGATAAAAATTTTTATTATCTTTGCAGTGTCCAATAGGATAAAATAGACATCGGGGGTGTGACCAAGGGTTGGCCGGTTCAAAATTTTACCCGATGTTTTTTTATTGCTCTGGATATATGAGTATTTCTGTTTCTGCATTTCCAATTTTTTCAATATCGCGCCAGAAGGCAGTTTTTATTCTAGTTATTTCAATGTTGCTTCGTGTTTTCTTTACATCAACACCAACACAAGCGACATTTCCTTCCAATACGACACTTGTGTACAAGCGAAAAGTTTTTCCCTCTGGAATGTATTTGCATATTGCAAGCGGATTGTTAATAACCAAAATAATCTTAACCCAGTCTACTGTATTCACAATGTGTTTTGAATGGGTGTGTTTTCTTGTATCTATAGCTTGTTTTCCAATAGTTATATCTCCTTTCATACCATATTTTTGTAGTAGTTCTCCAGTTTTCCCGACATGGAAGAACTTGGCTTCGTTTCCTTCATAAACCTTTCCTCTTTCGAGAAAGGCGACAAAACGTGCCAGCTCGGTGCCGTTCTCTTGATCGTATAGCCTGATTTTGTCTTGTAATATCTCTTTTATATTTGTCATTGTCAAAATTCTTGTTAATACTTTTTTTGTTTAAAATTTTATTATCTTTGCACAAACAATAGAATTAGTGTAAGTGTACGCGAATTGGTCGCTGCCGTCTGGTTCTGTTGAAAAACTATTGAGGATATATCGGCGAATTGGGCGCAGACGAAAATTCCTTGATAGTTTTTTTATGATTCAGGGTATAGCAACTTTTCGAATTTCCCTTGTCCAGCTTTATCCATATCTCTCCAAAATACTGTGCTTATATTAGTAACTTCTATGTTTTTACCCATAGAGTGAACGTCTGCACCTACGCAGGCAGCAATATTGTTTATCCTAGCGGTAGCATAAATGCGATACGACATTTCTCGTTTC
>JAEEGK010013387.1_pt1 | contig 18486 bp, 17 predicted proteins | sample 8958771 | NCBI WGS metagenome assembly JAEEGK01 (sample SAMN16246547, study PRJNA631951) | gut metagenome | biome: gut microbiome; feature: rumen; material: SC-attached | host: Bos | place: Iran: Karaj | collected 2018-10
AATCCCGGATATCACATATCTGCAGGACAACATTGATAAGGTAAAGGGCTTTGTTATAACCCACGGACATGAGGACCACATCGGTGCGCTCCCCTATGTTCTTCATGAGCTGAACATTCCGGTTTATGCAACCCGGCTTACTATGGGCATTATCGAGCATAAGCTTGAGGAGCACAACCTTGTAAAGAGCACCAGGAGAAAGGTTGTTAAGTTTGGGCAGTCCATCAATCTTGGACAGTTCAGGGTGGAGTTTATCAGGACTAACCACTCTATTGTTGATGCGGCTGCGCTAGCTATTTATTCTCCTGCTGGAACCGTGGTTCACACCGGAGATTTCAAGGTAGATTACACCCCGGTATTTGGAGATCCTATTGACCTTCAGCGATTTGCTGAGATCGGTAAAAAGGGCGTTCTGGCACTTATGTGCGATTCCACTAACGCCGAGAGACCGGGCTTTACTGCATCTGAGAGAACAGTTGGACGTGCGCTGGATACTCTTTTTGAGGAGCACGGCGATTCCAGAATTATCGTTGCTACATTTGCGTCCAACGTTGACCGTGTTCAGCAGATCATCAACACTGCCCACAAGTGCGGCAGAAAGGTTGCTGTGGAAGGCCGCAGTATGGTCAGCATCATTGACATAGCCCAGAAGCTTGAGTGCATCAAGATTCCTGAGAGCACTCTTGTAGACATAGATGAGATCAAGAACTATCCTGTGAGCAAGCAGACCATCATCACCACAGGCAGCCAGGGAGAGAGTATGGCGGCCCTCAGCCGTATGGCAAACGGTCAGCACAGGAAGATCTCAATTGGTGTTGGGGATACAGTAATCTTCTCATCACACCCGATTCCGGGAAATGAGAAGGCTGTTACAAATATCATCAACGAGCTTCAGATGAAGGGCGCAGAGGTTATCTTCCAGGATGTGCACGTTTCAGGACACGCATGTCAGGAGGATATCAAGCTTATCTATACACTGGTTAAGCCCAAGTACTCAGTTCCTGTTCACGGCGAGTACAGACACTTAATTGCCCAGAGAAAGATCGCAAAAGACCTTGGAATACCCAAGGAAAATATCTTTATCCTTCACTCCGGCGAAGTTTTAGAGCTTGATGAGGAGAGTGCTAAGGTTGCCGGCAAGGTACCTGTAGGAGCTATCCTTGTTGACGGCCTTGGTGTCGGCGATGTAGGAAATGTTGTCCTTAGAGATAGACAGCATCTTGCTGAAGATGGTATTGTTATTGTTGTATTTGGCATAGATAAGAGCAGCGCACAGCTGATCTCAGGTCCCAGCATTGTTTCCAGGGGATTTGTCTATGTCCGCGAGTCAGACAAGCTCATTGATGATGCTACGGACCTTGTTTACGATGACGTGACAGAGGCGCTGGAGAAGGGCGTAACAGACTGGACCAGACTCAAGAACATCGTCAAGGATACCCTTAGCGATTATATATGGAAAAAGACAAAGAGAAGGCCTATGATCATGCCCATAATTATGGACACTAACTTCTAAGGCCCTTTGGGGAGAAAAGGTTTATGAGCGCCAAAAAAATCATATTGGGACTGCTGGACGCCACGGTGAAGATTGCCTTCGTCGTTGTTGTGATCATGCTGATCTCAAAATATGCCAGGCTGGCTTACAGCTACGGATATCAGATCTTTAATCAGTCGGCTGTTTCCTCCGGCACCGGAAGGACCATTACCTTTACGGTTAAGAAAGGGGAGACAGTGGACGACATAGCTGACAATCTTGCCAGCGTAGGTCTTATAACCGACAAACAGCTGTTTAAGCTTCAGGAGAGATTTTCAGAGTGTCACGAGAAGGAAAAGCCCGGAACCTACGAGCTTAGCACAGCCATGACACCGGAGGAGATGCTGGTAATAATGTCCGGGGGACGTGAAAACCTGGAAGGAGGGTCTGACGCCGAGTCAGACGACGAAACAGATGGTGGGTGAGAACGACAGGATCAGCTCCTTTATAAACTCCCTGGATCCGGGCAATCTGCCATTTCTGGATGAACTGGAGAGGCAGGCCATAGAGGACCAGGTTCCCATTATCCGCAAGGACACACAGGCACTGCTTAAATTCCTGATGGCACAGAATACACCTAAGAATATCCTGGAGGTGGGCTGTGCTGTTGGTTTTTCGGCGCTTTTAATGGCTGCCTATACAGGGCCTGATACCCATATAACCACAATTGAGAAGTATGAAAAGAGAATTCCCGTTGCCAGGGAAAACTTTTCCAAATATGACACAGAAGGTAAAATCACACTGTTGGAGGGGGATGCCACAGATATTTTAAGGGATCTTGATCCGGGGTATGATTTTATTTTTATGGATGCAGCCAAGGGACAGTATATAAACTTCCTGCCCGACTGCCTTCGTATCCTTAACAAGGGCGGACTTCTTGTCTCTGACAACGTGCTTCAGGACGGCGATGTCTTTGAATCAAGATTTGCCGTTACCAGAAGAAACCGCACGATCCATGCAAGGATGCGGGAATATCTGTACGAGCTTAAGCACAATGAGCAGTTGAATACTGTGATCCTGACCGTAGGTGATGGCATGACGCTGTCAGTTAAGCTATAAGTAAACCGCTGCTCGGATTATTTATGAGGAACAAATAGATGAAAAAACCAGAATTATTGATACCGGCTTCCAGCCTTGAAGTTTTAAAGACCGCTGTAACCTTCGGTGCAGATGCAGTCTACATCGGCGGTGATGCCTTTGGACTTCGTGCCAAGGCCAAGAATTTCAGCAAAGAAGAGATGAAGGAAGGCATTGAGTTTGCCCACGCCCACGGAGTTAAGGTCCATGTCACCGTGAACATCCTGGCTCACAACTACGATCTTGACGGTGTTGAGGTTTATCTTCATGAGTTAAAAGAGCTTAGGCCCGATGCACTTATTATCGCGGACCCAGGCATTTTCATGAAGGCCAGAAGGATCTGCCCTGAGATAGACATCCACGTTTCTACCCAGGCCAATAATACAAACTATGAGACCTATAACTTCTGGTACGAGCTTGGAGCTAAGAGAGTTGTGGCTGCAAGAGAATTATCCATAAATGAGATTAAAGAGATAACCCAGAAGATTCCCGAGGATCTGGAGATGGAGTGCTTCATCCACGGAGCTATGTGCATTTCCTATTCGGGAAGATGTCTTTTGTCTAATTACTTCACCGGAAGGGACGCCAATCACGGTGCCTGCACACATCCATGCAGATGGAAGTATGCGGTTGTTGAGGAGAAGCGCCCGGGAGAGTACCTTCCTGTCTATGAGAACGAGAGGGGAACATACATCTTCAACTCCAAGGATCTGTGCATGATAGAGCACATTCCTGAGCTGGTGGATGCCGGTGTTGACAGCTGCAAGATCGAGGGAAGGATGAAGACGGCCCTCTATGTTGCCACTGTGGCAAGGACCTACAGAAAGGCCATCGATGACTACTTTGAGTCTGAGGAGAAGTACAGGCAGAACATGCCATGGTATCTTGATCAGATATCAAGATGTACTTACCGCCAGTTTACAACCGGCTTCTATTTTGGTAAGCCCAGTGAAGAGACTCAGATCTACGACAACAACACTTACATAAATGAATATATCTATCTTGGAATAGTTTATGACATTGATGAGCGCGGCTTTGCAAGAATCGAGCAGAGAAACAAGTTCAGTGTCGGTGACGAGATCGAGATAATGAAGCCTGACGGAACAGACGTTAAGACCACTGTTCGAGGCATGTACAAAGAGGACGGAACCCCGGTGGATTCCTGCCCTCACTCCAAGGAGATCATCTATCTGGATCTTACAAATGCGCCTTCTAAATTTGATATTTTGAGAGTAGACGCAGAAAATTCCTTCAGGGAGCAGTAAAAAATACTTCAAGTTTTTGGGGAATTAATGTATAGTGGTAGACAATAATTCACTTTTAGAAGGGACAAAGCAAATGAGTGACATGGTAAATGTGGAAGAGATCTTTGGCCAGAATGTATTTACAATAGCCACAATGAGAGAACGTCTTCCCAAGAATGTATACAAAGAGGTTGTTAATGTCATAGAGCACGGCGGTGCTCTGTCCAAGGAGTCAGCTGATGTCGTTGCCAACGCCATGAAGGGCTGGGCAATGGAGAGAGGTGCAACCCACTTCACACACTGGTTCCAGCCGCTGACAGGAATAACTGCAGAGAAACACGATTCCTTTGTTGGAAGTGCAGATGCTGACGGACACATGCTTACATCTTTCTCAGGAAAAGAGCTGATAAAGGGTGAGCCTGATGCTTCAAGCTTCCCGTCAGGAGGCCTTCGTGCGACCTTTGAGGCAAGAGGCTATACAACCTGGGACATCACATCTCCTGCGTTTTTAAAGGAGTCAGGAGCAGGTGTTACCCTGTGCATTCCCACAGCCTTCTGCTCATATACAGGAGAAGCGCTTGATAAGAAGACTCCGCTGCTTCGCTCTATGGAGGCTGTTAATAAGCAGGCTCTCAGAATAGTAAGACTTTTTGGAAATACAACAGCTACCAAGGTCAACGTATCCGTTGGACCTGAGCAGGAGTACTTCCTTGTGGACTGGGACAAGTCCATGAAGAGAGAGGACCTTATCTTTACCGGAAGAACACTCTTTGGCGCAATGCCTCCAAAGGGTCAGGAGATGGAGGACCACTACTTCGGCGTTATCCGTGAGAGAGTGGGAGAATTCATGAAGGACCTCAACGTCGAGCTCTGGAAGCTGGGCGTTCCCGATAAGACACAGCACAACGAGGTGGCTCCCGGTCAGCATGAGCTGGCACCTATCTACGAGACCGCCAATATCGCTGTAGATCACAACCAGATCATTATGGAGACCATGAAGAGAGTGGCTGAGCATCATCACATGAGATGCCTTCTCCACGAGAAGCCTTTTGCCGGCGTTAACGGCTCAGGTAAGCATGATAACTGGTCTCTTTGCACTGATGATGGTGTAAACCTCCTTGATCCCGGAGATACACCTAATAAGAATGTACAGTTCCTTTTCGTTCTTGCCTGCGTATTAAAGGCAGTTGATACTCACGCTGATCTGCTTCGCCAGAGCGCAGCAGATGTTGGAAATGACCACAGACTTGGCGCCGATGAGGCTCCTCCTGCTATCATTTCAGTATTCCTTGGAGAGCAGCTTGAGGACGTTGTGCGCCAGCTCATTGAGACCGGTGTTGCCAAGTCCAGTAAGCGCGGCGGCAAGCTCAAGACCGGTGTATCCACCCTTCCTCAGTTTGAGAAGGATGCCACCGACAGAAACCGTACATCACCTTTTGCGTTTACAGGAAACAAGTTTGAGTTCAGAATGGTTGGTTCTTCAGATTCCATGGCCAGCTCAAACACAACACTTAACACTATTGTTGCTGAGGCTTTCTGCGAGGCAGCAGATGTTCTTGAGAAGACGGATGACTTCGACTCTGCGGTTCATGATCTTATAAAAGAGTACCTTACAGAGCACCAGAGGATCATCTTCAACGGCAACGGCTATTCCGAGAACTGGGTTAAGGAAGCTGCAAGAAGAGGACTTCCAAACATCAACTCCACTATCGAGGCAGCAGATACTCTGACCACCAAAAAGGCTGTTGAGCTCTTTGAGAACTTTGGCGTTTACACCAAGACTGAGCTTGAGTCCAGGCAGGAGATCATTTTTGAAAACTATGCCAAGACTATCAATATTGAGGCTCTCACCATGATTGACATGGCATCCAAGCAGATAATCCCTGCAGTAATGAAGTATGCAGGCCGTCTTGCCAAGGATGTGAACGAGATCAGGGCAGCAGGCGCAGATGAGAGCGCTCTTGCTGATGGGCTTAAAGAGATCACAACTGAGCTTACAAGTATGAAGAAAGCTCTGGATGAGCTCAAGACTGTTGAGAACAAAGCAAGGAAGATCACTGACGAGAGAAAACGTGCATATTTCTACAAGGACAAGGTAAGACCTGCTATGGATGCTCTTCGTGATCCTGCAGACAAGCTGGAGATGCTGGTTGATAAGAAAGACTGGCCGTTCCCGACTTATGCGGATCTTCTTTTCGAAGGCTGATGATTCGAAGGCTGATTTGAAATTGACTGAAATGGCATAAATATAGGGAGTTAATGATTCGTGATGACCACGTTTCATTAACTCCCTGTTTTGTTATAGAAGACTGTTTACGACCTCTACAAGGATCATATAAGCTGTTGCGATGATAAAGGCTATTACCAGCGGAACTGTTATAAGCTTGTATCCCTGCTTGAGGCATTTGGGGATATTTATAAAGAACTCGTTTCTGCTCTCTATCTTGGATATCTTGTATGCAACGCAAATAGCCAGAGCAGTGAAGATAACAGCTCCCACAAAATATATACCAATGGTGAGAAGCTCTGTTGAACCGCTGAAGTTTTCCAGGATTTCTTCCGCATCATCCAGCGTATCCGAGGTGAAATACAAAAGCACTACCTCAATGGAATTGAAGGTCGCATGAGCTATAAACGATGAGAGAACACTTCCTGTTGCTTCTACCAGAAGGCTCAGCATTATACCCATTACCGCACCGTATGCGAACTGGTTAAAGTTCATGTGCATCATTCCAAACATTATGGATGAGAGTACTATGGAACCGATTATCCTGCCTGTTCTCTGGTAGCTCTGAAGGATGATACCCCTGAAAACTACTTCCTCAGCAAGTGGACCCAAAAGTCCTATGGACAGCAGCATCTGCCACATGGGCAGCATGGTTATCTGATCGCTTATTCCGACAACGGTGTTTTCTACAAACAGCATTGAGAGGGAATTTACGAATGTTACCAGTGGAAACAGCATCAGCACATACAATATTGTAAGCAGAATTGACGGCGCTTTTATCTTTTTAAGCGGTACAAGAACACGCAGTCTGTCTCCGTGGTAAAGGACCATTGCAACGCCCGGAATCAGTATCATCAGCTCGCTGAGGAGATTGTTGAATATAACCGGTAAGTCACCACCTGTTCTGAAAATCCATGCGGAAATAATAACTACAAATGCAAGGGTAGATAAAATCATGTAAAGATATGCCCTGTTGGCCTTCCTGTAATCCATCTTGCGCCTCACTTCCTGACTATGCTGTCAGGCCTGATCTCAATTTTTCCTTCTTTTAAGAGTCTGCCGACAGCTCTTTTGAACTCGTTCTTGCTCATGCCGGTCTTGTCGCGAATGAGCTCGGGATCCGCCTTATCTGTGAAGGGGAGCTTGCCGCCCTGTTCGTCCATCATGGTAAGAAGCTTTTCAGCATCGGTATCCATCTGAAGATATGCCTTCTCGCGAAGACTTAAATTAAGGCGTCCGTCCTCTTTTACGGAAGTAACTCTCGCTGTTATGCGATCCCCGATTCCGATATTTCCGTAGATCTCTTTCTTGGGGATTAGAGCTGAATAAATATCATCAACAGCCACAAAGGCGCCAAAATTGTCGCTCATCTCGTAGATGGTGCCCATTACCTTGTCGTCCTTGCCGTAGGGGCTGTCATTTTTCAGGTACTGATAGACGTTCATGGTAACGCACAGGCGCTCGCTCTTGTCGATATAGAGAGCGCACAGCACTTCCTCGCCGCTCTTTACCTTTTTGGTCTGCTGCTTGAAGGGAAGAAGCACATCCTTTTCAAGTCCCCAGTCCATAAAGGCGCCAATCCTGCCAACATCCTTGACTTTAAGCATTCTGACGTCGCCCAGCATGATCTTGGGCTCGTTGGTGGTGGCGATGAACCTGTCATCTGAATCCCTGTAGATGAAGACCTCGATCTTGCTGCCAATGTCTGTTCCGTCCGGAACCTGTTTTTTTGGCAAAAGAACTTTCTCCTCCGGGTTAGATGTATCGGCGAGATATACGCCGAAATCCACCTTTTTAACTACGCTAAGTGTCTGTTTTTCTCCTAATCTGATCATAAGTCCTCCGTTCTCTCTTAAGTGTCAAAAGAGATTTCGCAATTGCTTCACTGCGCAACAAATTCAACAACGCAGACAGATTGTGAATCTGCGTTCTTTAGATTAATAGTATATGACAAATTGTCGTTTTTTGAAACTGTCATAACCTCGGGATGGAGCACATCTCCAAGTTTTGTCTGTTTTTTATACTCAACTCTTATGCGGGTGATGGTGCCGTGCTCTTCGGGAATGCAGCCCATGGCCATTCTCACGTACTGGCCGTTGTTTACGTGGTTGTTGGTATCCAGATGGTGCTCTCTTATTATTATTTCCTTGGCAGGAACTGCCGGCACATCCTTAGGAAGAGCTATTTTTCTGGCGGAATATTCCATATCCAGCCTGGGATCCAGTGGATATGCATCAATGATTTCCTGGGTGACCTTGGCGGGAACGCCCTTTACGAAGTCATATAGTGTCCAGACAGAGTTTGCAACAGCAAGCCTTTCGCCTGCATCGGTATCCATAAAGAAATTACGAAGACCAAAGAAGCCTTTTATTTCATAGGGAATGGTTCCCAGGGTCACATGCTCGCAGAGCTTTGGTAATCTCTTTATCTCTATGTCCCAGAAATTGAGTACCCAGGCCAGACCCTTTTCCATGAGATATTCCATTGAGGCAGGTCCGTCCTGTGTCTGGAATGTGGAGCAGTCCTGAAAGTAATTGATGAGGGACTCGATGGTAAGAGTTGCGTTTTTATCAACTTCGCTGTATCTGATCCTGGAATCAAAGGTGTACATGTTAGACCTCCTGCAAAAGGGATTTTTGAGTTGGTAGAAAAAAACCTCCCAGAACGCTTGTCCTGAGAGGTTAACTAGCTGGGCTAGTAGGATTCGAACCTACGTAATGACGGAGTCAGAGTCCGTTGCCTTACCGCTTGGCGATAGCCCATCGACAAGAAATGATTATACTTGAACTTTTTTTAAAATGCAAGTACTTTTTTAAAAATTTTATAAAAAAGACCCGACGATTATCTCGACGGGCCTTTTGTGCAGATCTGCACTGTTTTTTTGCGATGGCTTAGATTCTGATATCAATGTTAGCTCCGACATCAGGATTGACAGATAACTCGGATACGGATCCGATTGAAGAAACAAGAGCTTCGCCTGTTTCCTGCATTGTGTCAAGACTCTTGGAGAGCATCGCAACACCAACATCGCTTAGAATCTGGTTCTGAGCCAATGCCATCGATAAAGCGGGAATATCCATATGCACCTCCTTGTGAATGAATACACTTTACCTTATCTGTTATATCGGACAGTTTCAGTCAAAACATTATTGTAATTAAAGCAAAAGCATGGCAAAAATCAAAGAGTTTTTTTGTGACTTTTAACAACAAATCTAAAAAAATAGACAAAAAAGGACTATTCGAATGTAGATTTTTTGTACATTTATATTAAAATGGTTTAGAAGTGGTTTTTTTAATACTGCTTTATGCAACTATAACATCTGCACAACGTGCAAGAAAGAGTGCTAAATGATTTCCAATCAGATTTTACAGAACACTATTGACGGACTAAAGAATATTGCTCACGTGGATCTGTGCGTGCTTGACATTGATGGCAAGGAGGTTGCATCTACCACCAATGATATAGGTAATGTATCTGCCGTTGCCAGAGACTTTGTGGAATCTCCCGCAGATTCCCAGGAAATTCAGGGCTATCAGTACTTCAAGATCTATGATGAACAGCAGCTGGAGTATATTCTTATCTGCACCGGAAGTGGTGATAACATCTACATGCTGGGCAAGATGATCGCATATCAGATCCAGAGTCTTTTAGTTGCCTACAAGGAGAGATTTGATAAGGATAACTTTATCAAGAACCTTCTTCTGGACAACCTTCTTCTGGTTGATATTTACAGCAGAGCTAAAAAGCTCCATATCCAGAGCGACGCCAAGAGAGTTGCCATGATAATTGAGTGCGCCGGCGGCAGGGACAGCAATGTCCTTGAGATAACCAGGACCACTGTAGGCGGCGGAACTGATTTTGTCACTGAGGTTGATGAGGACAACGTTATTGTGGTCAAGGATGTCAGCGACACATCCAAGCCTTATGAAATAGCAAGAGCAGCAGAGGAAATCCTTACATCCCTGGAAAAAGAGGGACTTAAGGGCGTACGCGTAGCTTATGGTACAGTTGTTGGCGAGATCAAGGAAGTCAGCAGATCCTACAAGGAGGCTAAGATGGCCCTGGACGTAGGCAAGATCTTTTTTGACGACCGCAAGGTTATCTGCTATAGCGAGCTGGGCATTGGAAGACTTATCTATCAGCTTCCTATTCCTCTTTGCAAGATGTTTATTAAGGAGATCTTTGGGGGAAGGAACCCTGATGAGTTTGATCAGGAGACTCTTAGCACAATTGATAAGTTCTTTGAGAACAGCCTTAATGTATCAGAGACATCAAGGCAGCTGTTCATTCACAGAAACACACTCGTTTACAGACTGGACAAGCTTCAGAAGAGCACCGGACTGGATCTGAGGGTATTTGATGATGCAATTACTTTTAAAATTGCACTTATGGTTGTAAGATATATGAAGTATATGGAAAAGTTCACCTAAGAAACGCTTTTGGTGAAGCGATCCGTATATCACGTGTTAGTAGCGGGATTCAATAGGATCACGTATTAGTAGAGTTATGAGGGAGTCGTATGGAAAGAGGATACAGAAAAAGAAGAACCAACAGGCAGATACCTGAGGATGAGGTTATCACGCTCGAAAACGTGACCAAATCTTATTCTACGGGTGCACCAGCCTTAAACGGAGTCACCCTTCACATCAAGAGGGGTGAATTTGTTTTTATAGTAGGAGACAGCGGATCAGGTAAATCAACTCTGATCAAGCTTCTTTTGAGGGAGCTGGTTCCTACAGACGGGGAGATAACAGTTCTTGGTTATAATCTCAGGAGGATCAAGCACAGCAAGATCCCGAAGTTCAGAAGAAATCTCGGAATAGTTTTCCAGGATTTCCGTCTTCTCAAGGATAGAAACGTCTACGAGAACGTTGCTTTCGCGCAGCGCATCGTACAGACCCCAAACAGGGAGATCAAGCGTAATGTTCCTTCAATACTTGCCACAGTGAATCTGGCAGGAAAATACAAAAATAAAATAAATCAGCTTTCAGGTGGTGAGCAGCAGAGAGTTGCCCTTGCCAGAGCACTGGTAAATAAGCCGACAATTCTTTTGGCAGACGAGCCCACAGGAAACCTGGATCCTAACAATTCATGGGAAATTATGAAACTCATGGAGCAGATCAACGAGAATGGTACAACCGTCATAGTAGTCACTCACAACAGAGAGATCGTCAATGCTATGAAGAAGCGCGTTATTACCATGAAAAAGGGCGTCATCATAGAGGACGAGGAAGAGGGTATGTACATCGATGAGGATTAATAGTTTCTTTTACACCATTGGACAGGGATTTAAAAACCTTGGCAGGAACAGGTGGTACACACTGGCATCAATTGCCACCATCACAGCCTGCCTGTTTCTGTTTGGACTTTTTTATGCGATACTGACAAACTTCCAGAACGTTGTTAAGACAGCGGAGGAAGGAGTATCGGTTACAGTGTTCTTTAACGAGGGAACCTCAGAGGAGGAGATCCTTGCGGTAAAGAGTGAGCTGGAGAAGAGAGCAGAGGTAAGAGAGATCACTTATGTATCTGCTGACGAGGCCTGGGAGGGCTTCAAGGACGAGTATCTTGGAGAGTATGCAGACGGATTTACAGAGAATCCTCTTGCTGATTCGGCCAACCTTCAGATATATCTCAACGATGTATCTCTTCAGCAGGCACTGGTAACATATATCGAATCGATCACATGTGTAAGGGAAGTTAACAGGTCTGAGGTAACAGCCACAACCTTGAGCGGCCTGAACCTCCTTATCGCGTATGTGTCCGGCGGAATAATCGTAGTTCTTTTGCTGGTTTCAGTATTCCTTATCAGCAATACGGTAACCATGGGTATAGCAGTTAGAAAAGACGAGATAAACATCATGAAATACATCGGTGCCACGGACTTCTTTGTAAGGGCTCCGTTCGTTGTTGAGGGTATTCTGATCGGACTTATTGGTTCTATCATTCCCCTTGTCATCATTTATTTCGTATACTCCCATGCAATTTCCTATGTTGTATCGAGATTCACCATGCTCAGTTCACTTCTGAACTTCCTGCCGGTGGAGACGATATACCAGAAGCTTATTCCGATCTCACTCATCATCGGTATAGGCATAGGATTCTTTGGCAGTTTCATAACAGTAAGAAAGCACCTGCACGTATAAATAATTGATAAGGATTTTTGATCGTTGATTAGAGTTTTTTCTGGGGGAATAAAAAGAATAACAGGTGCTATGCTGTGCCTTATTATGGTATTACTTATGGTGGCAAGTACTTCCGTTACCAGCTACGCGGCAGTTACGGAGGAGTCCATCAAGGCCAAGGAGAACCAGATAAGCGCAGCCAAGAAGGAGCGAGACAGCTTAAAGAGCGCCAAGACAGATCTTGAGAAGGTAAAAAAGCAGCTGGAGGCCAGCAAGGCGGACCTCAATAATTACATTACCCAGCTGGACGGACAGCTGACAGATATTCAGGCTAAAATCGATTCGCTGATAAATGAGATTGAAGAAAAAGAGCAGCAGATTGAGACTACAACGCAGGAGCTTATAGAGGCTGAGGCAATTCAGCAGGCTCAGTATGAGGCCATGAAGAAGCGCATTAAGTTCATGTACGAACGGGGAGATGTGCTTTACTTTGAAATGCTGATTGAGTCCGGAAGCTTTTCGGATATGCTGAACAAGGCGGAGTACATTGAGAAACTTTCTGCCTATGACAGACAAAAGCTTAATGAGTACATTTCAACCACAGAGCTTATAAGGCTGACCAAGCAGGCTCTCGAGGAAGAGAAGGCAACTCTTGACGAGGCCAAGGCCACCAAGGAAGAGGAGGAAAAGAACCTTCAGTCCCTGATGGATGCCAAGAACAGCGAGCTTAATGCAGTCAAGTCAGACATTGCGGGCAAAGAAAAGGCTATCGCCGAATACGAGGCAGAGATCAAGGCCGAGAACGCAGCTATCGCAGCACTGGAAAAAGAGGTAGCGGCTGATAAAGCATCTCTTTACAGCAGATATACATATGATGGCGGCATGTTTACCTGGCCGTGTCCGAAATATACCAGAATATCTGATAATTACGGCATGAGAATGCATCCGACTCTCGGAGTTGAGAAGATGCATAATGGAATAGACCTGGCAGCACCAACAGGTTCAGCAATACTTGCAGCTTATAAGGGAACAGTTGTTGCAGCTGATTACAACTCCACCATGGGTAACTACATCATGATCAACCACGGAGGCGGTCTTTACACAATTTACATGCACTGTTCTGCCCTGTATGTTTCAAAGGGACAGGATGTCAGCGCCGGCACCAAGATCGGAGCGGTTGGTTCCACCGGAAGATCTACAGGACCACACCTTCATTTTGGAGTACGACTTAACGGCAATTATGTAAGCCCTTGGGGATATCTCAAGTAGGCTTAAGGAGCAGACAAGTGGATACAAATAACACAGGTATGGAGCCGATGGGCTTTACACCGGAACCTCAAAATGAAATAGCAATGCAAAAAGAGAACAATTCAAGGCTCAGGAGACGCTTTGCCAGTGGAATTCTGGTGGGACTTCTCATATGGGGGCTCGTTATAGGAGCGATTTATGCCTTTGGCTTTGTATCGTCTCTTTTTGGCGGATTTGGATCATCTCCTCTGGCAGGTGGCATTGGTAGCGGAGCAGATGGTGGTGATCCGTATGCAGATGGTGAGCTTCTAAATGACACCACGATTTCCAAGATTCAGTCCCTGGAGGAGCTGATAGACAACAAGTACTATAAGACCGATGTGGATAAATCCGAGGAAGCCAACGGTATCTATAAGGGTCTTATGGATTCACTGGGAGATCCGTATTCAGTTTATTATACCGAGGATGAGCTTCAGGATCTTTTGGCAGATACATCGGGTGTTTACTATGGCATCGGTGCTTATGTCAGTATGGATGAGGAGCTGGGATTTCCAAGAATATCAGGCGTTATGCCTGGCACCCCTGCCGAGAGGGCAGAGCTTTTGACTGATGACATCATCTCTGAGGTGGATAAAGAGTCTACTCAGGGAATGGAGTTAGAAGATGTCGTAGCCCTTATTAAGGGTCCTGACGGCACCACAGTTCATCTCACGATTCTTCGCGGCTCCAAGAGAGAGCAGCTGGAAGTGGATGTACAGAGATCTGCAGTAGAGGTACCAACTGTTACAACCAAGCTCCTTGGTGATAACGAGGAGATTGGATATCTCCAGATCACAGAGTTTGATGATGTTACTCCCGATCAGTTCCGCGAGGGAATGGTTGAGCTTCAGGCCAGCAATATAAAGGGTCTTATCATTGACCTTCGTAGCAATCCCGGCGGAAGCCTGCAGGCGGTATGTGATGTTGCCGATCAGCTCCTTCCAAAAGGAATCATAGTTTATACCGTGGACAGGGATGGAAACAGAGAGGACTACACCTGTGATGGTACACATGAGATAGATATTCCGCTGGTGGTTCTGGTCAATCAGTATTCGGCCAGTGCTTCAGAAATCCTTTCAGGAGCCATCAAGGATTATGGTATCGGTACACTGGTGGGAACAACCACCTTTGGTAAAGGAATCGTTCAGAGAATATTTGATCTCAAGGATGGGACAGCTGTTAAGCTTACAGTCAGCAGCTACTATACTCCAAACGGTAACAATATCCACGGAATCGGAATTGATCCCGACGTGGAGGTTGAATTTGATTCAGATGCCTATGCTGAGGATAAAACGGACAATCAGCTGGATAAGGGCATTGAGGTTATGAAAAAACTTCTTGACAATTAAAATAGTGGATAGTATTATCAGAGACTGTGTCGAACATCTTCGGCACAGTCTTTTTTATGCAGAGCACTTGGTGAGTTTTTCAAACCTGGTGCGAGCCCGTCAAGTTCACTTGACATCCTTGTGTATCACAAGAATTTTCACCAACGCATTTATTTAGAAAGAGAAAAAGTTATGGAAGTAAAAGCATGTATTTTTACCGACGCAGGTAAAGTGCGTCGAATCAATCAGGACGCCGCTATGATCAAAGTTGCCAATACCAGAAGGTACGGAAGGATATCTTTTGCCGTAGTATGTGACGGAATGGGAGGCCTCCAGAGAGGAGAGGTCGCCAGTTGCAAGGTCATAAGGGCCATGGAGAACTGGTTTAGCGAGGAACTGTCCCTAATGCAGGGAATGAGCGAAGACGAGCTCTTTGACACGGCGGAGACGTCGCTAAAGAGGCTGATAGTCAGAGTCGGTGCGGACCTTCGGCGCTATGGAAGGCACAGAGGGATAAAACTAGGGACAACGATGACAGCTCTTTTGCAGATTGGAAGAAGATATATGACGCTGAATATAGGCGATTCCAGGATATACATGATAGACAGCAGGAGCGCCCAGGCGATAACCAGGGACCAGAGCGTGCTTCAGGACAAGCTGGAGAAGGGTCTTATAACACCTAAGGACTGCAATACGGATCCGGAGAGGAATGTGCTTCTTCAGTGCATTGGAACGACCCCGGACATGGAGATTGAGGTCAGGCGGGGCGAGATTAAGGGAAGTACCACAGTGCTGGCTTGCAGTGACGGCTTTTGGAGACTTCTTGAGGACGAGGAGATCCACAGTAAGCTTTGCCCGCAGATGTGTGTAACTCCGGGCGATATGTTAGAGCAGTGCAGGAAGCTGACAGAGCTGGTGTTTAGCAGGAATGAGAAGGACAACGTGTCCGCGGCGGCTATATGTCTGGAGTACTGATGGGAGCTGGGGACCGTTATCGCACGTATTTTGGGCGATTACGGACCCCGTATCCGACCGGGCAGAGTCAGATATAAATTAGCATTTATAGAGGAGAGTGTGTTATGGAAAATATGGATAGAGAAGTGCTTTATAAAAACAGATATAAGCTGGTGCGAAAGCTCGGTGAGGGCGGAAGCAGTGTGGTTTACATGGCGGTGGACAAAAAGAGCGATCAGGTTGTCACCATCAAGATGATAAAGGAATGCGCGTATCAATCGGATGAAGTAAATGCCATGTCAATTGATGAGGCAGCGGTGCTGGAACAGCTGAACAACCCGGCAATTCCGGGAGTGGTTGAGGTTTATGAGGATGCTTTTGTTCTTGAGTATGTGCCGGGAAACAGCCTGGAGAAGTATATCAGACATAAGGGCTTTCTTAAGGAGAAGGAGGCTGCAGCACTAGGAAAAGAGCTGCTGGAGATACTTGCATATCTTCATGAGAGGAAAGAACCTGTGGTTTACAGGGATCTTAAGCCGGCAAATATCATGGTCAAGCCAGATGGCCATGTGGCACTCATTGATTTTGGAGCTGCGAGATATTTTTCTGACGGAGATCAGGCGGATACGGTGAATCTTGGTACCAACGGGTTTGCGGCGCCGGAGCAGTATGGAAGTCTTGGGCAGACGGATCCAAGGACGGATATTTACTGCTTTGGAAGGACTCTCTTGCAGATAATGGGTGGTAAGTGCTCGCCTGAGCTGATGATGATAATTGAGAGGTGCACGAAGCCGGATCGTGAGGACAGGTTTGATGACTGCAGGCAGATCATTGCTGCTTTGGAGAAGTATCCGAGGGTGGCAAGAAGAAAAAGGATTTGGCAGAGAGCGAGGTATATTGCTGTGGCAGCAGTACTGGCGTTTATAATCTCTTTTGCCTTAACCCGTTATGAATCGGTGGTGAGCTATGCTGCCTACGATGCACAGACACGCGTACCTGCAGTAAAAGAGCGCCTTGGCTATGCGAGGACTCGTATCAGTGAGTTTTTGGAAAATGAATTTGAGGTGAAGATAAAATGATGGTTTTTGTATATACGTTTGGACTGGTGTTTGTGGCGCTTGTGGTGATTCTTGGACTGGGGAGGCTTCTGGCGGGAGGCGATGATGAACCCGAACTCATCCCCGAAGGCGAAGCCACAGCTGCCATGTGCACCACACAGCTCCTGGACCGAGGCAGCTACAACACATGCATCTGCGACGAAGACTTCGTCATCGAACAGGACATGGTGTACACCTACGACTCGATAAACCTGTAGGTGGGACAAGGAGAATCGTCCCCATTGTCCCACTCAATGTTTCTTTTTGTATCTAAGGAAATAGTATGTCACTTCCACGACGCAGCAGCTCATCCAGCCAACAGGATAACCGAATCCAACTAGCTTTGGCGTATTTGCTACGTAGTGTGTGATGGTGAAAAGATATATCTGGCGCAGGGCTACAAAGGTTGAGAGCATGATGATCATCGGACCTTTGGAGTCGCCGCGTCCGCGAAGTGATGCGGCAAGAGTGTGGTTGATGCAGTTGAACATCAGGAAGAAGACGTTGGTGTGGATAAACAATGCACCGAACTCAATTACAGCTTCTTCGGCGGAGAACATCCTGATGGCAGGTCTTGCAAAGATATAGAGCATCAGGGCAATAAAACCTGTTGTTACAAGGCTCATTATTACCGCGGTCCTGGTTCCTTCTTCAGCTCTTTTAACCTTACCTGCTCCAATATTCTGGCTGACGAAAGTTGTGGCGGCCATGGCCATGCTCTGCATGGGGAGCATAATGAAGGAATCAAGCTTGTTGTAACTGCTCCAGCCGGCCATGCAGGCGGATCCGAAGTAGTTGATGTAGGACTGGACAAAGATATTTGAAAAGGCCGTGATGACTGACTGGATTCCGGTTGGAAGTCCGATGATTATTATCATCTTCATGGTCTCGGGATCAATCTTTAAATCTGATATTGTCAGCTTGTAGATATCATTGGTCCTTAGAAGGAGCCACAGTATAAGCGCTGCGGAGATGAACTGAGAGATGATGGTCGCATAGGCAACGCCCTCAATCCCGAAGTGAAAAGCCTTTACAAAGACCAGATCCAGTATGATGTTCATGATACTGGTCAGGATCAGCAGGAACAGAGGCCGTATGGTATCGCCGACAGCCCTGAGTATTCCGCTTCCCATGTTATATATGAGAAGTCCCGTGATTCCGGCAAAATAGATCGTAAGATAAGTGGATGCATCTGCAAAGACATCATCGGGAGTAGCCATGAACCTGAGCATCGGACCGACACCTTTGATCCCGATGAAAGTAAATGCCACGCAGAATATAAAGGTCGCAGCCATGGTGGTCTCGATTGCCACATGGAGACGGCCAATCTCTTTTGCTCCGAAGAATCTTGAGATAACTACGCTGGCACCCACTGAGAAGCCGTTAAAAAAGAACACCAGCATATTGATGATCATGGTTGTAGAGCCTACGGCAGCCAGTGCCTGGGTAGAAACGTAGTTGCCGACCACGATCGAATCCACGGTGTTGTATAGCATCTGGAATATGTTCCCGAACATCAATGGGAGCGAAAACAGAAGTATCTGTTTTATGATTGAACCGCTTGTCATATCTCTTGCGGTTGAACTTTTTGCACCTGACATGATTTTTCATTTAC
>JAEEGK010013391.1_pt1 | contig 18483 bp, 11 predicted proteins | sample 8958771 | NCBI WGS metagenome assembly JAEEGK01 (sample SAMN16246547, study PRJNA631951) | gut metagenome | biome: gut microbiome; feature: rumen; material: SC-attached | host: Bos | place: Iran: Karaj | collected 2018-10
AAGCTGCTGGGCCGCTTCCTCTTCCAGACCATGAACCGCTATGAGGGCGTATGCCTGGCCCAGTTCCATTCAGGTAAGCTGCATAATGCCATTCCTCGCGACGGACAGTTCATCATTGCCGTTCCTCAGAATGTCAAGGAGAATGTCAAGGCCGACTGGAATGTCTTCGCTGCTCAGGTGGCCGACGAGTTCCACGTCACTGACACTCAGATGGTGTGGTCGATGGAGAGCTGCGAGCCTGAGGCTGTCATCGAGCCGACGGTGGCACGTAACTTTGTCTGGGCACTGCAGGCCGTGGACAACGGCATCTATGCCATCTGCCAGGATCCTGCCTTGAACGGCATGGTCGAGACATCTTCTAATATAGCTGCCATCCACTCGACGGAGAACGAGCTGAACATCCTGTCGTCGCAACGCTCGAACGTGATGTCAAACCTCGACAATATGTGTGCAACCATTGTGGCCACCTTCCAACTGGCTGGTGCCGAGGCATGGAGCAGCGACGGATATCCTGCATGGAAGATGCGCGCTGAGAGCAAGCTGCGTGATACGGTGGTCAGCTGCTACAAAGAACTGTTTGGTAAGGATTCCGTCGTAAGAGGCATACATGCAGGCCTGGAGTGCGGACTCTTCTCTGAGCGCTATCCCAATCTCGATATGGTGAGCTTCGGTCCTACGCTGCGCGATGTTCACACACCCGACGAGCGCCTGCTCATCCCCACCGTTCAGATGGTGTGGGATCACCTGCTGATGGTGCTGAAACGCATTTAAATGGCTGAATATATTGAAATAAAAGGGGCACGCGTCAACAATCTGAAGAATGTTGACGTGCGCCTTCCACAAGGAAAGTTCATCGTCATTGCCGGAGTTTCAGGCTCGGGCAAGTCGTCACTGGCCTTCGACACACTTTATGCCGAGGGTCAGCGGCGCTATGTGGAGTCGCTCAGCAGCTACGCTCGCCAGTTCCTGGGACGTATGAACAAGCCCGAGTGCGACTTCATCCGCGGCATTCCGCCTGCTATTGCTATTGAGCAGAAAGTCATTGCACGTAATCCTCGCAGCACTGTAGGTACGTCGACGGAGATCTATGAATATCTGCGCCTGCTCTTCGCCCGCATCGGACATACCTTCTCGCCTGTATCGGGTGAGGAGGTGAAGAAACACTCTACGGAGGATGTGGTGCAAAAGATGCTGGAGTTCTCACGAGGAACGAAGTTTGTGATCATGGCTCCTCTGGTGGTGCCTGAGGGACGCACACTCGAGCTTCATCTCAAAGCCAGCGTGCTGCAAGGCTATAGCCGCATCTATGCCGATGGAGATTTCTATCGCATCGACGACTGGCTGGAGTCGAAGCGCGACACGTCACTTTCTACCTATGACCAGCAGTTGTATCTGGTCATCGATCGCCTTTCTGCCGATGACTCTAAGGATACTATTGCACGTCTGGTAGATTCTGCCGAGACTGCCTTTTATGAAGGGCAGGGACAGCTGAGGATGATGGTCATGCCCTCGGGCCTGACCTATGACTTCTCCACTCGTTTCGAGGCCGACGGTATCACCTTCGAAGAACCTACCGACCAGACCTTCTCGTTTAATTCTCCCATCGGCGCGTGCCCAGAGTGTCAGGGATTTGGTATGATCATAGGTATCGACGAGCGTCTGGTCATCCCTAATACGTCACTGTCAGTCTATGACGGATGTGTTGTCCCTTGGCATGGTGAGAAGATGGGCGAATGGCAGAAGTGGTTTATCCAGCATGCTCCTAAGGACGATTTCCCCATATTTGAACCCTATTATAACCTTACTCAGAAACAGCGCGACTGGCTGTGGCATGGATTGCCCAGTGACCGTCGTCTGCCGCTGGGCGAGAAACCATGCATTGATTCTTTCTTCCAGATGGTGAAGGAGAATCAGTACAAGATTCAGTATCGTGTGATGATGAGCCGCTATAGGGGTAAGACGAAATGTCCAAAGTGTCATGGGACACGTCTGAAACCTGAGGCAGACTATGTGAAGATAGGCGGTCGCAGCATCACTGACTTGGTGCAGATGCCTGTGGTAAGACTGCAGGAATGGTTTGCTCAACTGCAACTCTCTGACCATGATGCTGAGGTGGGACGACGCCTGCTGACAGAGATTCGCAATCGCTTGCAGTTCCTTCTGGATGTGGGCCTTGGATATCTGACACTCAATCGTCTGTCAAACTCTCTCTCTGGTGGTGAGAGTCAGCGCATCAACCTTTGCACATCGCTTGGATCCAGCCTGGTGGGTTCGCTGTATATACTTGATGAGCCAAGCATCGGTCTTCACTCACGTGACACTGCCCGCCTTATTCATGTGCTGAAAGAACTACAGGCACTGGGCAATACGGTGGTAGTGGTGGAGCACGACGAGGAAATCATGCGAGCAGCCGACTATCTTGTCGACGTAGGACCAGATGCAGGTCGTTTTGGCGGAGAGATTGTCTTTGCTGGTCCCATATCCAGTATCACCAATCAAACAGGCAAAAACAGTAAGACATCCAAAAACGACAAGACAGGCAAAGGCAGCGAATCAAGTCTTTCCAGAAGCTACACCCTCCAATTCTTGCAGGGCATCGACAGCATGCCCATACCTGCGAGCCGTCGCCCTTGGAACAGACACATCGATGTGAAAGGTGCCCGTATGAATAATTTGCGAGGCATCGACGTCGAGTTTCCGCTTAATGTGATGACTGTCGTCACGGGAGTAAGCGGATCGGGCAAGTCCACCCTTGTCAAAGGAATCCTCTATCCTGCACTCCGACGTCACATGGGCGATGCTTGCGATGCCCCTGGCGAATATGGAGGCCTGACTGGCGATGTGGATGCCATCAGCAGGGTAGAGTTTGTCGACCAGAACCCCATTGGCAAGTCGTCGCGCTCCAATCCTGCCACTTACGTGAAGGCTTATGATGCCATTCGCGATCTCTTTGCTGCACAGCCCTTGGCACAGCAGATGGGCTTCACTGCCCAGTACTTCTCTTTCAATACTGACGGAGGACGCTGTGATGAATGCAAGGGAGCTGGCACGATTACTGTCGAGATGCAGTTCATGGCCGACCTCGTGCTTGAATGCGAGTCCTGCCACGGGCATCGTTTCAAGCGTGACATTCTGGATGTGCGTTTCCAGGGTAAGAACATCGACGACGTGCTGAATATGAGCATCTCTGAAGCGCTGGAATTCTTCACCCTGCACAACCAGAAGATCATCGTCAATCGTCTGAAGCCACTTGAAGATGTTGGTCTTGGCTATATTAAGCTGGGGCAGAGTTCATCGACGCTCTCTGGTGGAGAAAACCAGCGAGTAAAGCTTGCCTATTTCATCGGACAGGAGCGTCAGGAACCTACGCTCTTCATCTTCGACGAGCCCACCACAGGACTTCATTTCCATGATATCCGCCGCCTGCTGGATTCAATGAACGCGCTCATCGAGCGTGGGCATACCATATTAATTATCGAGCACAACCTTGATGTCATCTGCCAGGCCGACCATGTCATCGACCTCGGACCTGAAGGTGGCGACAGAGGAGGCAATCTGGTCTGCACAGGTACTCCTGAAGAGATTGCCAAGTGCAAGCAAAGCATCACTGGACAATACTTAAAACCAAAACTATGAAAGAGTTAAAACTACGGCCTTCCATCTTTCAGTGTACGATGGACGAACTCTCTAATGACGAGCAGCAACTGGTGCAACAGGCCATTGAAGCCACTAGCCGTTCTTATGCCAAGTACTCGCATTTCCATGTGGGAGCAGCGCTCATGCTGGAGGACGGTACCGTGCTACCTGGTTGCAACCAGGAGAATGCTGCCTTTCCTGCAGGCCTATGCGCTGAGCGCTCAGCCATCTTCGCTGCTGGAGCCCAGCATCCTGATGTGGCACCTGTGATGCTGGCTATCGCAGCCCGTGATACTACAGGCCAGCTGACGGAAGAACCCGTCTCGCCCTGTGGCACCTGCCGTCAGGTGATGATCGAGACGGAGACACGATATCAGAAGCCGCTTCGCATACTGCTCTACGGACGCAATCACGTCTACGTCATGGATGGCATTCGTCACCTCATGCCTCTGTCGTTCACGGAGTTCTAAGGGATACTGATTTCTTGCCCATCGTAGGCCAGCTTCACGTCAGCGGGCAGCCTGTGCAGGTTCACTTCATCGTGCAGTCCGATGTCGTGGCACATGTGGGTTAGGAACGTCTGTCGTGCTCCAACTTCATGTGCGAAGCGGATGGCGTCGTCCACCAGTTGGTGGGAGTGGTGGGGCTTGTCAAAACGCAGGGCATTGACAACGAGTACTTCCACACCCTTAAGCAGTTCCAGTTGTGACGGCTCAATAGATTTCATGTCAGTAATATAGGCAAAGCGCCCAAAGCGATAGCCCAGGATGGGCAGCTTGCCGTGCATCACCTCGATGGGCAGAATGTCGATGTCGCCCAAGCGAAAAACTTTGCCTGCATGTATCTCATGTAGTCCGATGGCTGGTACGCCAGGGTAGCGATGCTCGGCAAAGCAGTAGGGCAGCATCTGTAGCATTCCTTTGCAAGCGATGGGGTCGGCATAGACATTGATCTCCCCAAACTGGCAGTAGGGACGGATGTCGTCCATCCCACCCACGTGGTCATAGTGTGAGTGTGTGATCAGTATGCCGTCGATGCGACGAAAGGGCTGGGGCAGGATCTGCTGACGGAAGTCAGGTCCGCAGTCCACCAGCAAGCGTGTGCCATCCGTCTCAACAAGAATGCTGCAGCGCAGCCGATGGTCCTTCTGGTCGCTACTCTGGCAGACCTCGCATTGGCAGCCTATGACGGGTACTCCGCACGATGTTCCAGTGCCTAAGAATGTGATCTTCATCATACGATATTCACTTCAGGGATGAGGTCGATACCAAACTGACGGGCTACGTCTCTACGGATGGCATCGCACAAGTCTACGATATCCTGGCCGCTGGCTCCACCAAGGTTCACCAGCACCAGTGCCTGCTTGTCATGCACGGCTGCCCGTCCCAGCGAGCGTCCTTTCCATCCGCACTGCTCGATCATCCATCCTGCAGGAATCTTCTCGTGCTCCTCATCTATATAATAATGTGGCATCTGAGGATAGTCTGCTGCCAGTTGCTCGTACTTGTCGCGGCTGACAATGGGGTTGGTGAAGAAACTGCCGGCATTGCCCAGCTGCATGGGATCTGGCAACTTGCTGCGACGAATGTCGATGATAACTTCGCGCAGCTGTTGTGGGGTGGGGGAGGCGATGCCTCGACGTTCCAGTTCTGCTCTGATATTTCCGTATTCAATGTTCGGCTGAGTGCTGCGGCTCAGGCGATAGACGACATGCGTGATGAGCCACTGCTTGCTCCACTCGTGCTTGAAACGGCTGTCGCGATAGGCATATCGGCATTCCTGGGCCTTGATGATTTGGCGCTTACCAGTTGCTATCTCTACGGCATGCACCTCTTCGATCAGCTGGCATACTTCTGAGCCATAGGCTCCAATGTTCTGCACGGCCGAAGCACCCACATCGCCAGGAATAAGCGCGAGATTGACCATATCGGCAAATCCTCTTTCCACAGTCCAAGCTACCACATCGTCCCAAGTCTCTCCGCTGCCACATCTGAGCAGGGCTTCACCGTTGTGCTCCATCAGGCTGATACCACGAAGCGACGAGCGAACCACAGTTCCTTCAAAGTCCTTGGTCAGCAGTAGATTGCTTCCTGCGCCAATGATCAGAAAGGGGCATTCTGCCTCGCGAAGCATTGATGCCACCATCTGGGCTTCGTCTACAGAGGCATATTCCACATAGCGCCGACAACGGGCGTTGATGCCGAATGTATTGTGTGAAAGCAGGCTATAGTCTCGTTCGTCTCTCATCTTGCTACTGTGTCAGTCGTGTTAGTCTCCATTTTCCTCTTCTCTGTCGGAAGGTGAGTTCCAGCTCTTGTCCATTGGATATGCCGCAGACGAAAAGGGTCTTCTCGCTGGACCTGTTGTTCAGCTTCGTATACACAATATTATAAATACTGTCCTGTGGAAGCTCAGGTGCGAAGGCTTCCCATGAGTCTGGAGTGATGAAACCCTCCATGCGGGCGAAGTCGTCGTCAGGGTCAGGACCTGAGAACACAATTTCGCTGCTCAGGCTGTTCTGCTGAAAGGCAGAGTCGGTAGCGAAGGTGTGGAAGAATCCCAGGAAGGGTGCATTTGCATTGTCTGACAGCTTCTGCTGTCTGAGGCCCTGCAGCATCCATCTGCCTTCATTACGGCAGAAGATGTACTGGCACACAGAATCAGCATCGAAGAATATCTTCTCCACCGTGACGACGTTCATCGTGCTGTCATTCAGTTGCTCGCGCTGGTCGGGGTTGTCGAGGATAAAGGTATATTCGCCCGTGGTCATGAATAGTGAGTCCATGCTCCACTGTTCCTCTTCCAGCAGGCTCTTGCCTCGACTGTTCTCCAATGTCAGCGGGAAGTTGATGCGTCGCCGTTGCAAATGCTCATTGCTGGCAAAATAGTAGGCGAAGTCATCGAACACCTCGTCGGCAGCCTTGGGCAGGTCGTCGTTCTCAAACCGCTCTGGCAGTGGCTCTTCTTCGCAGTACTCTTCCTCTGCAGGTTGTGATGTCTTGCCGCCTGAGCAAGCCATCACAGCTAGGAGCACTGCTGCCAGCGCAAAATGCATTCTTTTCATTTTCTGGTTGTCGTATCGCTAATAAGCTCTGTTTTCAGCATGCAAAATTACAAATAATTCCGCAATAACAAAAAAATATCCACAAAAAACTTGCGGGAATGGAATTTTTTGTCTACCTTTGCACCCGCTTAGAGGAACAAGCAGAGGAGACGGACCCGTAGCTTAGCTGAATAGAGCGTCAGATTCCGGTTCTGAAGGTCAAGGGTTTGAATCCCTTCGGGTTCACAAAGAGCAAATATAAAGAGATAGGAGCATAGCTCAGTTGGTTTAGAGCGCTTCAGTCACATTGAAGAGGTCTTGGGTTCGAGTCCCAATGTTCCTACAGGGTATTCAGGAGAGTCTGCAAGGGTTCTCCTGAATTCTTTTATTGCTTTTGTGTTAGAAAACTGTTAATTGTTCGACTATTCTTTCGTTAATTCATTTTTTTTGATTACCTTTGCAGCGAATAATCGTAAATCAGTAGAAACCACGAATGATAACATTAACGAATCTGGCCATCCAGTTTGGCAAGAAAACCCTGTACAAGGACGTTAACCTCAAGTTCACCAATGACAATATTTATGGTGTGATAGGTGCCAACGGTGCAGGCAAGTCTACGTTGCTGCGAGCCATCAGCGGCGATTTGGAACCCAACAAAGGAACGATCGAGCTGGGTCCGGGCGAGCGTCTGAGCGTGCTGGAGCAGGACCACTTCAAGTATGATGAGTTTTCAGTGATGGACACCGTGCTCATGGGTCACCAGCCTTTGTGGACCAATATGAAGGAGCGCGAGGCTCTTTATGCCAAAGAGGAAATGACTGAAGAGGACGGCAACAAAGCCGCTGAACTCGAGATGGCCTTTGCCGAGATGAATGGCTGGGAGGCTGAAAGCGAGGCTGCCCAACTGCTGCAGAACCTGGGTGTGAAGGAAGACCGCCACTATATGCAGATGGCCGACATGAGTAATAATGAGAAGGTACGCGTGATGCTGGCGAAGGCTCTCTTCGGACATCCTGACAACCTGTTGCTCGACGAGCCCACCAACGACCTCGACCTCGACACTGTGCAGTGGCTCGAGGAATACCTGAGCTCGCTGGAGCAGTGCGTGATGGTGGTGTCGCACGACCGTCACTTCCTCGATGCTGTCAGTACCCAGACCATCGATATCGACTTCGGCAAGGTGACGCTTTTCTCAGGCAACTACTCGTTCTGGTATGAGTCGTCACAGCTGGCTTTGCGTCAGGCTCAGAACCAGAAGCTGAAAGCTGAGGAGAAGCGCAAACAGCTCGAAGAGTTTATCCGTCGTTTCTCTGCCAACGTGGCAAAATCAAAGCAAACTACTTCTCGAAAGAAAATGCTCGAAAAACTTAACGTTGAGCAGATTACGCCATCCACGCGCAAGTATCCCGGCATTATCTTCCAGATGGACCGTGAGCCAGGTACGCAGATTCTCGAGGTGGAAGGTCTGAAGGCCCTCGATACAGATGGAACGGTGCTCTTCGACAACGTGAGCTTCACTATAGAGAAAGGACAGAAGACGGTATTTCTCTCGCATAATCCGAAGGCGATGACGGCCCTCTTCGAGATCATCAATGGCAACAGGGAGGCTGATGCCGGCACCTTCAAGTGGGGAGTGACCATCACTACGGCCTATCTGCCGCTCGACAATACTGAATTCTTCAAGAGCGAGATGAACCTGGTCGACTGGCTGTCGCAGTTCGGAAAGGGCAACGAGGTGCAGATGAAGTCGTTCCTGGGTCGCATGCTGTTCCGTGAGGAAGACGTGCTGAAGAAGGTCTGCGTGCTCTCAGGAGGTGAGAAGATGCGCTGTATGATAGCCCGTATGCAGCTGAAGAACGCTAACTGCTTGATTCTCGACACGCCCACTAACCACCTCGACTTGGAATCGATTCAGGCTTTCAACAACAATCTGGTGCAGTTCAAGGGCAACATCCTCTTCGCATCGCACGACCACGAGTTTATTCAGACCGTTGCCGACCGCATCATCGAGCTGACGCCCAAGGGCACCATCGACAAGCTGATGCAGTACGACGACTACATCTACGATGAGCAGATCAAGGAGCAGAAAGCTCGCATGTACTCTTAAATCTCAAACCTAAATTCTATATGAAACAGACAATCTTAGTGACGGGTGGCACCGGCTTTATAGGGAGCCACACCACCGTAGAGCTGCAAGAGGCTGGCTATGAGGTGGTTATCATCGACAACCTGTCGAACAGTAATGCCAACGTGGTCGACGGCATTGAGAAGATTACTGGCGTGCGCCCTGCATTCGAGAAGGTCGACTGCTGCGATCTGGAGGCACTCGAAGGCGTCTTCCAGAAGTATCCGAAGATAGAGGGCATCATCCACTTCGCCGCATCAAAGGCTGTGGGTGAGAGCGTGGAGAAGCCGCTGCTCTACTATCGCAACAACCTCACCTCACTCATCAATCTGCTGGAGCTCATGCCGAAGTACGATGTGAAGGGCATCATCTTCTCGTCCAGCTGCACGGTCTATGGTCAGCCTACGAAAGAGAACCTCCCTGTCACTGAGAATGCTCCCATCCAGAAGGCTTTGTCGCCCTACGGCAACACGAAGCAGATCAACGAGGAAATCATTCAGGACTACATCCACAGCGGCGCTCCCATCAAGAGCATCATCCTGCGCTACTTCAATCCTATCGGCGCCCACCCATCAGCACTCATCGGCGAGCTGCCCAACGGCGTGCCCATGAACCTCATCCCCTTTGTCACGCAGACTGCCATCGGCATCCGCAAGCAACTGAAGATTTTTGGCAACGACTACAACACTCCCGACCACACCTGCATCCGCGACTACATCTATGTCGTTGACCTGGCCAAGGCTCATGTGAAGGCTATGGAGCGTGTGCTCGACCAGCCCGACACTGATGCTGTGGAGGTGTTCAACATCGGCACAGGCCGCGGTCTCTCCACCTTGGAGGTTGTTGAAGGCTTCGAGAAGGCCACTGGCGTGAAGGTGAACTGGGAGTATGCTCCGCGTCGTGAGGGCGACATCGAGCAGGTGTGGGGCAATGTGGACAAGGCCAACAAAGTGCTTGGCTGGAAGGCTGACACACCTACCGAAGAAGTGCTGAAGAGTGCCTGGCGTTGGCAGGAGAAGCTGCGTGCCGACGGTGTGCAATAAGTGGCTGACTCTTAGCAAACAGGAGAGAGCTGATTCCATCATCTCTGCAAGACTGGTAACTCATCAAGACAAAGGCCGCCCATCCTGTCAAAGGAGGGCGGCCTTTGCTGTGCTCTGCATGACTCTTTTACAGATAAACGACAAAAAAAAGGTGATTTATTCGTCTGTTCATATTTTTATTTGTAAATTTGCACGCAGTATGGACTAAAAACTAACATCTAAATAACCTTGGAAATGAGAAATCTTTTGAAGACATGTCTGGCTTTGGCCGTTATTCTGAGCCTGACGCTGCAGCCATTGCGGGCTGCCAACACCAAAAAGACTGTAGAGCAAGTGACAACGTCGGTGGAAGTGGTGGATGATGTCGACTACATCGTCACCAGCGCTACACCCTTCGCCAGCGAAGGCATCGTCAACATCACTAACACTGACCATGCCGTCGTGATCCTGCAGAACGTGAAGCCCTCGAAGGCCATCCATTTGCTGCCCAGCCATGTGCAGATCAACGGTGCGAAGGCAGTGAACAACAGCAACTGCCAGGTGAAAATCTATAACCGTGGCTGCATCATCTTGCCCTACGGCAACAGCTTCAAGCCCCTCACGGTCTATTCTGAGAAAAACTTTGAGGGCGAGTCATCCAATAACTTCGGACTGGGCAACGACGGCGGTTTCATGAACACACTGACTGATGCCCAGCTGAACAACCGCATCCGCTCGTTCAAGCTGAAGCGCGGCTATATGGTGACATTCTCCATCAAAGCGCGGGGCCGAGGCTACAGCCGCTGCTTCATCGCTGCTGACAAAGACATCGAGATGGCCTCTATGCCTATCATCCTCGACCGCAGCATCTCCTCCTACCGCATCTTCAAGTGGTATGACACAGGGAAGCAGCAGTTGGCAGGTGCCGGAGGCGACTTTAATGCCTGCTCGGCACTGAATGTCACCAGCACCTACACTTGGGGTACAACCAGTGACATGTCGCCTGACGTGGAGAACGTGCCACACCACATCTACGAGAACTATCCTTCACCCGCTGCCCTTGGTGGCTGCACCACGTCGCCCCACATGAAGACCAACAATGAGCCTATGAACACTGCCGACGACCCGAAGGGTAAGACAGAGGACATAGACCTCATCCTCTCGAACTGGGAAGACCTGATGGCTACGGGTATGCGTCTCTGCTCACCATCCTCTTGGGACGGCAGCGACTACACCAATGGTACAGGATTTCTGAAGAACTTCTGCGATGAGATAGACAGGCGCGGATGGCGCTGCGACATCATCGACCTGCATTGCTACTGGCCTGAGGGAAACTTCGGCACCATCTCGAACTGGACCAACAGCACTGGCCGACCTGTCTGGATTTCAGAGTGGGTGTGGGGCGCATCGTGGAACAGCAACGGTGCCTTTGCCAGCGGCGTCACTGAGGCACAGAATGCTGAGGTGCTGAAACGCATCTGCAACGTGCTGAACAACAATTCAAACGTCGAAAGATATTATTATTGGAACAGCGAGCGTGACCCCTCAAGGCTCTACAAGAACGGCTCACTCACCCCTGCCGGTCAGTATTATGCCACCATCAACAGCGGACTGGGATTCAAGGGCAAGGAATATGTGCCCAAGACTCCGCCACAGGTGCCACCTACCGACCTGAGCATCGACTATGACGCAGCAAGCGGCAAGGCCACCCTGACTTGGACAGAGAGCAACGGAGAGATGAACGACTACATCTATGTGCAGCGGCGTGAGAACAGCTATCAGGCATGGGTCACTGTGGTGGACGTGCCCCTGAAGGAAGAGACGGGCACCTACACTGTCAGTGACGTGGATGCCAAGGACGGCTGGGAGTTCCGCATCACTGAGAAGATGGCCAACAACACCATCAAATCGTCGAACACCGTCATGGTGGTGAACAACAGCGTGAAGGCTGGCGATGCTGTCGATGTTGAAGGCAAGACGATGTATCTGGGCGGCAATGCCATCTTCAACGGTTCCTTCGACATGGGCCTCCGTGGATGGACCAACGGGCAGGGCACATCACTTGGCCAACCCTGGTTCCAGACTCCTGCCATTGGTGGTGCCGACGGCGGTGCCTATCTCCAGTGCTATGGCAACGGCGGCACCAATACGGTACAGGCCGTGAAGACAGCTGTGAAAGTCGACCCAGAGGCCGTCTATTACTTCATGGTGGACGCATGCAACATGGGTGAGAAGACCATCGCCAGAGTGGGTCTCAGCAATAACGGCACCTCCCTCAACGGCGGAACGGTGGCCACGTTCAACAATACCTCGGCAGCATGGAACACCAACTTCTATACCTTCAGCAGCGGTGCCAACGAGTATGCCATCATTCTGCTGAACACGCTCAATGCTCAGGCTCGGTTCGACAACTTCAAGCTCTTCCGCCTCTTTGACACAAAGGAAGAGGCACTGGCCGATGCTGCTGCGAAGGCAAGGCAGCGTGCGCAGGATTTCATGGCATATAATCCGCTGTTCAACGACATCCTCACCTCGCAGCTTGCCATTGTCAAGGAAGACCAGCAAGAAGACATCGCATACGTGGATGACCTGACCGACACCGCCATCAAGGCAGGCTCCCTCTTCCCCATCTTGCGTGACCGTGCCGCTGAGGTGAGCCACATCGTCAGCCAGTATCCCATCTTCGGCAGCGAGGAGCTGGCAGCCCTCACCAATGACATTCTGACCCAGAGCGTCATTACCCCACAGAGCATCTTGGAACAATATGCCGCCCTGACCGATGCCATCGATGAGTACATGCCATTGGCAACAGCAGAAGGCAAGGTGCAGTCGCCCAACTTCGTCAGCTCAAGTGGGTGGACGGTGAAAGCCGGTACTTACACTGGAGGTGACCAGCGCTTGGCTACACAGGACGGTGTGACCTGCTGGAACGCATGGTGGTCGCTCAATCCCAGCAACGACAACGGCAGCACAATGGCCATCAAGCAGGACATAGCAGCCCTCGACCTTCCTGGTCTCTACTTCCTGCAGTGTCGTGCTTCCACCCAGCACTACTGTCTGAGCGACCAGCACGCTTTCCTGAAGAAAGGCAATGAGACCCTCACCAGCCCCGTGCTGAGAAAGGACTACCTGGACCTGAGCAACATCAGCGTGGACGACCGCTGGGAGACACTCACCACGCCGCCCTTCTATGTGGACAATGGTGAGAGCTTGACCATCGGCTTTGAAAGTTCAAAAGCAGGCAGCACAGACATGGCCTATCGCAAGGTGGGTGACACTAATGGCAGCGGCGACCATCGCGAGGGATGGTGGTGTGCCACCGATTTTGCCCTGCGGTTCCTGCCTTACTATCAGACCAGCGTCACCGCCGCACAGTGGCAGACAGCCTGCCTGCCCTACAGCGTGGCCGCTTCGCCTAAGATGAAGTTCTACCAGATAGCAGGCATCCTCAGCGATTTCTCCGCTTTGTGCTTGGAGGAAATAGAAGAAGTGGCCGCAGGAGAGCCCTTCCTCTATATGCCTGAGGAGAACATGGCTTGCTTCCGTGAATACGGCGAGGTGAAAGAGAAAGCCAATGGCCGAGGCACGGGCAACCTGCGTGGCTTCTATGCTACCACAGGCACCGTTCCCTCCAAGCACTATGCCCTCGTCGATGGTGTCTGGTGCAAGCCTGAAGGCCGTTTGCCCATAGGCAACTATCATGCCGTGCTGCGACCCTTCGATGACAAGAACAGCAATCCTTACACCCTCTTCGCCTCTTGGGATGGCCCCACCGTTCCCATCACAGGCATCACAGACAGCGAGCTGGAAGTGCTCACCTCAGACATCAACCAGCCCTCCATCCTCCGCTCTCAACCTTCCACCCTCTACACCACCAGCGGATTGCCTGTCAAGCAGCAGTCTGCCACTCCTGGCATCTACATCAAGGTTGAGAATGGCAAAGCCACCAAAATCATTATCAGATGAAACGCACCGTCATCCTCTTAGCCTGCTGCTGTCAGCTGGCTCTTTGTCCCGCCCAGGTGGTGACAAAGGCTGATGTAACTGTTTCCTTCGACCTCAGTCAGCAAGGCCACCGCTTCAGTCCTACGTGGGGCCTGGACCAGGCTTGGTACAACGAGCAGAACCTGCGCAAGGGACTGAACCACATGGGAAAGGAGAACGTCAAAGTGGGACGCACAGCCTATCGCTTCACCAAGCCACTGGTCAACGACTCAGCTCTGGCCAGCGACGTCATCAACATGATGAAGCGCCGTGCCTCTGTCTTCGACATTTTCGACAAGAAGCTTCCCCTCTTCTTCACAGCCGACCAGGATGCAGGCACCTGCGACTACTTCGTGGTGAACAAGAACTGCAATGTGCAGCACTGGGCAGCCATGATCAACAGTCATGTGCACTGGATGCAGGCAAATACCGACCATCCCATCATGGGCGTCTCACCCTTCAATGAGCCCGACTACTGGACAACTGAAGAGGGCGCCACCGTGTCTAAACAGGTGCAGGTGGCAAAGCTGCTGCGCGAGAATTATCCTCGCATGGACAGCGTCAACCTGGTGGGCGGCAACACGCTGAACAATGACAAGGCGTTGACGTGGTACTCCAGTGGCAAGCAATACTACGACTGGGGCAACACACACCAGCTGGCCGGTTCTTTCGACAACTATGTCAAGTTCTACCAGCAATTGGTCAAGGACGGCAAGGTGGGCTACAACGACGAGATGCACAATGTGACTGAAGCCATGACAGGCCTGGAATACGGCATGACTGTCGGCATCTGGTGGGGCTTCGACAGCCGTGCCCGTGGTGAGTTCTGCGACATCAGCAGTCATGGCGAGCGCCTCAGCTATGGTGAGCACCGTGACAACTGGACCTCTGCCAGTGTCTATCGCCATGATGACGGACGCGTGAAGGCATTTGTGGGTTCCAGCGAGCGGCAGGCAGTGAGCACCAGCTATCAGTTTGTGTCAATAGACCGCGATGTCTACTTCGACGGCTATGGCCCTACACGGCAGTACCGCATGGTGATGCCTGGAGGTACGGGCTATCAGACTGGGCAGACCAATGCTGAGTGTGTCATCGACATCTCCTTCGGTGACGATGTGCCGCCAGTGGCCATTACAGACGGCATGTACAAACTGGTGAACAGGACAACAGGCAACGCCATTGCCGTCAGTGGCAGCAGCATTGTGATGCAGAAGTACACAGGCAACGCAAGACAGCAATGGAACATCAGCCGTGTCAGTACGCGGATTGGCGGAGACTTCAGCTTCTTCGACTTTACCTCAGCCAACAACTCGAAGACGAGAATCAACGTAAGGGACTTTTCCACAGCAAGTCCCGCTGAAATCATTGCCTATTCAGTCAACGAGACGCCCACCAGCAACGAGCAGTGGTATCTGCAGTATGCTGGCAATGGCTACTATTACATACGTAACCGTGAGAGCGCCTTCTATCTGGCCGCTTCCTCCAGCAGCAAGGCCAATGACGTAAAGGTGGAGCAGCGCAGTCTTCCGATGAATGAGGCTGGCAAACGGCTGATGCAGTGGCGCCTGATGCCCGTTGACATGGCCTACGAGACAATGGCTCCTGCCACGCCGTCAGGCTTAGAGGCTCGGTCACAGTCGGCTTCTGTCCTTCTGACCTGGAGCATGGGCACTGAGAACGACCTCGACGGCTACATGATTCTGCGCTGTGAGGAAGGCACTGAGGAGTGGAACACCATAGCACGCCGCGTAGCACAGCCGACGGAAGGGCTCAGCACAGCGGCCTATGTGGACAACACCGTACTGCCGGGACATGCCTATCAGTATAAGGTAAAGGCTATCGATACGGCGCAGAACCAAAGCACGCCTTCAGAAGTGGTCAGCGTCACTGTGCCTACCGACAGGGCACTGGTAGGCCACTGGCCCATGGATGGAAGCATCAACGATGTGACAGACAACAGCCGCCATGCCGCCGTTGCCCTCAATGTTGCCTACGTTGAAGGACATGAGGAAGGTGCACAGGCGCTGCGCTTCACCAGTGGTCAATGGGCACAGCTGCCTGTCAATACTGCCGCCAGCGAAGAGCTGACCGTGGCTGCGTGGGTCAGGGTGATGTCGGCGTCAGGATGGCAAAGGCTGTTTGACTTTGGCTACGATACCAATCATTATCTTTTCCTCACCCCCAACAACGGCTCTGCCATGCGACTGGCCATCAAGAACGGCAGCAACGAAGAGCGCCTCGACGCTCCTGCATTGCCAACGGGAAAGTGGAAACATGTCACTGTGACGATGAGACCGGGGAAGACCTGCATCTATGTGGATGGCGAACTGAAGGCCAGCAGCTCTGCTATCACCATCAGCCCTGCCGACGTGAAGCCCGTCATCTGTTACTTAGGGCGCAGTTTCTTCAACGGTGACCCTTACTTCTCAGGGATGATGCAGGATTTGCGCATCTACAACTACTCACTGAGCGAAGACGAGGTGCAAAGTGTGTTCAACGGCATCTCTGCCATCAGCGAACCTGAGGCAGAGCCCACACCCTCGGCCGTGTACAACATGGAAGGCATCCGCCTGCAACAGCCACGCCGTGGACTGAACATCATCGACGGCAAGGTCATCCTCAAGTAAAGGTAGAGTCCTACGCCTTCTATCTTCTGCCACAATAAAAACAGCAGATTTTCTGTTTCACGCCTGCTTGTTTCATCTTTTGTCGTGCATCCCCAAAAAAGTCCGAAGGCTTCGGACGCTTCGTCCGAAGGCTTCGGACAGAGTGTCCGAAGGCTTCGGACAAAAATATGATGTCTCTTCCCGCTAAAAATATATCTCCTCAGCAGCGCGCATGGTCGGGTGGTGCACGTATTCGTGCACACCAGCCATCTGAAAAAGCGGAAGAACCTAAAATCCCCCGGAACGTTCTGCTTTCACAGGCATAAAAAAAGTGCGGCTGAGTAGCTCGACTATTCAACCGCACAATTCTTGAAAAAAGCAGTACTATCTGACAATGCGCTTGACGGCCTTTCCTCCACGGCGCTCAATATAGATGCCGCGGCGCTGGGGCTGGCTGATGCGCAGACCGTTCATGTCATAGAACGTAGCAGGAGCGGCGTCAGCCCATTGGTCGCTGATGCTGGAGTATGCCTCCATGTCATTCGCATTGTATTCGCGCTTGCCACCTGTCAGCTGGATGTCACCGTCGGCCTTCACGGCCTTGTCTCCATAGTTGGCAATGGTCAGTGTGCCGCCTGTCATGTAGAAATTGCCAGTGTTCTCGTCCTCATGCTCGACTGTGATGCCTGTCACGGGGTCGTTGGCCAGTTCCACCTGTATGCCATCTTCGCCAGCACTGCTGATGTTGACGGTGCCACTCTCCATGAGGAAATACTCCTTGCAGTGGATGGCATCCTTCACTGAGCCGGTGATGTTCAGCGTGGCATTCTTTATCTCTATGTACTCCTTGCTGTAGATGGCGTGCTTGGCATTGCCCTTGACGTTGAGCGTGCCCTTACCCTTGAACTTGGTATGGCCCTTACTGTGATAGCAGCCGTTGAACTCGTCATTGGCGCCGTCCTCCAAGGTGCTCGTGGTGCCTTTCTTGGCAGTCACCGAGCATCGCTTGCCATTCTGTATGTTGATGGCAGGGCCTGCAGGGTTGGTCAGGGTCAGGCCGTTCAGCTCTACGCTGCATTTAAAGGCTCCCTCGAGATAGAACTCGCCATCAGAGGAAGTGCCGGAGAGCACATAGATGATTTCACCGTCCTCGTTGTCTACAGTAGGGTTGATGCCGGCAAAGCTCTCGGCCTGAACCAGCTTGACATGCGATGAGGTGCCGCTGCTTACTTTGACATAGGCACTGATGTTGGATGCCACAGTGACCGTAGCGGTGTTGCCGTTGAACTTCACTTCCACGGTGTTAGCGTCTATGGCACTGACGGTGCTGATGCCAAGGGCAAGGCCCAGCAAGGTGAGTAATTTCCTCTTCATGGCTATTGGTTTTGGGTGACGTTGTTGTCTTGCAAGTCAAAGCCGTAGAATGTCTGCAGCTGGTTGATGTCGCTGAAAAAGCTCACCATGTTGGGCAGTTCCTCCTTGGCTATGGGGTCGGTGGTGTTGCTGACGAGTGCAGCAATCTCTTCCTGATGAGTCGAAAGATATGTCTGCAGCTCGGTGACATACTGACAGATCTTAGCAGTGTCGGTCTCCTCCATCATCTTTTCCGGCACATTGGCCAGGAGAGCATAGAACTGTGCGCCATCGCCTGCCTTGAGCAGGGAGTCAAGGGCGCTCACCATCGACTGGGTGCTTTCTGGGGCGTCACCCTGCGGTGCGGCCTCACCTGGTGTCGGTGTGTGTCCCAAGCATGAGGAACATGCCGTGAGAAAGAGTGTGGAGGCGGCAACGAGTGCCAGGAATAGTTTCTTCATATCAGAGGCCTGGAATCTTTTCAAGCAGTTTGCCAATGTCCTGGGTGCTCAAATCGCTGACAAGGCTCTGAGCTTTCTTGGCGAGCTCGCTGTCGGAAATCTTGCCAATCACCTCGGCCACTTTGTCTTTGTTGTCCACCAAGAACTTCTGGGCGGCCTGCAGATACTCCTTGGCCTTGCCGGGGTTGTCTTTGAGGAAGCTGATGGCTTTTGTCTTCACGTCGCCCAGCATGGTTACAAACTTGTTGCCGTC
>JAEEGK010013392.1_pt1 | contig 18481 bp, 8 predicted proteins | sample 8958771 | NCBI WGS metagenome assembly JAEEGK01 (sample SAMN16246547, study PRJNA631951) | gut metagenome | biome: gut microbiome; feature: rumen; material: SC-attached | host: Bos | place: Iran: Karaj | collected 2018-10
AGCACTATCAATTGATATTCTCTTTTTATAATCTTTAACTAAAGTTTTTTTAAGTAAATCTTTTAATTCAGGAGAACATTTACTTTTTTCTAAAGCTTTTTTATCATATTTAGCATTTAATATTTTTTCAAAAACTCCTTCTTTATCATGAGCTCTAAAAGGTTGTTTTCCAGTAACCATAACAAATAAAATTACACCAATTGACCACATATCACTTTCATAAACAAAATTACCATGAATCATTTCTGGTGCCATATAATAAGGAGTACCAACTCTTCTATTATCATTTTTAGCATTTTTCTGTATTGATAAACCAAAATCAATTAATTTCAAAGCATTAAAATCACCTGGTACTGAAAATAATATATTTTCAGGTTTTATATCTCTATGTACAATATTGTTATGATGAAGGAATAATACAGCTTTTAATAGACAAGTTATTATTTGACAAATTTCTTTTTCTGTAAATTTAAAATATTTTTTATTTGTTATTACTTTAAATAAATTATCACCTGGAATATATTCCATTACTATATGAATGAAATGTTCATCTTCATATGTTTCAAAATATTTTACTATGTTTGGATGATCTAAACTTCTTAAAATATCAACTTCTCTTTCTAAACTTTCTAAATTGTGTTTGTTAAAAAAATCTTTTTTTAATGTTTTTATTGCATATCTCATACTTTTACATTGACGATCTACATATAATCTTACTTTTCCAAAAGCTCCACTTCCTAATATTTGGATATATTCATATTTTTTTTTATAGTCTGTTTGTTTTGAGAACTTCTCAAAAAGAATTGATGAATTTCTATGACTACTTCCTGTAGTACTTCTCACACTTTCGGCTTCAATTACTTCATTTTTTCCACAACAATTACCCATTTTTATTTATTTTGGAATTTTTTATTTTTATTTTTTTTATTTTGGATATTTTTTCTATGATATTTTTATTGATATTATGAATATTAAAATTAAAATTTAATTAATTGTTTTTCTTTCTTTTTTTTAATGTAAAATATTCATTTTTGATAATAATTAAATAAAATTATATTATACTTGATTTAATTAATTTATTATTTTAATCTAATTAAAAATTCCTAAATTTCTATTGTTTTATTAAATATATACTAAATGTATTATATTATATAAAATTAAAAGGATTATTATTTGTATTATTATTAGTATTATTCTGTTTATTTGGGAAACTATTCAAAGTAAGTCCTGCAAATGGATCATTCTTTTGTTGTTGTTGAACATTTTGATTATTCATTTGATTATTCATTTGATTACTCATTTGATTATTCATCATATTATTTCCCATCATATTATTATTCATCATATTATTTCCCATCATATTATTATTCATCATATTCATATTATTACCCATCATATTCATATTCATTTGATTCATATTATTCATTCCTCCTTGTTGCATCATTTTTTGCATCATCATCATCATCATTTGTTGTTGATTCATTCCACCCATATTCATATTATTCATACCCATATTATTATACATACCACCCATATTCATCATAGGATTTCCCATCATATTATTTTGATATTGATTATTTTGTTGTTGTTGATTTTGAAAATTCAAAGAATTTAAAGCATTTTCTAACTGATTCATTTTCTGTTCTTGAGTTGGTTGTTGTGGTATTTGTTGCATTTGTTGAGGCATTTGTTGCATTTGTTGAGGTTGTTGAATTAAATTTATCATTCCTGGTATTTGATTATTATTATTATTAAAATTTGAAGGTTGATTTGATGGTGTTGTTGAAGTAAAATCAAAATTAAATGGATTATTATTATTTTGTTGTGGTGTATTATTATTATTTGAATTTTGAGTATTTGACCAAATATTATTCCAATCATTATTTAAATTTATTTGATTTGATTGATTTTTATTTGTATTATCAGTATCATTAAATTCAAAATCTTCAATTGTTTCTTTTTTATCTTCTGATTTCTTTTTTTTCTTCTTTTTATCTTTCTTATCTTTTTTCTCTTTTTTGTCTTTTTTATCTTTTTTCTCCTTTTCTATTTTTTTAGTATCAGTTGGTTTTTTAATCATAATTTTTGAGAATTTTTTTTTATCATCTTCTTGAATTTCTTCTTCTTTTTTCTTTTTATTATCTTTTTTCTTTTTATTATCATCTTCACTTTCACTACTTTCACTTTCAGAGGATGAAGAAGAAGAAGAAGAACTTTCTTTTTTTTTCTTATTATTTTTATTTTTATTTTTATTTTTTTTTTTATCATCATCACTTTCACTACTCTCATTTTCACTACTTTCACTTTCACTATCACTTTCTTTTTCCTTTTTTATTTTATTTTTTTTTTTATTATCATCATCTTCATCATCATCATCATCATCATCTTTATTTTTTTTTGGTTTTTTATAATATCTTTTATCTTTATATTTAGTAATTAAAAATCTTTTAATTTCTTCTGAATCTTTTGGATCTGGTTTTTTATCAGAATCTTTCAATTTTCCCATCCAAATTTTTTTTGCATTTTCATTTCCCATTTTATCTAAAAAATCTATTTCTTTTTCTTTAAAGATACTTACTCCAGTTCCTTTTACTTTGAAATTTAATTCTCTTAATAATCCAGCACAACGAGAACATATAAATGTACCAAAGTCCATTGCTGCATATGTTGTTCCCTTTTCACCACAATCAAAACATGTTTTATTTGGTGTTCTTCTTTTTATTTCATCTAAACGCTTTGATAATTCTTGAGGTGAAGTCATTTTTTTTATATAGTTAAATTTTTTATTTTATTTTTAAATCAAATTTTGAATTTTTATTGATGTTATTTAATTATTTTTTTATTTGATTATTTCAGATTGAAACTTTTTATTATGATTTTAAAAATATAAAATAAGTTGTGAGTATTTTTATATATAAAACTAAAATTAAATTTTTAATGAAATAAAAAATATTATTATGTCTGAATCAAGATTTCAAATTATAGGAAAATCAGTAATAAATCCTTTATCAAATATAAATCAGTTAATAAATAAAGCTGAAAAAATATTTCACACAGAAATTGGAAATGAAAATAATAGATATTCAACATTAAAAGATAATAATGAAAAATCCAATTATCATCATAAAAAAAGTAAAAGTCTTAATAGATTATATTCTTCAATTCCAAAAGACCCAAATAGATTTAATGTAGTAAAAAAAATACAAAATATAAAACAAATGACTAGAAATAATAATTCAAATGATCCATATAAAATTTATAAATCTAAAGTTGCTTTTGATAAAGATAATATTGATATTGTTTTTGAACCAAGAAGACAAATTATAGAATATAAAAAAAGAAAAGCAAATAGACTTACTGATAAAGATGGTTCACTTTCTAAATTTTTATTGGAAAATAAATTAATTGGAATTAACAATTATATGATTGGTTTATTAAAAAGTGAAAGTGATAGATTAATATATAAAGATAATGATAATAATAAAAAAATTGAAAATATGGAATTAAAATATAAACAAAATAATGAACAATTTAATAAAATAATTCAAAATCAAAATAAAGCTTTAGAAAGAATTGAATATGCTTTATATAATCTTCATCAAAAAATTTTTGAATTTGAAGAAGAAGCAAGAGAAAAAAAAATTATAGAAAAATCAATAGATGAACAAATGCAAAAAATTTTAAAGAGTTTAGAAGAATTAAGAACCTATGGTAAATTTGTTAGTAAAGTTATTCAAAGAGATCAAAATAATTTTGATAATAAAATTATGACAAAAAATAAAACTAGTCATAATTTTTTTAATTCATCAAATACATTTGATTATAGAAATTTAACATCAAAAGCTATTGATAATTATAAATTTGTGTTAGAAAGAAATAAAGAAGATGAAAAAGAATTAAATGAATTATTAGAAGATCCAAATACAATATTATTAAAATTTAATGAAATTGAAGATAGAATAATACGTTTTTTAAATGATAGAATTATTGATGAAAATCAAAAAAGAAATGATAAAAAAGAAATTGATAATATAAAAAAAGAAATGTATATTAGATTCAATTTTCTTCAAAGAGAATTTGATTCTTTAACTGAATTATTTAAAAATGAGTCAAATAATTTGCCTATTATGAGAAAATATTGTGGAATAGAAGATACAAAAGCATCAAGTCAATTAATTGAAGAAATTTATTATGATATATGTTATAGTGATGAATCTAATTATAAAAAAAATAAATTAATGAAAATTACTGATATTATTAATGATTGTATTCATAGAATTTATATTAAAGAAGAGGAAGTTAATAAACATATTAATATTTTAGAAAAATTAGAAAAAGAAAATATGAATTTGTTTAACCAAGTTATTATAAATAGAAAATTAGAAAATAAAGAAGAGAAAATAATAGAACAGAAAAAATTATTAGAAAAAATACAGGAACAAAAAAAAATTAAATCAGAACAAAGATTAAAAAAAATTATTATTAAATCAAGAAAAACTGAAGCACCATTTAGATCATTTAGACAAAATTATCAAAATATACAAGAAGAAGAAATTGTTATTCCACAACCTGTTATAAATCATTCTAAAATTCATCTTGGTCATCATCGTCATAGTATGAGTCATAATAATGAATTTGAAATGATAATTTATTAAATTGCTTATAATATAAAGTAATTTTTGTTATGTAAATTTCTTCATATTTTTTTATTGAAATTTTTTTAAAGTCAATTTGGTATTTTTATTTTTTTTGATTGATTAAATATATTATGAAATAAAAATTTAATTTTTTATTAATTATATATTATATTTAAATAAATTTTCTATTAAATAAATTTAAAAAAAGTTTTTTATTTATTAAAAAAAAATTTAATATTTATTTATCTAAACTTTGTTCACCATCAAAAATATCTTGTTTATTCTGTGATAAGAAACTAAGACTTTTATTTTTAATTTCTGGTAATTTAATAAGACCTTCATAATCATTTTTAGGTTGTTCATAATTTTTACTATCTTCATTATTATTTTCAAATGAATTATTATGAGTAATTCCTTTAATATTTTTCTTTTTATGAGAATAATTAGCTTTAATTTTTTCATGAGTAGCTTTAATAAATTCTTTAATTTGAGCAACAATTTCACTTTTAGATAATTTAGGATTAATTTTTGTTAATTGTTCAAATCTTTGTTCAATATCAACAACATGCATATAAATTTCATGTAAATTTTTTCTTAATCTATTACATTCAGCAATTAAAATTGTATTTTCATTTTGAATTCTTCTAAAACCTTTTTCTTTAGTATTTTTTAATTCTTCAACTTTTTCTTTTTCACTAATTAATTTTTCTTCTGCTTTATTTCTCATAATTAAATCAAAATTATTAGCAATACCATCTTTATCAGCTTGTTCTTGTAATTTTTGACTATAATATTGATAATTTGCTAATTCATCTTCAATTGGATTTGAAAAATATTTATCATAAAACTTTTTAAAATTCCAAGCAACTCTTGTAGTTTTATTTTCACTTATTTGTTTTGTTTCATCCATATCTTGATAATTCATTAAAAATTGTTCCATTTCTCCTTTTAATTGACTTAATTTTTTTTGAACATAATTTTTTTGATCATGAATTTCATAATTTTGAATTAATGATGCTCTTAATTGACTTTGTTTATTTTCTAATTGTTGATTGTGCATATTTATTTGCAAAATTATTTTATTAAATTCTTCTGTTAATTTATTTTTTTGATTTTCTAAAAATGCACATTGACCTTCTAAAGGAGCTTTTTCCTTTTCTAAAGATGTCATTCTATGTTCTAATACAAATCTAATTTGTTCTAAATGTTTATTTTTTGTTACTAAATCATCTAATTTTTTCTCTATTTTTACTAAATTTTTTTCTGTTTCTAATAATTGTTCTTGGAATGTTATTGTTCTTTGAGTTGCATTTATTATACTTTGTTTTATTTCTACATTTTTTTCTATTAATTTATCTGATTCTTTTACTTTTTCTTCTAATTTTATTTTGTGTTCATCTTCTAATAATTTTGCTGCTCTTAATTTTTCTTCTTGATCTTTCATTATTGAATTATTTAATTCTTTGGTTTCTTTTATTTTTTGATCTAAATTTTCTACTAATTTTTTGTAGTCTTCTATTATTTTATCTGTTGCTTCATCATATTCACTTGATATATTTACTAATGTTACTAAAGATTTATTTGTTTCATCTTTTAATTGTGTAAATTTAACATTATAATCTTTTATTAAATTGTCATAAAATTCTTTTTGATCTTTTATTTCATTAGAATATTTTTCTTCTATTGAATCTTTTATTCCTTGTAATTCATTTTTTAATCTATTAATTTCTCCATTATATAAATCAATTTTATCTTGATATTTATTTGTTAATGTTAATTTATCTTTATCTAATTCTTCTAATCTTTTAGTTAAATCAATTCCCATATTCTTTCTTAAAGTATCAATTTCATCATTAATAGAAGTAAATTTAACATCTTCATCATCAATATTTTGTTTTAAATTATTTTTCATATTTTCAAGTTCAGTATTATGCATATTTCTAATATCTTCAATATTTTCATCCATAGTTTGTTTTAATTTAATAACAGCATTTTCTAAAATTTCAACATTTTGTTCTTTTGTTTTAATATCATCATTTTTCATTTCATACATTGCATAAGGAAGAATAAAAGTTTCAATATTAGGTTTACTTGGTTTAGTAAAATATTCAAAATCTTTAAATTTATCATATTTTTCAAGTTGTAAATGTGAAATTAATAAATTAGAATCATTACCCATAGTAATAAAAGAAGAAAAATTTCTAGCAGAAGAAATAAAAGAAATACTATCTTCATGTAAATTTATAGAATTTAGAAAATAATTATTCATATTAATAACTTCATCTTCTAATTTTTTAAAAGGCCATCTATAAACTTTAATAGCACCATCCTTATCACCACCAATTAAAATATTTAATTCTTTTACTATTTTAATTGTATTAAGAGTACAATCAAATTCAGTATAAAAATTTTTCTTTTTTTCATTTTTAGGAAAATTAGTAACAATTCCCATTTTATTTGATTCAACTTGAAGTGCAGCTAATAAATGATTATCTTCATCATAATCAAAACATTCAAATACTTTTCCACCTGGATTAAATCTAAAAATAATTTTAAATAAATTTCCATTTACTATATCATCATTTCTATCTTGATACATTTCATGAATTGTTAAACTTGTATTTTGAATATTAATATAAAATCCAATAATATATGAATTTGATAATTCAATGAAAACATATTTATCATTTGAAATAAATTTAATTCTTTTTACTTTATAAGCTAAATTTTCTAAAACATGAATTGTATTAAAAGTAAAAATATCAATAAAATATAAACAATATGTTTTTTTTATACCTTCATTTTTATTTAAACCACCAATTACTAAAATATCACCTTTTGAATTAAATCTAACTATTGAATCACTAACATCTAAATCACAAAAAGGATAAATATGTTTTTTTATTTTTGAAAAAACAGTAACTTTATTAGGAAATGATATAGCAAATAAATTATTTAAAGGACATGCTGAAATACTTAAAACTTTTTCTGGAAAAGGATATCTTATTATATATTCATTTTTTAAACAATCAAAACATTCAAAAACATTATCTTTTCCAATAATATAAACTAATTGTTTTTTTTCATTTACATCATACATTTTAATTGCTCTTGTTTCAAAATATCCAGTAAATAATTTCTCATCAAATATAATCATATTTGGATTATTTTTATCATTAATTAACATTTTTTTCATTTTAAATAATGATGTACTAGTCATTCCTTTTTTATTTTTATTAACATATGATTCAACCATTAATATAATATCATTTGATGATTTATTCATAGAAAAATTTGTTATTGTTTTTATATTTTTTGCAATTCTAATAACTCTATTTTCTGAAGCATTCCATTTTGTATAATCTTCTTCACTTTGACTATCTTGAATTTTAATATTCCAATCTATTTTATATAATAAAACAATACCATCATTACTATAAATTACAAATAATAAATTATCATTTAATAATTCAAAAAATTTTACTCTATTTGATCTATCAATTTTACCATCATTTGTATTATCTTCTTTACCTTTATATAATCTACGAAAAACATCATCTTTATCTTCTTTATTTTCTTTTTTTTCTTCTAAATTTGATGAATTTTTACTTGCACTTTGACTAATAATTTCATTATTTAATTCATTATTATTATCTTTATGTTCATTAGAAGTTAAAATTGCTAATTCTTTTAATTGATTATCAATATCTTGTATATTCATATTATCTAAAATTTCTTTTAAATTACCAATATTATCATCATCATCATCATCTTCATTTTTTACATTTTGAATATTTAAATCATAAATATTTTCATAAGAATAACAAACATCAATTTCATGTAAAACATCAAAATTATCAATAATAAAAAATAAATTTTCAGCAGTACCAACAATAAGTAAAAATGGTTTTTTATCAAAAAATTGTGCTTTAATAAAAGTATGTTCTTTTTCTTTTTTACCTTTTAAAAATCTATATTGATTTTCCTTTAAAGCTTTTTCATTAATAAAAATATTCCATAATCTAAGATATCCTTTTCCACAAACAACTAATTCAATAGTATTTTTTGGATTATAACAACAATAAATTAATTCTTCATATACTATTTCTTGACTTATTAATTGTTCAGATGAATATTTTACAAAAGTAATTTTTGATATAATAGGATTTTTTGGATTTGTTGAAGTTTTTTGTGAAATAGCAACACAATAATTTGTATTATTTAATATAGATGCATAATTTATTTTCCAATATTTATCAAGTGATTTAATTGAATATTGCAAATTTGGAGTAAATGGTTTAATTACAGTTAAATATGAATATTTTTCTTTTGGAGAAAATTCACCTAAACAAATTAATATTTCTTTTGTTTTTTCTATTCTTTCTTTTATACTATCAATTGAATTTCTTTTATATATTCTTCTATCTGTATTTGAAAATTCTCTTACAATATTTGTTTTTAATGTTGATCCTGTTGATAAATATGTTATTTTTAAATGATTGTGTCTTCTCATTAAAAATCTTTGAAGTTTTTTTTGACAATCATATATTACTAAATTACATCCTGAAACGAATACTATATAATTTTCAAATATATAATGAACAAAGTTTGGATTTATTCTTAGTGATGTTGTTGGTGATAAACGTAAGTTTTGGATTTCTCCAGGACCAGTCTAATATTTTTTTATTAAATATTTTATTTTTACTAATGAATGAAAATCTCTGTATTTGTCAAAAATTGACATTTTTATTTAAATAAATATAACTTTTTATATTATAATAATTTTCATTAATTGTAAAAAGTCTATATAATTTAAATTTTTAAGGAATTTTGAATCTTAAAATATGAGATTTTAAAATAATTGAAATTAAAGTTAATTAATTTATCGAAATTTATTTTTACAATATAATCAAAATATTAAATTTGAATTTAAAAAAATAAAGATTATATTATAACAATTACACTTTCATTTATAATTTATTTTTAATTTTTATTTTCAAACTATTAAAATTATAAAATTAATTCGAACATTTTTTATAAATGGAATAAATCATCAAAGAATTTAAATTAAGTTAATCAATATATTTATTTTTATCCATTATAGAATATAATAACCTAAAAAAAAACATAAAATAAAAATAAAACAAAAATAAACAAAAAAATAATATAATTAAATTTAAAAAAAGCAAAAAAATGCATAAAAAAAAAATAAATAAATAAATGGAAATTAATAGAGAAAATGAAAATATAAACAAAATAAATATATTCGAAAGCAAACCAGAGGAAATAGAACTTCAAAAACTTTCAGAAAACCAAAATAACATAAACGAAGTAAGTCAAAGTGGTACTTTTTTAATAAGCGTTCGAACATTAGAAGAATTAATGGGAGCATACAAAGAACGTGGATCAGAATTTCGAGATTTAAAGCAAATATCTCAATTAGGAGGAGTAAATGAAATATTAAAAAAATTAAAAACATCAAGTAAAAATGGAATATCAAGTATAGAAGATAGAATAAATGATTTTGGTTCAAATAAAGTTTTTATAGAACCAGTTCCACCTTTTTGTTCTTATGTATGGGAGGCACTTGAAGATTTAATGGTAAGAATTTTAATTGCAGCTGCAATAGTTCAAATTGTATTAGGTGCAACTTTAGGAGAAGATCCTTCTAAAGATTGGATTGATGGTTTAAGTATAATTTTTGCTATTTTAGTTGTTACTCTTGTTGGTTCAATTACTAATTATCAGAAAGAAACTAAATTTCATGAATTGAATGATATTCAAAATGAAGGAACTAAATATAATGTTATTAGAAATGGTTCTCCTATTGATTTACCAAGTGATGATTTATTAGTTGGGGATTTAATTCATATAATGGTTGGTGATATTATGCCTGCTGATTTATTATTAATTGATGGTAATGGAATTAAAATGGATGAATCTTCTTTAACTGGAGAAAGTGAAACTTTGAAAAAGGAAGTCTTTGAAAAATGTGTTAGTAAAGCTAATAATAAAAATAATCCACCTTCACCTCTTTTATTATCTGGGACTAATTGTGTTGAAGGTACTGGAATGGCTATTGTCATTGCAGTTGGAGATCATAGTCAAAAAGGGATTATTAAAAGAACTGTTGATAATGCACAAGAAAATAGTCAAACTCCACTTGAACAAAAATTAGAAGCAATTGCTGAAAAAATTGGTTATTTTGGTATGTGTGCTGGAGCGATTACTTTAGTTGCTTTGTTTATTAGATTTGGAGTTGATTTTAAGAATAATACTGATGAATATAATGAAGAAAGTACTCAACAAGCATTTTATTGTTCTTTAGTTATTACTGATCCAAGTCTTAGAAGTGATAAAAATATTATGAGTGTTGTTAATGCAAAGTTGACTAATCCAAAAAAAAAAATTAGTAGAAATATTTTAAATATTATTATGTTATGTGTTTCAATTATTGTTGTTGCTATTCCTGAAGGATTACCACTTGCTGTTACATTAAGTTTAGCTTTTTCAATAAAGAAATTAATGGATAAACAAAATTTAGTTAGAAAAATGCATGCTTGTGAAACAATGGGAGGTGCTAATTATATTTGTACTGATAAAACTGGAACTCTTACTAAAAATGAAATGAATGTTTTTAAAGTTTTAACCGCAAAAGAAGAAATTTCATTAAAGGAAACTTTAGATATTGAAAATGCAGGAAATTTAGATCATCCATCACATGAAACAACACAAAAAAAAATGAGAGAAGATCATATGATTTATTTTAAAAACGAATATTATTGGGATGTTTTAAAAACATCAATAGCACTTAATATAGATGGTGCTATAAGACAATTTGATAGTCCAAATATTAATGGTGATATGGAAGAATGTGAAACAAAAAATAAAACGGATAATGCATTTATTGATTTTTTATATAGATTTAAATCTCCTATTAGTGTAGAAAGGAAAAAATATATTAGTGATAAAAGATATTATAAACAAATACCATTTGATTCAAAAAGAAAAAGAATGACAACATTTGTAACAAATTCAAACTTTCCATCACAATACCGTCTTTTTACTAAAGGAGGAGCAGAAAATGTAAAATCAATATGTAAATATTATTTAGACCCTGATACAGGTGACAAAAAACAATTAGGAGATCAACAATTAACATTAATTAAAGATACAATTGATAAATTTAACAAACAAATGCTTCGTTCATTATATATATGTTACAAAGATATATCAAAAGAAGAATATGACACAGCAGAAAATATAAATAATACTACAGATCAAAATGATTTAGTTTTTGTTGCTGTATTTGGAATAAGAGATTCATTAAGAAATGGAGTAAAAGAAGCAGTATTAAAATGTCAAAAAGCAAGAGTAAATGTAATAATGGTAACAGGAGATAATATTGTAACTGCAACTGCAATAGCTAAAGATTGTAATATATTAGGAAATGATGTAAATTTAGATAATATTACCCCAAATGAAGTAGAAGAAGATCCAGATATGACTAATATTCCAGAAAAAAGAGATGAATATATTCAAAGTGTTATGATTAATAAACCAAAAGCAATTACAGGAAATACATTTTATACTGCAATTGGTGGTTTAATATGTAAAACATGTAGTAAAGAATCAAATGCTTGTAAATGTCCGAAAACACAAGCTGAAGCTGAACAAATTGCAAAAAAAACAGGACAACCTAAAAAAGAAATAAAATGTGATACTATAAAAGATAAATTACGTTTTATTGAATTGACAAGGAATTTAAGAGTAATGGCAAGATCACAACCTATACATAAATATGCTTTAGTACTTGGATTAAGAGAATTAGACAAAATTGTTGCTGTAACTGGTGATGGAACTAATGATGCTCCTGCTTTAAGTAAAAGTGATGTTGGTTTTGCAATGTTTGCAGGGACTGATATTGCAAAAGAAGCAAGTGATATTATTATTATGGATAATAATTTTTCTTCATTAGTTGTTGCTATTATTTATGGGAGAAATATTTATGATAATATCAGAAAATTTTTACAATTTCAATTAACTGTTAATTTTTGTGCTTGTTTATTAGTATTTATTTGTGCTTGTATTGGTAATGAAACTCCTTTAACAACAATTCAAATGTTATGGATTAATTTAATAATGGATTCCTTAGGAAGTTTAGCATTAGCAACTGAACCACCATATGAAGAATTATTAGATAGAAATCCTACTAAAAAAGATGAAAGTATAATAAACGGTAAAATGTGGAAACATATATTAATTCAATCTATTTTTCAATTAGGACTATTATTATTCTTATATTTACATGCTCCTCATTTTATAGAAGAAGATGACCCTGTTCGTTTAGCTGAAAATTTCATAATTAAACATTGTTATGGTAAAATGCCAGGACATACACCAGATTATCATATTATTTATGGTACTATTACAAAATGGGATAATTCTGATAAATTAGTTCCTGGAATGAATGAAATTGAATGTGGTGGTTATGCTGATAGACAAGATTTATCAGTTGCTTTTGATCATTTTGTTAATGTTAATGGAGCTTCTACTCATATGACTGTTGTTTTTAATGTTTTTGTTGTTTATACTCTTTTTAATCAAATTAATTGTAGAGTTATTAATGATCAATTTAATATTTTTATTAGGATTGATAAAAATTTTTTCTTTCCTTTAATTACTATTTGTGAATTAATTCTTCAAGTTATTTTAATTCAATTTGGTAAAGAAGCTTTTAAAGTTACTGAAAGAGGATTAACAGGAAGTCAATGGGGAGTTTGTATTGGATTTTCTGCTATTACATTTGTATTATCTATTATAATTAAGATTATTCCCTTAGATCAAACAATTCAAAATATATTAGATAAAGTATCAAAAGATAATAAAGTGGCAAATATTGATGATTTAATAGCAAATAGACTTTCAAATTCTAATATGAAGTTAATAGAAAAAAATGAAATTAGTGTTTTTGATAACAATAATAATAATAATAATAATAATAATAATAATAATAACAATAATAATAATAATTACAATAATAATAATAATAATGATGCTGAAATTCAAAAAAGAGACTCAAAAAATAATAAAAATGATAATAAACCTAAAAAAGAAAGTTCTATTATTTCTAGAGGAAGAAGAAATAGTATGAGCAAAGGAGGAAGTATGAGACAGAAGAAAGCAGATGTTAATTTTACACACAAATAATTAATATCAAAAATATTATCTTGATGTGAATTATATTTTAATATTTTTCTTAATATATTTTCCTATATATTTACTTTTTTAATAAATAAAAATATATTTTTTATCAAGTTTATTTTTTTAAATTTTAAAAAAATTATATTAAAACTTCTTCTTTTAACTTTTGTACTCTTGGTCTAGCTAATCTAGCAGAAGTAGCTCTTTGAGTTTTAGCTAAAGTTTTTGATTTTTCAATTTCTTTTGGACTACGAAACATTTTAACATATCTATTATAATCATATTTTGCTTTTTCTGCATTTTCAGTTACAGAAGGTTGATATTGTCTTAAATTTCTTGAAAAATCTTTGCTTCCTCTTAATTGATAAAATCCACCACAATTATAATAAATATAAGAATCTCTTCCACCTCCATTACTTTTATAAATAGGAAATTTTGGATTTATATTTACACTTTTAATATATTCAGTAAGAGATTTTTTATTATAATATATTGTACGATAATTATTATTCCATGAATGTCTAAAACCTCCATTTGGAAATTTTATATAAGTATCTCTTCCATAACCATCATTTTGATAATTTGTCACTTTTGGATTTATATTTATATCTTTTATATGAGGATATGCTCTACTACCAAAATATGCTGTTGTTGATGTTGATGTATATGGTGGTCCTTTTGTTGACATTTTTTTTATTTATTTTTAAATTTATTAATTTTTATTTTTTTATGTATAATTTATGAAGTTTTAAACATATAACATTATAATTTTTAATACCAATGATATAAAATAAAATTCATTAAATTAAACCTATTTTATTTATTAAAATTTCTAAAGCAAAAAGGAGGAAAATTACTCCACCAATAATATTCATTTGTTTTTCACTAATATAATGAGAAAGAATATTTCCTAAGAATGTAGCTATAATTATAGTACAAAAATAAGCAAACATAGTACCACATAAAACACCATAAAAGTTAAACATAGCAGTTATTGCAATAGTAGTAATTTCACTTTTATCTCCAATTTCACTAATACATAATAACCAAAATAATTCTAAACAAACACTTAAAATTCCTTTATTTTCTTCATCATTATCAGGAAGTTTTTGATAATTTTTTTCATCTTCTTCTTTTTGTTTTATCATTTCATCATGTACTGTTGTTGCTTCCATATTTAAACTTTCATTAATTGATAAAATTCCAAAAATTAAAAAACAAAAAAAACCAATCCAATCTATAATTCCTTTTACTAATATAAGTGGGACTAAATATCCTATTGAAATTGCTAAAATATTCATTAATGCCATTGACAATAATGATGTTAATAATAAAGGAAACCATGATAATTTTGAAGCATATATTAATACAAGTATAAATGTCCTATCTGCTAATTCACTTAAGAATATTATTGTAAAACTTTGACCTACAGATTTAATAAATGATTCAGACATTTTTTATTATTTACAAATATTTAATTTTTATATTACAAGTATTTTATTTTATGTATAATTTATAAAAATTGAAAAAAAATTTTATATAAATAATAATTATTTTTTTTCATAAATCTTACAAAAAATAAAATCAAAATTTTATTTTAAAAATAATAACAATAAATATGAACAAATTTATGTGTTCTAATAATAAAGAAAATAATTTGCTTTTTAAAGCAAAAAATAATAAATTATGTTTATCTAACTTTCAATTTCCAAATAGGCATCCATCCACAGAAAATTTAGTAAATCAAAGAAACAATTTGATTATTGATGAAATATTAAAAAATAAAGATGATAAATTTTTTTCTGAAATAATAAATGAAGAAGATATTAAAGAGAAAAAAATTGGAGAATATAATATACAAATAATTCCTACTATAACAAAATTAGCCACTAATGAAGTTTTTTTTATTAAAAATTTGGAAACACAAAAAAATTGTGAACAACATTTAAATATTCCAAAAATAAAAATAGACGAATTTAATAAAAATCAAATTGAATTAGATGAGAATATTACAAAAATAATTCAAAAAGGAGGAAATTACGAAAATATATATAATACAATGTATAATATCCTTAAAAAAGGAGATTAAAGTAATTATAATCAATTGATTTTTTATTTATATATATAATATAAATAATAAAAAAAATCATTTAATGATGATTATAATTATAAGGGTTTTAACCAATTTATGAATTGAAATTTTATTATATATAACGTTTTACATAAAGTTATAATGTTTTAAGTTTTTTAATTTTAACATAAATTATAAAAGTATTTATTTTTAAATTATAAATATTTCAATTAAAAAAAAAATATAAATTAATTATTTTAGAAATCACTATATTCACTTTTTATATCTTCAATTACTTTACTAGCTTTACTCATTTTTTTTTTCTTGAATTCTTCATTTTTTTCATCAATATCATTTTTTATCATTTCTTTTTCTGCTTCATATATTTTCAAATCAATAGCTTTTTGAACAGTATTATAATAAATTTCAGATATTTGATTTTGTTTATTAATTTCATTAATATTTTTTAAAGTATTATCAATAATTTCAATTAATTCCATTTTATTTTTATCCATAAAATCATCTAAAGGGACATTTTCTTTTTCTGCTTGTTCAATAATACTTTTATTTAAAGTCTGAGTTAAAATATCTTGATCTTGTTTAACTTCTTTAGGAATAATAACTTTAGAAATATCTTCAGCTTTTGGTTCTTCTTCTTCAAAAATTTCATTATCTCTATTAGTAAAGTTAATAAAAAATAATTCTAATTCATCTTCTTTTGTTAAATTTTCCATTGTCTTATTCATTCCTCTAAAAACTAAAGGTTTAAATTTTTTCTTTTTTTCTTTTGGTAATTCTTGTGTTTTATTTAATGCAGGAGCTTTTGGTAAAAATGAATTTCCTGTATTTACATTTATATTATCTTGATTTAATGCAAATGGATTATTATTTGGATTTCCTATTACTAATGTTTTTTCTTGTATCATTGGATTTAGTATTTCTTTTTTTTCTTTTTCTTCTGAATCTTTTTTTACATTACGAAGTATTTCTATTTTTTTTTCTTCTTTTTTTTCTTCTGGAACTTTATTTTCACTTATTATAATTGGTTTAGTTTCAGGAGGATTAAATTTACTACTTATATTTTCTGGTTGTTGTTCAATTGGTTTTTGAACTCTATTTTGAGAAATATTAATTTCAGTTTTATCATATCTATCTTTAATTTGACTTTGACTTTTTCTTAAATTATCAATTTGTCTTTGAAAATCTTCCATTTTTTTTGAATGTTGTAACTTTACTAATTCACCTAAATCTTGTATTGATTTTTTTAAAGAATCAAATTGATCAATTTGTGGATTTTGAATTATTATTTTTTCTTCTTTTTTTAATACTTTTTCTTCTGGAATTACTTGAGCTTCAATTACTTGATTTCTTTGTTGAAGACTAGTTTTAATAATAAAATCTCTAAATTGATCTAAAGTATCTTTTAATCTATTTTCCATATCTTTTAATTCTTGCTTATTTTGTTTTTTCATTCTTTCTAAATCATTCATATAATCATATTTAAATTGTTCATCTTCTCTTTGTTTAATAATATTTTCAAAATATGCTTTAATATCATTAATTTTCTTTTCATAATTATCAAAAGATTCTTCTAAAGGATTAAATTCAACTTGAGCATTATGTCTTCTTTTCATATGACTTTCTAATTTATCTTCAGAAGAAAATGGTTTCCCACTACAAATATGACAATAATATTTAGCTCCACTTCTTTCTTGACTTATTTTTTCAATATGTTTAATAACAATACTTTCTTCTTCTCCTGGATTAACATGATAATTTATAATAGAACGATATGTTTCTATTAACATTAATCTTGCTTTTTTATCATTATTATATTTTGATATTTTAGCTTTGTTAGTTTTTAATCTTTCTTCAAGTGAATATGATTCATTTATTAATTGATTATAATCATTTTCTAAAATTGAATTTGCATTTTCTAATTCATTTTGTTGATTATTTAAATATTCTAAAGCATATTGAAATGTTTTAATTAATTTAACCATATTTTTATCTTCATAATCTTCAGGATTTATATCAGCATAAATTAAATTTTCTGCAAATTGCTCAAGTGGCATTATATTATTTGTTTTTATTATATTATTTAAATCTAAATTTGTTATTTCTGTCATTCTAATTCTTCCTTCTCTATTTGCAAATTTCATATGAGATGTTACTTTTGGATTTTGGTTATTATTTATTTTTGGAATATATTGTGATTGAATATGTACTGTTCTTGATCCTGTTGCTTGAATTGTTCTTGATGGTATTTGATTACTGTTTTCTGGGTTTTGAAATTCTGAGTTTGTTTGTTCATTTGGGTCTGACATTTTTTAATTTATTTTTTTCTTAATTAAATTTATTTATAAATCTCAATTTTTAAAATTAATTGGTTTATTGAAATTTAATTAAAAATTTTTTTTAAAGGAAATTGTTTAGTAATTAATTATTTTTTTAAAATTTTATCTTTATATTATTATTGGGGATTGGGGATTGGGGATTGGGGATTGGGCCCAATCCCCAATCCCCAATGAATTTTTATTTTATTAAATATTTAGAAATTGAGAAAGTA
>JAEEGK010013393.1_pt1 | contig 18481 bp, 12 predicted proteins | sample 8958771 | NCBI WGS metagenome assembly JAEEGK01 (sample SAMN16246547, study PRJNA631951) | gut metagenome | biome: gut microbiome; feature: rumen; material: SC-attached | host: Bos | place: Iran: Karaj | collected 2018-10
TAACAATAAAGAACAATCTACTCAAGAATTAGATTATGTTAATTCTTATTATTTATTATTTTGAATTACAAAGAAAATATACTTGTATAAAATTTAAACTATTATAAATTATTAGGTAAAGATTAAATAATACAAAATAAAAAAATAAAATAAAATGTTTGAGTGTAACAATTAAAGTCTAATAAATGGGATATCTGATTATGAAATAGAATTAATCCCTCAATTATTTTTTTCATCTTTCTGTTTTTACTATTATTATGTATTTTAATAATTTTTTATAATGAATTTTATACTTTTTTTATTTTTGATTTTATCATAATGGATAAATTATAATTTTAAAAAAGTTTTATTTAAAATTCAAGGGTTTTGGTTTTTTTAAATCTCTAATACAATTGAGATATTTTTAAATATGAAAACTATTCCAATTAGTAAACTTATAAGTTAAATGTTATAAATAGCATAACCTTTAGATTCATTAACTATATCAAATAGAATTTCTATATAATATGACTCAATTATTATAATAAATACTTATGGATAAAATTGTTACAACTATATTGAAAATGTTATTTATAAAATAAAAAAATTTAGAAAATTATCTTAAATATAATTATTCAGATTGGAGTTAGAATAAAATAGTAATCGTAATAATATAATATCAGTGGATTAACTGTCAAGATATAATGTTTATTTAAAATTTAAAAAAATATTAAATATCATGAAATACAATCCTTTTAGAAATAAACAATATAAAAATTTAAAAAGAATTAAATAAACATTGAAGATTTAAGTGATTTAAAAAGGAATAGAAGACTATTATCCTTCTCCACATATACTTAATTTCTTAACATAAATATTAATTTATTCTATTTATGATTATTATTTTTAAGTTTTTATACATTTAATAAAACTTTTATTTAAAAAATAAATAAATAATTAACATTGAACATAAATAATAATTTATTAAAATATATAATAAAAGATATTTTTACTTATCACTTAAAGTAATATAACAAGCAAAACTTTTATTAATCATAATGGAAGAAATTCCAATATATTTATTATTAGGATTTAAAAGATCTTGCCTTTTAATACCAGGTCTTTTTTCATTATCATCAACAACCATTAAAATAAAGCAACTTTCAGGATCTTTAATAAAATCTCTCCAATAACTTTTAATAGTTACTTTTTTAGAAATTTCTTCAACTTTATTTTTCGTATAATTTTTTTCTTTAATTTCTTCCTCATTTTCAGGAAGAGGAACACACATTTCAGGATTAAATATTAATTCATTCATTGGTTCACATTCATCTAAAAATTGTATAGTTTCATCAAAAGTTGGTATACCTTTATTTAAAGCAATTTTTACTTTTGATTTATATATTAATCTTTCATGTTTATCTACTATTATTTTTGATTTTGCATTTTCAAATAATGGAATAAAAGCTTTTGGATTTTTTCTTAATTTATTTAATTGTTCAAAAATATATTTTGAAAAATCATCAGAAGGTAATAAATCTTTTTGTATATTTTTAATGTTTTCTTCTTTTTGAATTTGGGAATTTATATTTATTGTTTTCACTAAATATTCTGTTTCATCTTTTTTATTATTACCATTATTATTATTATTTACATTATTATAACTGCTTAAAATATATTTTTCATTTTCATTATTTTTCCCAAATTCTTCTCCTCCAAAATTATTTTGAATATTTGTTTCTTGATTTAAAATATCAGGATTTTTAAATGATTTATATTTTCCGGTTTCTGTTTGTTCTTGATTATTATCTATATCATTTTCATTTTGATTAAAATTAAAATTTTCATCTCTTAACATATCATGATCTAGATTATTCTTTTGTTTCATACAAATAGAACCCATTTTTAAATATTTTTTTCTTTATTAGCATTTTATTATAAATATCAAATAAAATATTTTTCAGTGATAATAGTAGTTAATTTTAATATATATTTAAATGAAATAAATTAATAATGTCGACGAAGAAAATTGAAAAGGAAAAAAAAGTAGCTATTAAAATATTAAATAAGTATTAATTTAAAAATAATTTTTAGTTATGCAGATAAATATATTTTATTGATGGAAGAGAATAAAAATTTACAAAGAGAAATAAAAGATCTTAAAGCAAATTTAAAGATAAACAAAGAAATAATGTCATCTTTTTACACTAATTCAAATAATTCAAAAGATATTATAATTAACAAACTAAAAGAAGAAAATATTAATTTATATGATATTTTAGAAAAGACTGCTAAAGAAAGAGATAAATTAAGAACAAAAGTATAATATATCTATTTTTAAATAAAGTAGATTTTAAATTTAGAAGAAAATTTTCAGTCTTCTATAGGACAAATAATAAAAGAAAATAATAATTTATCAACTAAATTATTTTTATCTGAGCAACTTTTAATGAAAAAATCAACTAAAATAGCATTATTGAATAGAAAAATAATGAAATATAAATCAAATAAAACCGATGATGATAGTTTAATATTAGAACCAAATTCCGCTTTAGTTCAATTAAGCGAAGAATTATATTTATATAAAGAAATATATTTAAAATTAATTCAAAGTTTAAAAAGATGTCAATGTTCACTTAATAAATATGAAAATTTAGTAACAAAACTACAAAATGAAATATTAAAATATAAGAAAAAATACAGATTATCAATTTTAAGTGCAAATAAAGAAAAAGAAACTTATTTAAGTATATTATCTCAAAATACAAGAAACGCAACATCAGATAATACAAAATTATCTAATTCTCAAAATTTACCTAATATAAGTTTATTACCTTCAGATGATTTTAAATTAAAAAGTAAATTAAAATTAGATGAAGGGAGTTATTCTGCTAATCTTTATTCTTTTGATGAATTTGCTGAAATTTTAAGAAATGTTGGTTTAACTAAAAGTGAATTTCAAAAAATGTCAAAAATGAAAAATTATAGTAAATTAACTGATTGTGTTGAAATTATTTTTGGTTTTTTAGTTGATAAAAATGCTATTATTAAAATTTTACAAGTTGAAAATGAGAATTTGACAAATAAAAATTTTCTTTTAAATAAAGAAAATATAGTATTAAATTTTGAAATTAAGAAAATTAAAAGTAGTAAAAGTAGTAATATAAGTAATAATAATATAAATAAAATAAATGAAAATAAAGATGAAACTTTATCAAATAATACAAGTCAAATTACTGTTAATAGAGCATTGAATTTAGATTTATTTCGAAATTATCAAAAATTTATTGAAAAAAAAAATGAAGATGAATTATGTAAAAATCTTGAAAATTTAGATTTATCTTCATTTTCAAAAAAATTTGAAGAAACAATAAAATATGATCAATTTAGTGGAAAAAATAATATTGAAAATTCATCTTTTGATATTGATAGTTCTGGAACGAATGGTTCTTATAACAAATAGTAGTATTATTACTTTGATTTATTTTTATAAAAAAATTTTATTATTCAGTGAAGTAAATAATTTCAGGTGTTAATATTTATTAATTATACTTTTTTTATTCCATCATTAAATTATTTTTTATTCTTTATAATATTTATAATTTTTAATAATATTTACAAAATAAATCCCATGAAAAAAATTATTCAATTTAAAGATAATTATTTTTTAAATTGAATTAAATTAGATTTTATTTTTTGTTCTTTTGGAATTATTTTTTCATTTCCTTTTTGAATATGTTCTTTTTTTAAACATTTTTTTTTAACTACTTGTTTAATTTCATCAATATTTTTCATAATTGCAGAAAATTTATTTTTAATAACAACATCTTTATATAAATCACTAGGAAGAGAATGAATTAAATTATTTAATTCTTTTTCAACTTTTTTTTGATTAACAATATTATTAATTTTTTCATTTTTATTATTACAATTATTATTTTTAAGATTATTATAAATATTACCATTATTATTATTATTAAAACTTATTTTTTGTCTTTGAGTTATTGGCCTTTTTAAATGAATATTTTTAGGAGTTTTAATAATATTTTTTTGATTAGCTTCTTCAATTAAATTATATTTAATTTGTCTATTATTTTTAGTTGAATTTGGCGGAGTAATTTTTTTATTTTTATTTATTTCTCTTTCACAAGGTTCAGTTTGAATGATGTTGTTATCATAATGAAAATGTGCTGTTTCTTTAAATAAATAATCCATATTATCTCCATTTTCATCACAAAAAGTAAAATTGTTATTGGATAAAATATTATTGAATTGATGTTCGTTAATATTTTCTTTTATTAAATTATTTTGAATGTGTTTTTGATTGAATAAAAAATTACCGTTTTCTTTAAGAGTTGGAGTTGAATTACTTGTTATTGTTGAATTTTCATTTAAACAATCAATATCTATTTTTGGAGGATTCAATATTTTATTTTTATAATGATTTAAATCATTAATAAATGGCTCTTTATTTTCATTATTATTTACATTATCAATAGAATGAATTTTATGATTACAATCTTTGTCTTTTTTTTCTGATTCATTTTTATTTTTCGAAAAAGCAAAGTCATTTTGATTTGAAGTTTTCAAATTTATTCCCCTATAAAGATTAAAATGATCTCTACTTATTATAATTGTTCAAAAAATCTTGTTTCCTAAATTCAAAATATTGTGACATTTATATTTCAATAATAATTATAATATATCTCAAAAAAAACGATAAAATAAAAACCTTTTAAAAAAAATAATTTTTAATAAAAAATAAATTCTTATGAAAGAATATACCTTAAGAACTATAATCATTAATAACATGAGCAAGAGCAACAGTAATTTTTTCAGTATACTCTAAATTTAAGCATTCATTGGGGCAATGAGCATTACTCTTAGGACCTAAAATTCCAGTAACAAGCATATCACATTTAGGATATAAAGCACCTAATTCATGAATGAAAGGAATACTTCCTCCTTCTCCAAATCCATAAAAATCTTTCCCAAATAATTCCATACTACTCTTACTAAAACTATTCTTAATCTTCTCACATAATTCTTTCTGAGCCCATCCACATCCACTTTCATTTGCCTTTGCTGTCACTTTTGCATTATAAGGTGGATTCTCTGTTAATTTCTTCACCATTATCTCATCAGCTTTCTTAGAGTCTAATGTAGGAGGGAGTCTCATTGAGATACGACATGTAGTCTTAGCTCTTAAAACATTCCCTGCAGTTTCTGCAGGAGGAAATCCACTCATTCCTACTATAGTCATCATTGGTCTCCAAGTATTGTTCAATATTATTTCTGAGTAATCTTCATTTAATGCTTTTACATCTTTTTTTAATTTAACTACTTCTGTCACTACTTTCTCTTTTGATAACTCTGCTAATTTTTTGGCATCTTCAACACAATAATTAGGTATTTCTACATGTAATTCACTTATTACTTTAGATGTTTTTGAATCTTCCAATCTATCAAGTAATTCTCTCATTATTGTAAATGAATCAGGAGCTATTCCACTTCCACTTCCAGAATGAACACTTTCATCAAGACATTCAACAGTTAAATCAATCGAAGAAACTCCTCTTAATGAAGTAGTTAACCATAAAGTATCATAATCAACACAACCAGAATCCATACAAACCATCATATCAGGTTCACCAGTAGTATCTTTTAATTTATTTAAATAATACATTAAATCAGGAGATCCTGATTCTTCTCCTCCTTCAACAGTCACAAAAATTTTTCCATGCTTACCATTTTGTTCCTGAATGATTTTAATGGATTCAACAATGGAGAAGAGAGCATAACCATCATCAGAAGCTCCTCTACCATAAAGGTATCCATCTCTTATAACTGGAGTAAGTGGACCAAGACCTTCCATCCAACCATCCATATGAGGTTGTTTATCAAAGTGACCATATAGAAGAATGGTTTTATTTATTGATGGATCTGTTGGAGCAACTTCAAGGAAGACTAAGGGAGTTCTGTCTGGCTCTTTTATTAATGATGCTTTTAATCCTTTTATTCCTTGATTTTCTGCCCATTTTATCAAATGATTACCTGCTTCTTCTAATTTACCGTTAGTTTTCCATTCAGGATCGTATTCAGGGGAAAGGTTTGGAATTTTTACGTATTCACATAAAGCTGGGATAATTGAGGATTTGAAATCTCTTTGAGAAATTGAAAGACTTTTTTTGTGTTCCATTTTTTATTTTTTATTTTTTTATTTTTTAACTTTTTTATATTTTATTTTTAACTATTTTTTAAAGAAAATATCTATTTTTATTTACTGATATAATATTTTTTTAGAGTGAATATTAAATAACTATTTTATAATGAAAAATAGATAAGAATAACCATTTTAAATCTGTATCATTATCAAATATAAAAGCAAAAATTCATAAACTATTAAAATGCAATTATTGCTAATATTTTGAATTACATAAATTATAATTGGTTTTTTCATTTTTGTTTAATAACATTTTAAGAGAGTTCTACATCTAATTTTTTTCAAATCAATTAATGTATTATTATTTCTTTTAGACATGAATTAAAAATTGGTCATATAAATACAGTATTTTCTAATCCTCTTTCTTTTAATTATTAAAATGGATTTAAATAATTATTTTTTATATTCATTTGCTAATTTGATTTTTATTGATTAATTGAACATTAATTATCTTTAGTGTTATAATTTTAGATTGATTTTAGTTAATGTTTTATTTTAATTAATCTTTTGTTAAAAGTATACTTGACATTTTTTTGATAATTGAAATGACAAAAGTAAAATTAAAATATTTATTATTATCATCTTATATATAAGTAATAAAGTTTTTCTTCATTTCTAATTAAAATCTAATTTAATAGTGTTCCTAATTTCATTATCCTTATTATAAATGAATTCGAAGCCAGATTTTTGATTATTTTAATAAATTTAAAATAACTATTTTTTAGTCAATATAATTAATTATTATATCTCACTTAATTCTATTATATTTTTAAAAATATTATTATCTCTTATTTTTTAAATTTCATAAATAAATATTTTCCTTGTCTATCATTCGGATTATTATTTATAAATTAATCAATTATACAATTTTTTAATCTATATCTACATAAATTGAAGAAGATAAAAGTGTTTATATATAAAATTTTATTTTATAAATGTGAAATATATCTAAAATAAATTTATGATTTTTTAAATAAAAGAAAAATACTTTTTAGGGATGATATATTTTGATAATTTCATGAAAAAATATTTAAATTGAATTATATGATTATGTAATAAATCAATTAAATAGAAAAGTATATTATCAATTATTATAACATTTTTTTACTTGATGGAATATATTAATAATTAAAAAATATATTCTCATTATTCTTTATCAATTAATAAAATTTTATTTTAATTGATATTATTAAATATGAATCAAAACATTTCATAATTTCCTTTAAAAATAATATAATTAATTTTTAACAATAAGATAAAAAGATATATTTAATTTTAAGAATAGTTTATTTTTTATTTATTTGAAAATGTATTAATAAAATGAATTTATTAATTTTTACTATTTATTTTCATTATTTTAATATTTCAAAAAAATTTACATTATTATCATTAGAATATTCTCTTGAATTTCTATAAGAATTATTTTTTTGAGTAATTAACTTAGTTTTTGAATTAACAAAATCAGCATTTCTTATAAAAGCCATTAAATCAGAAATATTTAATTTTTTTTCATTATAAAAATTATCTTTATAACCATTCCCATATTTTTCTTGATTAATCCAATTTTTAACATCATTATCATTAAACTTCCTTTTTTTAGGTTTAGGAATAGTATTTTTTAACAAATTTTTTTGGCTCAAATGATTAACCTTTTTTAAATTAGTAAAATTATTTTTTTTTTCTTTTTCTAACATATTAATATTGCTTCTATTTGTTTTTAAAGGTTTTTCAAAATGAGTTTTAATATTTAAAGAATCAAAAATATTTTGCTTTGAAGAACTTTTATTTCTCATTCTTGAATTTGCACTTTTTAAATTTCTAATATGATTATTATTAAAAGATTCAATTTCATTATATAAATTTTTTATTTGTTGAATATGAGATAATTTCGGTTTAATTAATTGAGTTACTGAATTATTTTTTGACTTCTTTTCTTCTGATAAATATCTTTTTTCTCTTAAAATTTTTTCTTTATTGTTATTATTTGTTTTCAATGTTATTAAGTCATATAAATCTTGATATTTTTTATTTTTCCTTATTAAATTATTTAATACCACTTTTCCATTTGGATTATCATCTACTATAGATAAAAATTTTTTATTGTCTTTGTTATTGTTAATATGTGAAATTTTAAAATTCTGAATTTCAGTTTTAATAGAATTTATTCCATTTTTAATTTCCATTTTAAAAATTTAAATTAAAAATTTAAAAAAATTATTAAAAAATAAAAATAAATAATAATTATTTCCTATTATTTCCATTATTAATTGAATTATTTAAATTATTTTTTTATATGAAATAAAAAGGCATTAATTCTTATTAATGATGAATCATTAATTTTAATGATAAAATATTAAAAGATAATCATAAAAAAGTTTAAAATTAATATACAAATATTAGATTTATTGATAGATGAAGATTTATATTTTCAAAAAAAAATCTTAATGAAAATTAAATTTATATATAATAAAGGAAAATTAGATTTCAAAAAAAGAAAAGATATATTTTCTTATTTGAATATATTATTGAAAAATATGTTATTAAATTAGTTTTTAATTAATAAATTATTATTGATTAAAATAAAATAAAAATTATATATAAAAAATTAATTTCAAAAAAAAAAAAAAATTCAAAAAAGAGAAAAACACTAAAAATCACTATTATTAGGATTAACACCACTAACATACTTAGCATAATTAGGAGAACACATAATAGGAGAATAACCTTTACTACTATTATTATATCCTAAATCACAAGCAATACAATCTTTAGGATTTTTATCATAATAATAATTTAACAAATAATTCCCATCCGCACCAACAAAACCATTAGTATTTAATTTTTTTAATTTTTCAATAACTCTTTTTCCATAATTATCATCATCAGTTAATCTAAACTCATTTAAATTAACTAAATCTTTTAAATCACTTTTTGCTTCTCTTTTTAAACTTCTTTCTATATGACCTAAAATTTCTTGTTTTAAAGGAGAAAAAAATTTAGCTAAATTATGTTTATTATGTTTAACATCATCTAAATTTATTTTATCTTTATCTAATCTCTCATTGAAACTGTTAATAAAATTAATAAAATCTTGTATTATTTTATCACCTTCTTCATTTAAATATTTTAATTTTTCATTTTCTTGCATTAATAAATTTCTAAATTCATTAGCAATTCCTTCAGTAGCTTCTAAAGCATCAATATCACCAAAAAGTTTTTTATATCTATCTAATTCATTTGTTAATTGTTTATTTTCATTATATAATATTAAAATTTGTTGTTGAAAAGGTAAATGATGGATTTTATCTATTTTCATTGTATGAATTGATTTTAATTTTTTTAATTTTTTCTTCTTATCTTCTTCTTTCTTTTTTTCATTTTCATTTTCTTTTTTATTATCTTTAGTATTAATATTATCTTTATTGTTATTATTATCTTTAACATTATTATCTTCTTTATTTTCTTTATTTTCTTCTCCTAAAGTTAATGGATTATTCATAATATTATTAATATCATAATCAATATTATTATTTGATTTTTGACTTTCACTTTCAGTTTCATCTTCAAATAAATTTTTTTCTTTAATTCCTCTTCTTGCATTATAATCACTTTCTTTTATAGCATAATGATTATTTGGACTTGTAAATGGATTTGCAACTTTCATTTCTGAAAAACCCTCTTCATCAGGATTTACTATTAATTTTCTAAATTCATCTGTATCTAAAATACTTTTTCTTTTTCCTTTTGTTGGAATTGGAAGATTTTTTAAATCTAAAAGTGGATTTTTTTCTGAATTTAAATTATTATTTCCGTCATTTATATTTGATGTTAAAGGATTATTTTCTATATTATTAGTATTTGATTGTTGAGTGTTTGAACTGTTTGAATTTTGAGAAGAATATGATTCATTTATTTTATTATTATTTGTGTTTTCATTATTATAATTATTTTCTAAATTTTTATTTTGGGGATTATATGGTTGTTGATTATTTAAATTTTGAGGATTTGAATAATCAATGTTATCATTAAATTGATGAAATTGATTTGATTGATTATTTAAATTTGGATTTTCTATCTTGTTTAAGTTATTTTGACTTTGTTCAAAATTATTGGGATTGTAATTATTATTCATATCATTAAATGGATTTTGATAATTTAAATTTTCTTTTCCAAACATTTCATTTTGATTTTGAGCTTTATCAAAATTTCTTTTATTTGATAAATCATTTATATTATTATTATAATTATTAAAAGGAATATTCATATTATTTGTATCAAATTGATTATCTTTTTGATTTTGACTAGTGATTATATTATTATTATTATTAAATTGTTTATTTGAATTATTAAAAGTATTAGTATTATCATTTGGAAGAGATTGATTTGTATTATTAATTTGATAATCATATTGTTGATTTCTATGAATTAAATCATCCTTATTTAATTGTTGATTTCTTTCATTTAAATTATTATTATTTTCATATTGTAAATTGTTCAAATTATTATTATTAAAAGGAAGATTCCTTTCATTAAAGTTATTGAAATTATTATTATTTAAAGGTTGATTACTTTGATTTGTATCATAATTTCTTTGATTTAAATTATTCATTGATTGATTTGTATTATATAAATTATTATCCTCAAGAGATTGACTTAATTTATTTAAATTTTGATTTGTATTATATATATTATTATTTCCAAATGACTGATTTTGAAGATTTGAATTGGAATAATTATTATTATTATCAAAAGGTTGATTCATTTTATTTTGATTTTGATATTGATTATTTCCCAAAAATTGTGGATTTACTTGATTTTGATTAAAAGGATGATTTTTATTATTTAAATTTTCATTAAAGCTATTTAGGCTTTGATTAGGATGATAAAAACCTTGATTCGAATCAATTGAATTATAATTATTATTTAAATATAAATTATCATTTGTTGAAAATTTACTTTTTTCATCATTTAAGTTAGGAGATATTGAATAATTTATTGTTTTAAATTGATCATCTAATTCTTGTTCATTAGGAGATTGAGTATTAAACTTATTTGAAATAGAATTTAAATTAGGAGAATTAGTATTATAATTTTTTTCTTGTTCAGAAATATTTGGACCGTAAAAATTAGAATTTGAACCTTCAATCATATTTTGTTGATTGTTTAATATAGGAACATTAGTTTCATTACTTAATTGATTCATATTTGGAGTAAATCCTCTTAATTTTGTTATTCCTTGAATATAATTTTGATTATTATTTAAATAATTATTTCCTTGATGAATTAAATCTTTTTTTTCATTTGAAAATGGAATTGAATTTTCATTCTCTGTATTTATATTATTATTATAAATATTTTGTGATTGATTTAAAGAATTTTGAGGAAGGAAATTATCACTCTTTAATTGAAATTGAATTTCTTCAGGTTTATATTGAGAATTATTATTTTTATTTATATTTGTATTTTGATTATAAATATCGTTTGAATTTATTCTATTATTATCATTTAATTTGTTAATTCTGTCATTATAATTATTATCAAAATTTGTTTGATTATTATTAATTGTATTCAAAGATATTTTATTTAAATCATTATTAATAATTTGATTATCATTATTATTATTTAAATGATTTTCATCAAGATTTTTTATATCTCCATAAAATTCTTTATAATAATGATTGTATTGATTATCATAATTAATTTTACTTTTATCATAACCAAATAAATTTTTGTTTAAATCTATATTATATATTCTATTAAAATTTCCTTGTTGAAAATTATTTAAATGAGGACTATAAACATTATCTTCTTTTTTAATAAAATGATAATCATTTTCTATTTTTTTATCATCATTTAATGAAGGGACTAAATCTTGGTTTTTTTCTTGAATAAATTCTTTAATTTTTTTTAAATATTCTTGATAATCAATATTATTTTCCATTTCATAAGTCATATGATTAGAAGTAGCTTTATTATTATTATTACTTAAATCAACGTCAGCCATTAAAAATTATTATATAAATTAAATAAAAAATAATAAAAGAAAATTTTAAAAAAATAATTTTTTTTTTATTATATATAATAACAAAAATAATTATACATAAAAATAAAAAATGACAGACAATTTTTTCAATTACAATAATATGAATCTTATTATTCTCCCTGGAAATTGTTTTAGTACTCATGAATTAAAATCACGTCTCCATTATATGGAGATTCCTTTTGATGAAAATAAAAAAAATAAAAAGCAATATTATGAGAATTTATATAATCAAGCAATAAAACTAAATGATAATAAAAAGATGATAATAAATTTATTAATATCAGATACAAATAATAATCAAATAAAACAACCATTTCAAAGGCAATTTGAACAAAATCAACAAAAAGGAAATAATTTTCCTGAAAAATTTCCAAAATTTTCAGAAACAAATAATTTTCCTTTTAATAATAATTTTAATAATGAAACTAATCAAAAACCTTTTAATAACCCAAATTATAATAATATTATTTTTCCCAATGAACAAACAATGAATAATAATAATAATTTTCAAACTCAAAATCAAAATAATATAATGAATGTTCAAAAAAATATAACAAATACTCCTTATAATGTAGATAACAGATTTAATATTGGAATGGCGGGAAATAATTTTAATGAAGTAAATAAGCCTAATTATAATATTAATCAAAATTCAAATTTTACTTCTGTGAATAGGAATATTGCTAATAATGATAAAAATAACAATTATAATATGAGTAATAATCAGTTTCCAAATAATAGTAATTATTCCGTTAATCAAAATCAAAATAAAAATTATGAATTTAATACACCTAATCAAAATATAAATAAAAATTTTCCCCAAAGTAATAATAATTTTAATGTTAATGAAATAAATAAAAGTAATCCAAATTATAATTATAAATCAAATAATTATAATGTTTCAAATAATATAAATATAACTCCAAATCAAAATCAAAATTTATCTTTTCAAAATTCAAATGATGTAAATGAAGATCCAAATGCACTTAGAACAAATTTAAATCATCCAAATAATAATTTCCAAAAATCAAATAATCCAAAACAAGTGAATTATCCTTCTTTTCAAAATGATTCTAATAATACTCCTTTTTCAAATTTTCCTAATCCTAAAAGAACAAATAATAATTTACATAATTTTAATAATAATATGAATGAAAATAATCCTTTAAAAAATATTCATAATGATTTTCCAGTTCATAATACAAGAGTATCTTTAGTAACTAATCAAAATAATTATGATGATAATAATTATGATGAAGAATCTAATTTCTTTAATAAAGAAAGAATTGATGTTATTTATTCTCTTCTTGCTGGACTTTTTGCTGTTGGAATTTTAGGAGTTTCTCTTTATTTTATTAGTAGATATACTTCATCAAATTTAAATGTAATGGAAGAAGGTACTAATTTATTATCAAATCCTAAAAAATTTTTTGCATTCCTTTTTAGTAATTTGACTTCATTGTTTAAAAAATTATTCACTGATTATATATATTATATTATTCCATTATATCTTTTTATCTTAGTTTTATATTTTTTTACAATATTAAAAAAAAAGAAAAAATATTGTGGATGATATTTTTAATGATCTTAAAAATAGTTTAATCGAAAAATATAATAATAATAATGAAAATGGAATAAGAGGAATACCTGAAAGTGAAATTATTTCTACTTATAGTTTAAAATATAATATTACCCAAGAAGAATTTAATAGATATTATTTACCTGCTTTAAAAAGAATGAGAAGAAAAACTCCTAATATTAAACAATATGAAGGTATGAATAATGGACATAAACAAATATTTTGGTATTGGACTGATTAAATAATTATATAATAATATATCATAAATTTAATATTTTTTTTAATTTTTTTAAATTTGCAATTTAATATATGAATAAAACTTAACGAATAAAAAAAAAGTAATTTTTATTATTTTAAGAATTTCTATAAATTATTAAAAAATTAAAAATTAAATATATTAAAAAAAGTTATTTATTGCTCAGATAACATTCCAATTTCAATTTCTTTATTTTTATCTTCTTCATTTTCTATTAATTTACCTTGTTTATATTCATCATTTAATTTTTTTAAACTATAAAATTCAAAGACACCTATACTAGTAGAAATAATATAAATAGCAATCATTAAATAAATCCAAAAATTTGTTTTCCAACCAAATTCAACTAAATAAGGTTCATATCTTTGAATAAAAAAAAGAGAAGAACTATCAGTAGAATATAAAATAAATTCTGGATAAGAATCTTTATTAATATCAGTATCAAGAATTAAATTATAACCTTTATGTAAAGTCTCATTTTGTTTATCTATTAAAATTTCACATTTATTCATACAATTAACATAATTTTGAGGATTTGTTTGAGGACTTGACCAATCAATTTTATTTTTAATTTCTTTTTCAATAAACCAATAAGTTTTATCCTTAAAAATTGCAAATATTTCAAAATTAACTCTTTTATGTTCATTAATTAATATTAAAGTAAAATCTGTCAATTGACCTTGAATTCCTTCTTTTTCATTAATATTAATTAAAGGAATAAAAGACCATTTATCTTCTTCATATATTATTTCACTTTCTTTATGTTCTTTTTTATTAAAAAATTCTTTTACTTTATCCCAATATTTTTTCCCTTTATTAAATAAAATTCCAATAGTATTTTTTTCTATATCTCCAACAACAAAATCAGGGAAATTATCTCTATTAGAATCTATTGTAAAAACTCGTGGATTGTCATTAAACATTGTTGGTTTAATTTGATTTACAAAAACTTTATAATAAAAGGGATCATCATTTAATAAAATATATAAATTATTATTTGAATCAAGATATAAAATATCTATTAGATTATCATTATTCATATCATAAGCACCAATTATTTTTATATCATTTCCCAATTTTAATCTTGTAATAGTATAAATTGCTTCATCTTTAATTACTATTTTAAATAAAATATTTGAATAATCTCTATAATTTTCAATTAATAATAAAAGAACTTGTTCATTCTCATTTATTTCATATAAATTTATAGATTTTATTTTTGAATTACTTGAAACTGAACTTATAGAAGGATTAGATTTATCATTTATATCAATAAAAATTTCTTCTTTCCAATGACTTTCTTCAGTAATATTAGGTGATGATAAATCAATTTCATGTCTTTTAAATTTATAAATTATATTTTTTTCTTGATTAATAGCAAGAACGAAAAATTGATTAGCTCCATATTTTCTATAAATTCTATTAGAAACCACAAAATCTTCTAAAAAATTTTTTGAAATTATTTCATTTTTAAATTCTTTAGATGTTCCTCTCATATTACTTACCCAATATAATTTCGCTGCTGAATCTTGGATAAATAAATCTAATTCTTCATCTTCATCAACATAAAATGGAACTATTTTCACTAATTTTTTTATTTTTTCAGCTATAAAATATTCTTTCCATGTTGTATTAGATATTTCTTCATATAAATTAGAAGAAAATATTGTATCTTTATATATATTAAAGAATGAATCATAACTCATTAATGCAGTTAATTTAGGTAATATATAAAAAAAGGAAATAATGATTATTCTTATCATTTTTTTTTCTTTAAAAATATATTTTTTAAATAAAGGAAATAAATTATTTTAAAAAATAAAAATCTAATAGATATATAAATAGATAAATAATTAATAACTATCGCATATATTTTTCCATCCCTTCCAAGAATTATTTTCTCTATGACCTATTTGAACATGTCCACTCCAAAAAGGAAATCTAACAACAACTTGAAAATAATTATTTCCATCTCCATGATTAAAAACTAAATAATGAGCCCAATTTTGTTCTGAACCTTCATAACTTTCAGAAGTTTGAAAAAATTGAACTGATGAATTTCCACAATTTTAGGATTCTTCCACAAAGAAGTAATACCGAATTTTTCCATTTTTTCAAATTTATTTTTCAATTCTTCAGATGAGTTTAATTTTTCATTATTTTCATTTAATATATTTTTCATTAATTGATTTTCTTTTTTTATTTCTTCTAATTCTTCTTTTAATATTTTTATTTCATTAGTTAAATTTTTTTCCATTTCTTTTTTTTCTTCAGATAATTTTAAATTTTCTAATTTCAATCTATTAATATGATTATATATTTCATTTATATCTTCTCTTTCAGATTTTACTTTTATAGGAATTTCAAAATCAAAATTTCCACATAATTTATCATTTGTTATAATTATTAAGGATAAAGCATTATTTAATTGTTTTAATTCATATTTGTTACTATTTATATTATCAACAATAACTTGAAACGCTTCTTCTATTTTTTCACAAAGTTTAAAATATTTATTTATGACAAATAATTGTTTAAAGGAATAAGTGTTTTTGTATGAGTTATTTGGGATTTCATTAATAGATTCAATTGTAAAAATAAATATTCTTTATTTTTATCTGATAATATTTTAATTTCTTTCATTGTTTCTGTTACTGGTCGAGGAGTATCCATCTAAAAATAAAATATATATCATTTATCCATATTTAATATATTAAACATAATTGAATAAATTTTATTTATTTAACTTATTAAGGGAATTTTTTTTGTTCTGAAGTTTCATAAATTAAGATTCATAGTTTATTATTTTTTTAATTAGTATCTCCAAAATAAATATATAAATCTCCATAAATGTTTTGATAAATTTGATTGGCTTTATCATCTTTTTTCTTTATTTTTATTTAAAAATTTATAATTTATGTAATTGTGATAATAAATTTAATTTTAAATCAAGAAGAAGAAAATATAAATTTAAAACTATTGATATAGTTAAAGAAATGCAAAAGAAAGGAGATTTTATGGTTTAAAGAAATTAATCTATAGAATTTAAACAGAAAATTGGAATATATTTTTAAAATAATTAAAAGATTATCAATTAAAAATAATATAAAAGAATATTAATAGAAATATAGATGTATTCAAATATTTAAAAATAATTAATAATTAAAGTTTATTCAATAAAAAAGAAATAAATGAAGAAATTATCAAAAAAAATAAAGATCTATTATTAGGAGACAAAAGATATAAAGAATTATTATTTTGATATAAATGAAATTATAAAAGAAGATATATATATGAATGTAAGAAAGAAGATAAAAAGAAAGCTACAAGTTATGATTTAATATCTTTTAAATGTTATATAAATATTATTGAAGAAAATTGAAGATTTAGAGACAGAACATAAAAAATAAGAATAATATAAAATAGATATTTAATTCTAAAATAGTTCTTGAAGAAAATACAACTAATTGATTATTATGATTAAATAAAAAAGTAGATGAAGTAAAAGATGTTAATAATTTAAACTAATTCCTATATTAAATAATTAAATCAGCTATATTAAATATATTAGTTAATGAAATTAAAGAAAAGAAATTATTTATGTATTATACAAATTAGATTTAAAAGAGGATGTAGAAATGAATTAAATTGATTAAAATATTAATCCAAAGAATTAATTTTATTAAAAAGAAAACAAATTACTCCACTAAAAATTAATTGATTTAAAAACTGTATATAATAAAGTAATGTATAAAAGATTATTCAATAAATAATAAATAAGGTATATCAGAAGAAATAATTAGTGGTATTAAATTATTATGTTCAAAAACAAAATTAAAAATATCGAATGATAATATTTGTATTAATTTAATAATAGAATATTGCAAGATAATTCAATATCTCCTATATTATTTAATTGATATATGAATGATTAAATCAAAGAATTAAATCACAAAATTCATATGAAATATTAATTTATACCTCTGATTTATATATGTAATGTGAAGGAATTCATCAATTAGTAAATTTAATAAAATATTAAACAGATATTCTGATAAAAGTATCGTTGATAAAATTCAAATTAAAGATGTTTTTCAAAAGAAAAAATAACGAAACAAATCACTATTCCATAAAGAGGAATTCCTGATTTATTAAAAACTGCTATTGATTTAATGTCACAAGCAATCCAGTCTGCAACTCATAAATCAATTAAAGAAGAAATGATTATATCATGTACTGAAATCAATCAAAATAAAATAAATTTCATTGAAGATACATTTAATTCTGAATTTAACTTTTTATATGAATATTTTTTAAATGAAAAAAATGAAAATAAGTTTACTGATAATGGATTTTATGAAGTAATTAAAAATGGAAATGATTGAATAAAAGAAAAGAAAG
>JAEEGK010013394.1_pt1 | contig 18481 bp, 4 predicted proteins | sample 8958771 | NCBI WGS metagenome assembly JAEEGK01 (sample SAMN16246547, study PRJNA631951) | gut metagenome | biome: gut microbiome; feature: rumen; material: SC-attached | host: Bos | place: Iran: Karaj | collected 2018-10
TATATTTTTAAATATTTATTAAAGTCATTATTAAATTATTTTTAATAATAATAATTATTTTTATGATTAAAAATAATAAAAAAAAAAATAAAAATATAATAATAGTATATTTAATATGGAAGGTAAAAGAATAAGATCAGTAGGTTTCAAAAGAGAAGCTGTTACACCGGGTCCGGCCGTACCATCTGCTGAAAAGGTAGATTTCATTAGAAAAGGCAAAAAAAAGAAGACTATTACTAAGTATCAACAAAATAAAAATATCACCTATAGAAACCAAGGTGATCAAATCATTGTTACAGAAAAAGAAAAAAAATTCGATGAGACCGGAGTTGCCCGTAAAAAAAGAAACTACGTAATGTATGAATCAAAATTAGGAACAGAAAAAGAAAGAGATATGACCAAAATTGCCGCTAAGAAAATGAGAAAACCTCAGCCTAGAGTAGAAGAAAGAATTGTCATGAAGAGAAAAAGGAAAGAATATTTAGATAATTACCAGTATCATGAAACTAAAGTTATCAAAGAACCTCGTAATGCTTCTTATGTTTTCCATCAAAGACTTGGTGGACCAGTTGGAGGAATTTATGAAACACAAACTTATGAAAGACAAGTCATTAGAACTAATGATGGAAATTCAGCTACACTAAGAGCTTCATCAACTGGTACTAGAAATAGACCTACTAGAAATGTCCCAAGTAATTTAACTTATAATAGACATCTTAAAACTCAAACTGGACTCTTAAGTAATAATACTGGTGTTAGATATAAAAGACCAATAACTAAAGCAGTAACAAATGAAACAACTTTCAAAAAAATAACAAGAAATACCAATTTACGTACTGACACTGATAATCCAAAAACTCAAAGAGAAAGAGAAACTAAATTGTCTAATATTCTAAATGATACTGACAATACTCTTATTCAAAAAGAAATTGAAAAAATAGAAAAAATTGAAAATACCAAGAGCTTAAAAGATCCTGACACTAATGAAAATGGTGATGTTAAAGAAACTGTAAATATTACAATTCAAAAAGAGACTGCAACTGATAGCGCTAAACCTCAAAGAGAAAATTTTTTAACTGAATATAGAAAATATTTAAAAAGAACTATTACTACTGATCCACATGGAAACACTACTACTACAACTAAAACCACTATTGAAAGAGGAGGAAAAGGAGATAGAAAAGGTAGATTCTAATCTTTAAAAAAATAAAATTACTTTATTTAGATTAATTATTTATTTCAATGAAATGATAAAATAATTAAAGAGTATATATTATTTAATCTCTACTTATTCTTTAATTATTACTTATAAAACTATTTAATTTATTTCTTTTATAATCAATTATATTTTATATTTTATAATTTTTTAACCCTCACAAAAAATATTATCAAAACAATTATCAAAGTTATGATAAAATTTTTTATTAAATAATGAATAATGTTAGCTGATTGCTTAAACAAATTTATCATATTTGATAATTTTATAAAAAGAGCTTTATCAGCTGTTTTTTTAATTGTTTTAGGATATGATGGCTTGGAATATTATACTTGTTTTTTCAGTCAGTTAGTAACATCATTAACTATTTCCCAAAATTTCCCGAATATTTTTGAAATTCCATCAAAAAATTGTTTTAATACAGCTTCTTAATTCATTTCGGTGACTTCATAGCAATAACGACTAAGAAAACTATGACTAAAATTTTTTGCATTTTTATTTTATAGTTTTTTTATTTTTGATTTTTTATGATTTTTAAAAATTAAAAATAATTAATAATTAAAAAATAATTAATAATTAAAATAAATTAATAATCAAAAAAATAATTATTATTATAAAAATAAAAATAGTTAAAAAATATTTTTTCAAATAATAAATTTCTCTATTTTTAAATTAACTATTTATTTGTTTGTTTTTATAAATGTCTGAAAAATAAAGATATTATAATTTAAAGAAAAATGAATATATCACAGAAAAGCCAAAAAACAATAGAACAGGCCAGTTCTACCCAGGGCAACCAGAATTATGAATCAAATAATAAAGAAGAAGCCTATTTCCTTATATTAAGGCCTAGTGAAGAAAAAATCGATTTCACAGGTTTAAATTATGAAACAAAAAATAAAATTGAACCAAAGATTGCCTATCAAAAAAGAGTAGAGAAAGAAGATAAAACATTTCTCGAAGAAATAGTTTTCAAATTTATGAAAAAAGTGAAAAAAAAAGAAAAAGATAAGGAAAAATCTAAATCGACAAAATACGCAATAACATTTTTCGAAGGAGATCACACTTATGACATTTCATTTTCTTTGAAAGATGAATGCTTTGCTTATCAACCTGATTTAAACACAGGAAACAAATATCTGAATAATATCCTCAAAGAGCCAATAAAGCAAAATATTATTCCATTTTATAATAAGTTAAATATATTTCTAGAAGCTTTAAAAAAAAATAATGAATTAGAAATAAAAGAGGAAAAATTATATGAGGATACCATTATCTTATATGAGAATAAAAAGCAATTCAGTCTTTTGATAACTTTATTCTTGAAAATTTACAAAAAGAACAAAGACTTATGCATTAAATTAATCAAAATCTTTAATAGAATTAACGAAGAAGATAATATGGATAGAGAAAAAGATTTAAAGAAAGAATTAAAATCTTTTACAGATATTTATTCAAATGCTAAAGATATTTTAGAAGAAAATAAATATGAGCCAATTCATTTTTATGGGGTTTTGTTTTGCTATCTCCATTATTATGACAAAGCTAATTTTCCAAAAATAATAGAGGAATTTTCGGTGGGAAATTCAAATATCTTGTACGAGATATTAATCCGATATTATTCGCATTTTATGAATCCTCTAAAGCAAGGTAAAGAGTTTTTTAATGGATTTATTCAATATGCTCTCAAAAATGACAAAGAATTAAAAATATTTAAGCGAATATTGAACTATATAGAAGATATCGAATCATTTTTATTTGGAATAAATTCAAATATCGTCCAGATTTTCCAAAAATATGAAAAATTAAAGGAAGACCCAATTAAAATGACAGCGAGTTTAAAGCTTGTTAAATATAAAGTTGAAAATACAAAAAAAGTTGGCAAAGAAGAAAGCAAAAATAACGAAAGTTCAGATGAAGAATCAGAAGTTTCTAATCAAGATGATATGAAAGGGTTAGAAAATGCTGATAAAATAGAAAATGAATGTGGTAATATAATAAAACTAATCGAGGATATTATAAAATTTTCTTATAAGGAAGAAATTTTAGCTATATATTTCAAAAGTACTTTTTGGATTAATTTGATTAAAGAATATAATATTCCAGATTGGGAGAATATAAACAATATCTATAAGTTAAGATTAATATATAAGGAATATAATAATTTAGTTAGTAAATTATATAAAGTAGAACCTAAAGCTCCAAAAAAAAAAGAAAAAGATAGCATTAAAAACGATATAAATCGATATTTCGAAAGAGATGAATTTGCATTTATGCTAAATAAACTTATAAAAGAATTTTTCATGGCTAATAAAAACAGGATCTCAAATGCAGAAATACTTGGTACCATTGAAAAATATAATCCTTATTTTAGTGTTCAGGATAAAGGTGATAAGGAAAAATATAAAAATAATAGGGAAGTATATATTTTTGATTATGTCAATTTTAAACAAACTACAGAAATATTCACCCAAACATTTAGAAAATTAAATTTTGAAGAAATGTTTGAAGAAAATATTACTGATTATATTAATAAAATAACTAGTAAAATAGAAGATATACAAACTTTCGGAAATATAATTAAATTGATAAATGAAAGTAAAATAAAAGAAGAAAAGCAAAAAGATTACTTTAGGATACTAGAAGACAAATATAAATTAATAGTAAAGAATGATATTAAATCAATAAAAGATGATAAGGAATTAACTAAAGCAATAAAAATAATCGCTGAATTTGTAAGTAAAGTTTTCTTGTTTTACAAAAATAATTCATTTTTAGATAAAGAAATAAACGCTTTGGAAGATAAAATTAAATCTTTAATTTATATCGAATTAATAACATCATACAATGAAGAAAAATATAATGCTCAGAAAAATAAAATATATGAAATTTACTTGGATAAAATGGATACAAAAAAAGGGAGAGAAGATATTATACAATTAGTAAAAAAATTAAATAGTAATGATAGAAAATATTTTATATATGAAAAATTGCTAGAAAAGTGCCTATTCTCAAAGGAGGAATTCTTTTCAAATCACGAAAATGACAAAATTCAAACTTTATGCCTTTTAAATACAGAATTATTAAATGAATCTCAAAAAGATGACCAACAAAAGGAAGATCAAAAAGATGAAGATAAGAGTAAAAAAAAAGAAGATAAAAAATTAAATATATTGGAACAATCACAAAATAAACATGCTGAAAGCTTGGTAACTATATTAGATAGTATAATAAAAGATTTAGATAACGGTATAATTGTCAAAAAAGATTTAGAAAAATTTCTTAATATTAAAAAAGCAAAAAAAGATAAAAACACTGACGGAGTTGAGGAAAAAAAAGGTGAGAAAAAAAATGAAGAAAACAAAAATGAAAATAACCAAATAAAAGATGAATATGAAGACCAATATGTAAAAGATAAATTAGAATTAATAACTCTAGTAATGGCAAATTATAGTCCAACAGCAAAATATGCTGATTATAAAGCCAAAATAGAAAAAATAAATGAAAAAGTAGAAAAATTGAAGTTTATAAAAGATTCTTTAATGATATTCCACAGAAATTTACACAACACAGATATCAAAATTATAACCAATATCTTAAATGAAATAGAAAATAGTCCAATACAAAAATTTAATCAAGAGGATACCAGGAAGATGATTGAAAAGTTAGAAGGGCTTGTCCCTTTATGCGACGAAATAAAAAAGGTAAAAGATTTTTTACTTTTTAAAAAAATATTTGAAAATGCCCAAGGAAGAGATCAAGCCGAAATTTTTGAAGTTGCAAGACAAAAATTAAAAATTTTAGTTGAATTAATTAAGAAAAATTCAGAAAATATTGAAGTAATATTTAATGAAAAAGAATTTGAGAGTACATTTAAAGATATAAAAGAAGAATTGGGCAGGAAAAAAGAAATTAAATCAAAAGAATTCATAGGCCAAATGATTGATTACTTTAATATAAAAAAAAAATCAGTAATTAATGATTTAACAATTCTAATTAATAGTAAAAAATATGAAATGATTGTAAAAAGTATAAAATATTTTTTTGACAATTTTTCAGATAAAAAAAAAGAATTAATTTTGCCTAAGGACATAAATTTATCAGAAATGAACTTGAAATCTCTTAGAAATACTTTAAATGATTTAAAAAAAAAAGAAATTTATGATCATGAAACAAATAGTCCCTATTATAGAGTATTTATTTCAGTTTATGAAAAAAAAGAAGCTTTAGATTTCTTAATGAGAAATATAAAATCAAAAGATAAGGAATTCAAAGAATTAAGCAAAAAATTACAATATAAATTAGATCCAACTAATAGAAGTATATCGATTGAGGATATTAAAGATACCATCGAATGCTTAAAGATTTTTAATTCACTTATAGATTTAGATGCCAAAGGAATAATAGATCGCATAAAATTATTAACTGAAGAGCAAATTAAAACATTTGAAAGTTTTTCGAAAAAATTTGGATCAATTATTGAATTAGAGAATAAGAATGAAGAAGATCCTTTCAAAGAAGTATATGATATTATTCAAGATGGAAGCTTATTATTTAATTTGGATAATGAAGATTTTGTCTATAAAAAAGATGAAAAATACATTAAAATAGAAAGTATTGAAGTATTAGGTAAATTCAAAAATAAAATAAATATTCAACCTCAGAAAAAAAAAAATGAAAATGGCAACAAAAATAATGAAACAAAAGAAGGTAAGAAAGAAGGAATAATAGAGAAAGATATTTTCCAAATCAAATGCGATAAATTATTATTTTTTAAAGATATCGTCTCTAATTTAGAAATAATATATGATAAAATAAACATTTTGAGAAAAAAAGGATTCAATATACCTATAGTAATAAATGTTTCTATAAAATATCCTGAAATAGAATATAAATTAAATGGGCAAAAAAAGGAATTCGGTAAAATAAAAGATTATTTATTCAATGTAAAAAATGACTACGAAGAACAACTTAGTACAATTTATGAAAACGAAAAATATTTAAGATTATTATACGGGAAATTATTCAGGAAAGTAAAGCAACATCAAGGTGGAAGTTATGAAATATCAGAAATGGTAAGATATATTTTAAATAAAACAAGTAATACAGATAAAATTCAGGATGGTGATTTATATAATGAATCATTAGGAGAAGATTATGAAGACCAGTATAAAGATTATACAAAAAAAATATTTGACCAAATTTCAAAATATCTTATTTCTTTATTCAAAAAAAATGATTCAAATTTCCAAAAGCATTATGATAGCATGAAAATAAAAGGGGAAAATAAATTTAAAGGTATTGCAATAAAAAAATGTGAAAAAATTTCAATGGAAGAATATATTTTAGGTTTATTTTTGGAAAAATTAGATAAATTACCCATTGCACAAAATCTATTAATTTGTAGTAATGAAACATCTATTGAAGAAATTCAATCATTTTTATATCGGGCTATACTGTGCGAATCTAATACTTTATTTGCCATAGAAATTTTAGAATCATTTTCTAATTTCCAACATAATAAAATGTATAGTTTTATTGATCAATTATTAACAATTAAGCTCGCAAAATATAAAAATCAAAATGAAGACAAAAAAAGTAAAGATATCGATAAATCAAAATCAAAAGATTATCTTGATAGTTATATTGTTTTTGTTTATAAAAAATTAGATAATGAAAATGCCTTTAAAAACGAATTAGAAAAATATACAAGAAAAAATCAAAAAAATATGGAGGAAGAAAAAAAGGAGAGAGATACAATAGCATATATTTCTAGGAAATCAAAAGAGATAATAATGGATAAAGAAAAAGAAAAATATTTAGAAAGTATAAATCTTTCAAAAATTGAGAATAATGATAGTAATAGTGTTGAAGATGATAACGATGTATCAAAAAGTAAAATAATTATATCTTCTGACTTTGATATAACAAGCAATATAAAAGTTATTTCATCTGATGTTTGTGGTTTAGGTAAATCATTTAAAATTATGAAAATGATTTCAAAAGAAAAAAAGACATATTATCATTTTCCTTTAGGTGGAAAATTAACAAAAAATTCTATATATCAAAAAATATCTGATTTATTTAAAAAAATTAAAAAAAAAGTAAAAGCTCAAAAAGATTCAAATATAAAAACAGAAGATAATAATAATGAAGAATATTCAGAATTTAATAATGTTGCAATACATTTAGATTTAATAGAAACCAAAGAAACTTCTTTAGTTAATGAATTTTTATTCTCATTTTTGATAACTAAATTTTATACTAGCAATGAAAATATTATTTATATACCAAATAATATAAAAATTTATATTGAGGTTCCTAATAGCTTTGAAGATTATTTAACTAAATTTGGTATTTTAAATGCTTTTAATATAGAAAATATTGTACTTGGGGAACCAAAGCCAAACGAAAACAAATCATCAAATATAGTTAATGTTTCAATGCTTCCATTAGATTTAGATGAAAATAAAAATATAAGGAAAAAATTTAAAGAATTGAATGGATTCGAAAATGATAAAGAAATAGAAAAATTTATAAAAGATAACTTTGAAAGTATAGGTATTAAAGAATATTCTTCTCATCAAATACAAACTTTTATAAAACTTTATATAAGTCAATTTAATATGTTTGATTCAAAGATAAAGTTTACAAGTCAGGATAAGGATAAGGAAAAGGATATAACGACTAAATGTATTGAGAATTTTGCAAAAAGTACAAAATACTTTACAAATGGAGGATTCTCAAAATTAATAATGCAAAAAAAGTATATAAAAGATATATTTGAATTATGTTTAGATGCATATGAAAGCGATTTAAGTAAAGAAAAATTTGATACACCATTAATATTTATAGATAAAGAAAAAAAGAAATTTCATTTTGAAAAGCTTCCTGATATAAGTGAAGAAGATTCTGAAAGTATACAAAAAATTAAAACTTTAAGTAAAGATGTTGATATAGCTTACTTAATAGATGCAACAGGTTCAATGGGTGCAGAAATAAATGCTGCAAAAGAAAATGTTATTAAGATTTTTGACTCATTAACAAAAAAGTATAAGGATTATAATTTTAAATTTGGTGCAATTTTTTATAGAGATAAAATAGATTCTAAGAATGATAAAGATGAATATTTCCAATTTACAACAGATATGCAAGATTTACAAAAAAAAATTGCAAAAGTTAGAGCATATGGAGGTGCTGACACACCTGAAGATTGGGTTGGGGGATATGAAATCGCATTAAATAATATGGATTGGAGAAATGGAATTAAATTAATAATACATATTGCTGATGCTGGTGCGCATGGAAAAGAATTTACAAAATACGATAAATATCCTGAAGAGGGGCCTAAACTAACTAAATTAATTCTAGAATGTGCCAAAAAAAATATTAATATAATAGGGTTTAAAATCAGTGAAGAGCCAGAACAATCTTTTGAAAAAATAAGTGAAATATATGAGGACTATAAAATAAATAATAAAGATAAAGGTCAATTTATGGAAATTTATGAATTTGTTAGAGAGAATGAAAAAGCCGTTTCAGAAAATTTTAATAGATTTGTTATGCAAGCAGCTAATCAAGTAATAAATCCTTCTTATAAATATTTGAAGAGATTAAAACAAATATTATATCTTCCAAATGATTTAGAAAAAACTATAGATGGTAAAAAATCATTATTATCAATATTAGATGAAGGAAGTACTGATAATTATGTAATAACTGAAGATAACTATAAAAAAATGATATTATTAGTTTATCGAATAAGGTCAGATGTCCCAGTTATTATAATGGGAGAAACAGGTTGTGGTAAAACTTCTTTAATAAAAAAATTATCTCAGATTTTAAATAATGGGGAAGAATTAGTAGAAATAATTAATATTCATCCAGGTATTACTGATGAAGAAATAACTAATAAAATGAGAGATATGAATAAGAAAGCAAAGAGTGAAAAATATAAAAATAAAGAATTATGGGTCTTTTTCGATGAAATAAATACATGTTTGTCACTATCACTTTTAACAGAAATTATTATTAATAGAACATTCAACGGAGAAGAATTAGAAAAAAATATAAGATTAATTGGTGCTTGTAATCCATATAGAAAAAGGAAAGAATTAATAGAAAGATGTGGTTTAACAAGAGAAGATGATGAAGATGATCAATTAGTATATAAAGTAGAACAATTGCCTCAATCATTATTATATTATGTATTTAGTTTTGGTTCTTTAAGAGATGAAGATGAAAAAAAATATATAAGAAGTATTATTCAAAAATTATTTACTCAAGAAGAAGAAAAATTACGAGATTTAACAACTGAAGCTATTTCAAAATGTCATATATTTTTAAGAAAATCTTTTGGGGATGATCCTTCTATAGTATCATTAAGAGAAATAGCAAGATTTAAAACATGTGTGGAATTTTTCCTTGATTATTTTTCTAAAAAAGATAAGTTCATTTTTGAGAATGATAAAAATAAAAATTCAAAAGATGATAATTCAAAAAATAATTATAAAATAGATGATGAAACAAAAAAACTATTTAAAATAAAAAGTATTATATGCTCTATATATTTATGCTATTTTATAAGACTAACTAATGAAGAAAAAAGAGGTAAATTTGATGCTGAATTGCTTGGAATATTATTAGAAATATCAAATGTTCATTGCGAAAATATAACTGAAGATGATAAAAAAGATGCTAATTTGTTTTCAAAAATAAAATATCAAAGATTATCACAAGATCTTAGAGATAAAAATTTCCAGAAATTTAGTGAATTATTAAAAATAGAGGAAGAATTTTTATTAGACCAAATTGAATTGGATAAAGGAATAGGTAAAAATCAATTATTAAAAGAAAATTTATTCTTATTATTTTTAGCTGTTGTTACAAAAATACCTTTAATTATAGTAGGTAAACCAGGTACAGGTAAAAGTTTAAGTGCTCAATTAATGTATAATTCAATGAGAGGTATATATTCTAAACCAAAAGATGGTAAAAAAAGTTTCTTTTTAAATTATCCCCAAATAAATCAGACTTATTTCCAAGGTTCTGAGTCTACAAATCCAGAAGATGTTGAAGAATTATTTAAGAAAACTGAAGATTCATATAATATTTATAAAAAAAATAAAAATAGTGATGATAAAGTGCCTATATATATGATTTTATTCGATGAATTAGGTTTAGCAGAAAAATCTCCAACAAACCCACTTAAAGTTTTGCATAGTAAACTTGAATATGGAGGTAAAACTGAAGGAACTTGCTTTATTGGTATTAGTAATTATTCTTTAGATGCTGCTAAAGTTAATAGAGCATTAAATTTATCTGTGCCAAATTTAGATGATAAATTAGATCAATTAAAGAGTACAGCAAAAAGTATAATTGAAAGTATTTCTGATGATATTTATAAGGATAATTTAATCTTTAATATACTTTCTAGATCTTATTCCAAATATAAATATTATTTAAATTTTATTAAAAAATTGACTGTATTAAAAACATATGCTGAAGGAAAAGACTTAAAAGGAAAAGATTTTAAGGAAATTGAAGCAGAGCAAGAATTTATAAAATTATTCAAAAGAGACAGAAAAATAAAATCAGAATTTCATGGAAATCGAGATTTTTATAATATAATAAAAGGAGTGGCAATAGAAGGTTCTAGATTAAATAGTATTTCTGATGAAAAACAAATTGTACCTATTATTAATACTTTTATTGAAAGAAATTTCGGAGGTATAACCTATGATATAGATATAGATTTTAATTTGATACCTGATGATATAAAAGATGAAATGAAAAAACTAAAGGAGGAAATATTAAAGGAAAAATTAATGGAAATAGAGAAAAATAAAAGAAGAAGAGGAGATGAAGATGAAGATGATAAAACAGAAAAAGAAAAGGGGAAAAAAAAAGGTAAAAAAAATGGTATACCAGTAACTTCAGTATTTTTATTTAAAAAAATATATAACGTAGCTTGTCCAGAGGAAAAGCAAAAAGATAATGAAAACTTTACTGGAAAAATTTATCAAATAGGGAATGATGATTTGAATAAATATGATCTAAATAAATGTATAAATGATAATATAAATGATAATAATAGTCGTTATTTATTACTAGAAATAAGATCTAATATAGCGCCATTAATTAATCAAATTATTAGAGTCCAAAATCCTGACAGAAGAGATAAAATAGATACAATTATTGGCAGCCCTTTTTCAGATGATAATAATAGTGATTATAAAGCTCAAAAAGTTAATGAAATACAAAATTGTGCTTCTCAAGAAAATAAATTAATTATATTGCAAAATTTAGACCCAATTCAACCATATTTATATGATTTATATAATATGAATTATAAAATTATTGATGACCAAAAGTTTGTAAGGATATGCTTAGAAAATTTTAGTGAGCAATTAACTCCAGTTAGTGATAATTTTAAAATAATAGTTTTAGTTGATCAAAAATTTGTGAATAAAGTCGATATGGCATTTTTAAATAGATTAGAAAAAATGCATATTAGTTTTCAAGATTTATTAGATAAAAGGCAAAAAGATTTCATAAAAAGAATTCAGTTAGAGATTAGATTAAATGAAGAAATTGAAGAAGCAGAGCGCTTGAAATTTAATTATGATTTGGAATATTTATTAATCAATTGTAATGAGCAAGATATAGGTGGATTAATTTATTATTTGTTTTTAGAAACTAAAAAGGACAACATTAATGAAAATAATGTAAAAGATAAGATATATACTAAAATAAGTACTCTTTTACCAGAAGATATAGCAGTAATATTACCAGAATCAAATCCAATAAAAAAGAAATACTATGAAAAAAAAAAATATTATAATTTTAAGCAATATATGAAAGCTTTATATACTAATGATAAAGATTTAACTAATTATAAAATTTCAATAATATATACATTTAGTAATATTGTTAATACTATAGAAGGATATAATCATGATGAATTCATGATATCTGCAATTAATACAGAAGAAAAATTAAAAACTCAGATAGATGATATTAAAAATAAAAATAAACATGATAATAAAAATCGTTATATATTAATTAAATTTGAAGATTATAATTCTAATAAAATTCAATTTACATCTGATTATATTAATAATTATTGCAAAGATGATGATTATCATTACATATTAATAATATATCTTCATAGAAATATGAATTCGAATAATAAGCAAAGCCAAAGAATTTATTCAATTCCTAATATTTATAGCAATATTAATCAATTATTTATAGATAATTTGGCAGCTCCAGAAATAACTTTAAGAGATTTATTAAGTAAAAGTGTTAAAGATATTATGTTTTCTGCAAATGTTTTTAAAAATTTAGATAAAGAATTTAGAGAAACATTATCAAATTTTGTATATGATAAAATGGCAGAAAAAGCTAAAATTGAATTAAATCAAAATAGTAAAATGTCAAATTTATCTTCTTTCCTTACTAAAAGATATGGAGGAAACAGTAATATAGGTTATGCAAACGAAGAAAAATATAGTGAAGAAATAATAAATTATATGATGTATATTGATCCAGATTTTAAAAATAAAATAATAGATAAGGCCAAAGAATTAATAGAAACTGATAAAGATGCTCAAGATGATTGCATTAGCTTAGTTAATAAAATGTTTAAAGAAAATTATGTGAATAAAGATAAAATTGATATTATATCATGTATATTAGATTATATTAAAGAAAATGTCTTTTCAAAATATTTAAAGCTTATATTTGATATCCTTGAGGATAATAATTTCCTTTCAACTTTATTGGAAATCAATAATGAAAGAACTTGCAAATTAGATAAAAATGATAGAGGTGCTAGGCCTGATAATAGTAAAATAATTAGAGAATTAGAAACTAAATTTTTAAAAGAAATAAAAGTAGATAATGATAAAAGATATAAACCAAAATTTTTATCTAATTATAGAATACCAGGATTTTATAACTTTTATAAAAATTTATCTGATTATTTAACTAAGGATATTAGTCCTGAATTTTTAAAAAACGAAAATAATTTAAGAGATATTGATCTAAGTGAAGACCCAAATATAGCTAAAGAAATTGAAGATTTTCATGAAAAAGAAGAGGATTTATTAAAAAAGGTTATGGAAACAATAGAAAAAGACAAATTATATAAAGATTTAATTGATAAAATAACACCTGATTTAATATTAAAAGATTATATTACATTTTATTTAGAAAAATACTTAGGAATTTATTCAAAGGCTTACTATCAAATAATTACATTATTATTAGATTCTAGGTTTTCTGGTGAAAGAAATATAATAAAATCTAATATAGAAAATTCACTTAATATAGTATTAATAAAAATAATGTGGATTGAATCAAATATTAATTATATTGAAGGCCTTTTAAGATCTTTTGAATTTGGCAAAGAAATAATTAATGATAATGAAGGCTTTATTTTTTATCAAATGATATCTGATTTGATTATTGATCCTAAAAACCCTATTAAATATATAGTTAATAAAAAAAGAGCAGAACATATGAGAGAAGTTAACGAATGTTTTTATTTATTTTTAGCTGGACTATGCTTAAGTGTAACAACTAATGATATGGAGAAAATTGAATCCATTGGAAGTTATTGTGGAATATTAGAAGAAATAAATAAAATTGTAAAAAATATAGATGATGAATTGCATACATATTTAAATGAATTATATATTATTGATGAACTAATTAAAATAATGGACTATAATCCAAATACTAGAAAAAATATTATTGAAGAAATTAGAAGTAAATTAACTGAAAATGCAATAATTATACAAAAGGATCAACCCAATAAAAATACTAAATTAATCGAAAATTTCAAAGATATGAATGATTTATTACCAAAAATAAAAAATGAATTCTCAAAAGATAAATATTATGATACAGTAAAATATATATATAAGAAAGAAATAGAAAAAATAAATGACAAAGTTTATTGTTCAGCAATACTTGAAGAAATTATTAAAGAAAAAGAAATAATCAAAATATCTAATGATATATTTCAAATATTATTAAAATCATATACAGATAAGGAAAAATATGAAGATTTAAAAGATGATTTACTTTATAGTAAAGATAATATATTAAAGCTTTTAAATTTGAAATTGTCTGATGAGAGTAGAGATTATTATTTAGCATTATCAGAAACTATGATATACTTTTTTGAAAGAAACTCATTAATATATTTAAAAGACTTTTCAGACGCAAAAAAATTTGTAAAAGAAAAAAAAGAAGGAGGGCATTTAACTCTTTTCAAAGATTGTAATGAATTTTTGCAACAAAATATTAATGAAGGACTTACATATATAACAGAACTATTTTGCATAGGTTATATAAAATCATTTTGTTATACATTTATCAAAATGCATGATACAAAGACTTTTAATCCTGAAAATATAATTAAAATAATAAATGAAAGTGATAAAAAAAATATGGTAAAGCTTTATATATATAAAATAATTTATAATAAAAATAAAAGACAAATCAATGTCTTTTTAAATAGTAAGATTATAAATAAATATAAATTAGATACATATAAAGGTTTTAATGAATTTATTAATAAAGAAGAAATAGAAAAGTTAGAACAATTTGCTTATGACAATAATAAATCACAAATATTTAAAAAACTTAAAGAATATGGAGAAAAGCAATTTGAAGAAAAAGTATCAAAGGATGATATTAGTTCAAAAAGAAAAGATTTTGATGATTTTTTTATGTCTGCTTATAAATTAATTTTATCAAAATTAAATAATGAAGATTTTGAAAATGATATTTCTTATACTAATTTCTATTCAAATGTTTGCGAACCATTATATCAAAAAGATGACGATGAAAATAAATTAATTACATTAATGAAATTCCTTTTTGAAAAAAATGCATATCAAGATATGAAAAAAGAGTATAAGATTAAATCAGAGGATATTGATGCATTATTATATGGGTATCGATATTGTTTAAATGAAGTAAAAGATAAAGAAGGAAATTATATTTATTCCTATTTATATAACAGAAGTAATTTAAATGATTTTGACCAAAAATTTTATCCAGGAAATGATAATAATAAAGATGAGCCATATTATGAATTGTATAATAAAATAATAAATCACTTTAAAGAAAAGCCAGATGAAGGATGTTATGTTTGCTTGTGTGATAAAGGATTTTACCATTCTGTTCCTTCTGGATTTCCAGATTTTAAAGAAATTAATATGAAATGCCCAAAATGTCAAAATGAAATTGGAGCAAAAGAATTTTATATAAAAGAAACAGATGAAAAAGATGAAAATAAAACTATTCTTATAAAAAAATATGAAACAACAGAAAATAATAGTAATTATTATAGAATTTTCAAGGATAAAGAACAAATAAAAGATTTAAAGAGAATGAAAGAATATTATAGTAAATTCGAAAAATTGAAATATATGACTGTAGAAGAATTTAAAGAGCAATATATAAATCCATTATATAGTAAAGAAAAAGGATTAAATAAAATAGATATAAATAATTTTAAAAAGGAAAATAAAGTTGTTAGAAATTTAAGCCAGTTATCTTATAGATTATTAAATTATATTTTATATTGCCATCTATTTTTCGCTAAATTATTTAATCAATCCGAAAGATTTGATAATTATTTGCCAGATGGAATGACTTGGATTACTATGATAAAAGAATGCTTTACTAAATTAAAAGTCGAATTAGAAAATAAAGGTATTAAATATTTAGAAATATTTATGAATTGCATTTTTAAAGATTTATTCGAAAAATTACATAATCAAGAATGTATTGATAAATTTGAAGACCTCATTAATTTCGAAGATGAACTGGAAAAATTAATTCAAGAAAAGTGTGAAAAATCAGTTGAAGAATTTGAAAACTTTAAACAATTAGAAAGAGATAGTATAAAAGATGAAAAATCAGGGATTGCTTTAATAAAAGAAATATATGATAAAAGCAAATATAAAAGTAGTAAAGATTTTAGATTTTATGAATATTTCTATTATACTGATTATTTGGATGAAGATTATATTAGAAATATATTAAAAGGTAAGGATGAAGATAATTATCCAGTATTAGCCGAATATTTAAAAAATAAAAAGCAAAAAAAATATGAAGAAGATGAAGAAGATGTATATTCTTTGGATAATTTGAACCTCTTTAATAAAGTTTTAAAATTATTTAATGATAAATACTCAAATCAAATTTCAAGGGATTTAGCTGAAAGACAAATAATTAAAGAAAGTGATATTTATCGTGAAGAAAAAAATGCAAAATTAATTGGTGAGTTTATCAATTTATATAATGATTTCAAAATTGAAGATGATGACAAAAATAAACTCAAATTAAGTAAAGAAGAAAATTGTATTATTGATTTCCTTTTAATAGACGATAATAAATATGGAAAATCCTATAAAAAAATTTATAAAGCATTTATAGATAGGCAAAATAAAGAATTAGAAAGTTTATTAAATATAAAAATTAATTCTGGAGAATTTAATGTTAATTGCAAAAATAAAATAAATATCCAACAAATAAAAGAAAATGAAATATTTTCTATGACTAAGAAATTTAGCTTTACTAAAACCATATTTAATTCGTCTTATAGAAAATATATCGATACCAATAAACATGAAAATTATAATGAATATGTAATAAGATTGAAGCAAGTAGAGTCAGAAATGACAAATTCCTTATTAAGAAATAAAAAAATGGTTAATGATAATTTAATAGGATTTAACTTTAATAACGAAGCCTTTAGTCATGAAATAGCTGATTTAATTACTAATTTTGACTATGAAAAAATACCTATTAATATCGATGATAAAGAAGTTATTTATAGTTTTATTATTAATAATGATGGGAATAATGACAAATATAAAACAATAATAAATAATTTTATTACCTTAATAGAATATTTAAATAAAGAGAGCAAAGATCAAAATAATAAAATTAATTCTAATACTAAAATTTGTGATATAGAAATAGTCAAAAATCTAAAAAGTATATCAGGTGATTTCCAGGGAATATTCTTAGATCAAGAACAAGATAATGCAGATCAAGAAAATAATAATGATCCAAATGCTAAGCCAAAAGCTAATCTAAATGTTGGTAAAATAACCAATATATTTAACTATTTTTTAGAGTTGATATTTAAGTATGTTAAAAAGGATATACGAAAATATCAAGAAAAAAATAAAAATGAAGAATCAGCTTATAAATTAGAAGTAAAAGATATGATAATTAAAAAAGGAGATTTAGCTTCGGCAATCAGAAAATTTATAACTTTAGTATTATACAGAGAAAAAGAAAATGATAAAGAAAGAAAAATTAAATCAAATAAAAAGAATATTATTGATTATTTGAAAAATAAAGATTTATGGGATTCTTCTTTATATAGTAATTCCCCAAAATTTGAAGAAAATTTATCAAAAATAAAAGGATTAAATATTAAAATAAAGGAAATATTATTCTTCTATAATTATTTGATAGGTAACAAAGATGAAGGATTCGAAGATGAAGTAGTAGATCATATAAAAAAGAGAGAAGAAGAAATAAAAAAGCAAAAAGAAAGGGAAGAACAATTGAAAAAGGATCAAGAAAAACAAAATGAAGAAAATAAAGAAGAAGTCCAAGAAGAAAATAATGATGAAGACCAAGATGATGATGATGATGAGGATAGGAGGAAGAAAAAGAAAAAGAAGAGTAAAAGAAAAAATTCAGAGGATTCAGAGGATTCAGAAGATTCAGATGATGATAATAGGAGAAAAAAAAGAAAAAATAGTGATGAAGATTCAGATTAATTAATATTAAATATTTATATATAATTAATTTAATTAATTAAATATTAATTAAAAAATATGAAGCAAGCCAAAATTTCTCATGCAGAACTTTGCGATAGTTATGGAAGCAGTGCTCGTATAGATTTCGATAATGGTGATTGTTTGCTTCTATATGGAGATACTGAATTAACCTATTTTATGGTACAAGCCTTTAACTTTAAAAATGCAAACTATAATTCTTGCGACACAGAAGAAATAAAAAGAGTTCTCAATTATGTAGCTGATGTTATAAATGATGATCATAATGAAACTCATGCATTATATAGAGGTGATATAAAAATTTATCTTAATTTTAGTAGAATAAAAGGAAAGTATAAAATCTAAGATCATTTATCTTAAATTAATCTAGAAAATATAAAAACAGAAAATTATTATGTATTATTTATCATTACGATATTTAAAT
>JAEEGK010013400.1_pt1 | contig 18478 bp, 12 predicted proteins | sample 8958771 | NCBI WGS metagenome assembly JAEEGK01 (sample SAMN16246547, study PRJNA631951) | gut metagenome | biome: gut microbiome; feature: rumen; material: SC-attached | host: Bos | place: Iran: Karaj | collected 2018-10
AAAAAAAAAGAAAAAAAAGTAGAAGAAAAAGAAGAAGAAAAAACAGAAGAAAAAGTAGAAGAAAAAGAAGAAGAAAAACCAGAAGAAATAGTAGAAGAAAAAGTAGAAAAAGTAGAAGAAAAAGAAGAAGAAAAAGTAGAAGAAAAAGTAGAAGAAAAACCAGAAGAAAAAGCAGAAGAAAAAGAAAAGGAAAAAGAAGAAGAAGAAAATGAAAAAGAAAAGGAAAAAGAAGAAGAAAAAGAAAAAGAAGATATAGAAAAAGAAGAAATACAAGAAGAAGAGAATATAAATAATAATGAAAAAGAAAAAAATGGCAATAACCCAATAAATAATTTAGAAGAAAACGAAGATAATAATTTAGAAGACAATGATAATATAAAAGAAGATAATAATAAAGATGATAACGACAATAATAATCATCAAGAAGAAAATGATGATGAAAATATAAATAATAAATATGGTGATGAAAAAAATAATATAAAAGAAGAAAATAACAATGAAATTAATGATGAATTTAATGATGATTATAACAGAAATGAAAAAGATAATGACTACAATAAGAAAGAAGATGAGGAAGAAGAAAAAGAATCAAGAAGTAAAAAAGAAATTACAGATAAAAATGATGATAATGACTATGATAATGACTATAATGATGATGATGATAATGACTATAATGATGATAATGATGATGATGATGATGATGATAAGAGAAAAGGGAGAAATAATAAAACACCTAATGAAGGATATGAAAATGTTATAAATAATTCAGGAGAGGAAGAAGATAATATTGCCAGAAATTGGATATATATTTTTTCATTAAGTCTTGGAATTTGTATAATATTATTTATATATAATTTGATTAAATGCTATAGTAAAAATCCAATTGTTCAATCTCCATATGATACTGCAACTTATTCTGTTGAATTACAGAGAATTAATGTTCATGATGATGATAATTTTTTAGATTCAGGCAATTAAATTTTTGCATATTTTTTTTTATTCTAAATTTTATAATTTATAAATTAAATCCGGATTTTTTTTGTTTACTTTTTAATATAAAATATTTGGATAAAAATTGTATGAATTCAAATAAGTTATTATTATAATTAACAAAAAACCAATTTTTTTCCCTGAGATAAGTATATTTATTTGAAATAGATTTTTAAATAATATTTATTTTCATGATTAACTATTTATGCTTTTTTATTTTTCTATAAATACTGTATTCTTATTTCATACATGTTAATCTTATTTTATTAGATACATTATTAAATTAAATTTATATATAGTTTATATTTTTTGATAATTATTATTTTCTTCTTTGATATATAACCTCTTCAAATGATTTTCTTTTTTTCTAATTTGTTTATCATTTATTCTAAAGTTTTTATATCTCCCTACTTAACATTTTCATATTATTTTGGAATTTCTTAATTCATTTTTTTTAAAAAAATATAAATTATTTAATAAAAAAATTAATAATGTTTGAGGTTATAAATTAAAAAATTTGTTCTTCCAACAAACTCAATTTTCATTGGTAAACCAATCAATTCTAATGAACATCATTAAAAATATAAAAAAAAATTTTTAGGAAAAGGAGGATTTAAGGCAAATAAGATTCCAAGATTTAGATTATAATAAATAAATGACAATTAAAATAATAGAAAAAAATGCAAGAGAAAATTGAACAAAAAAATATATTATTATGTTAAACAAGAAATAACAATTTTAAGAAGGCTCCATTCAAAATATATAAAAGATTTTCATGATGTTATAGAAAATAAGAATGATATATATATATTTATGGAATATTTATAAAAACAATAGTTTTTTGCAAAAATAAAAGATTTAACAGTATTTCAAGTTTAGAAATATTTTAGAAATTTATTATGAGAAGTTTATCATTGTCATAAAATAGGTGAAATAATAAATGAAAATATAAATGTAAATAATTTAAGGGAAATGATGGAATGATTAAGATTTGATCTATTCAGTGATTGTCATAAATTCAAAATTTTCAATTGCTTAATAAAAAATAAATATTCAACAAAATATTATTCTATTTCTTTGAACCATTAAATTCATTTATATAAATGAAAAATAGGTCTCAAATAAAAATTTAAGATAATTTTCACAGAAGAATAAATTTTTCCTTTCGTTTGAAGATTTTATAAATCAATTTTAAAAGTTCACAAATAAAATATAAAAACTTCCCATATTAAGTGGTATAATTGGTTTATAATTAAGAAAAATAATTTTTTTTTTTATTATTTCTTTTAATTTAATCATAATTATTTTTATGTTTCTTTTATATAAAAACAGTATCCTACTTGATATTTTGATAATTTGAATATACAATATGATTCACTTCTTTTAATTATATATTTGAAGTTGTTTTTATTTCTTTTATATTATTGTAGTTTTCATATATTCTTTTATTTTATTGTTATTGTTGTAACTTCAATTTATATTTTTTTATTATTTTATTACCGAATTTGAATTCTCAAATCATTTTTTCTTGAATGTTAAAAATTATTTTGGGTTGAAATAAGTTATCAAAGGTAAATTCATAGAATATTTTTTTATGATAAAAAGAATTATTATTAATATTTATTTGTATTTATATATTAAATTGAAAAATTGTTTAAAATGAATATTTAATTCTAAAGAAGATATATTAACTTATTTAAATTTCATTTAAATGTTTTTCTATACTATTTTAATAGATAATTTCCCAATATCCATTGAAATTATTTGATAAGAATCACTAATTAATTTACTTCTTAAAGAATAAATTTTTCCTTTTGCAATTTTATTCTTGTTTTTAAATAAAATTTTAACAATTATATCATAATAAGTAATCCCTTTTTTTTCATATTTTTTACTATAATCATTATTATTTAATTTAACATGTGGAAAATAAATATCAGAATCATCAGGAATACAAAACAATAAAATATCTTTTGGCCAATATTCATTTATGTTCGGTTTTGAAATTGTAAATTTATATTCAATATTTTCTCCTTTTACAATATTATCAAGTTTTTTAGTGATTAAAAATTCCTTTTGATTGTTTATAAAAACTGAATTTAAAATCATATTCTTCTCTTTTTTCTTATTTGCATCAATATCTTGAGGAATCATAACTGAAGGTTCATCAATATAATTATCATTAAAATTTTTTTCTTGAATTTCATTTATTTCATCTAATCCTTTTTTATCATTAAAGTTTCGACGTCCATATATTCTTTCGTTTTCTTTTTCTTTTTTTTTCATTTCTAATATTCTATTTTTATTTTTTTCGTTCTTAATTTTTTTTTCTAATTCATTAATGTCTTTTTTTAATTTATTAATCAATTCCAATTTTTCATTGTTAATAGAATTTTTTTTTTGTAAATGAAATTTATTAACTGGATCAGATTTATCAACTTTACTTCTATCATTTTCAGAACCAGGAAATTCTGCTAAAGCTGTTAATTGATCAATACTCTGAAATTGTTGAATAAAACTATATTCTCCTATAAATACCTCATTGAAAGAAGAATCTGAATCTATAATATATACAAATTGTCTTATTTGAGATTGTGATTCTTTATATAATATATGAATTGTAAATTTTATTCCTTTTATTTCTGATTTATTTACATTGAAAGATTCCATGAATAATTTTAAAAATTCATTATATGTTGAAGTAATTGGTATTTCTTTTGCATAACAAAAACATGTTACTCTGATTGTATTTGATGGTGATTTTTCCATTTATTTTATTAAAAGTTTAAACTATTTTATTTAAAATAATCAATAACAATTTTTAATAAAAACAATAAATTAATAAATATAACTTATAAAGTAAAAAATGATTCCTGTTGAAGAGAAAAAAAATCCTATATTTGAAGGGAATATTTATTGGATCTATGAAGCTTTTAAAGTAAACAGACAAGATTTTGACTTTGATAAACCATATACTGATAAAATACAATATACAAAAGATAAATTTTCAATATATGAATGTTTAATGTTTAATGATGATAGAGAAAATTCATTATTTGTTATGCAAGATGGAATTTTATATGAATATTTTTCAGCAAGCCGTTCTGAATTAATTTTAAAATTGATACAATATTATGAAAATAGATTAAAATGGAATGTTTCAGAAAGTTTAAAAGAAGATTCAGAACCAATTGAAAAAATTGGGCCTTTAACTCATATAATTAATAAAAGATTTAAATATAATAAAAAAGTACATGAAGATCCAGAATTAAAATTTAAATCTATTATAAAAGCAAATATTTTTATTGAATATAAAGATAGAACTTCAAAATGGATTTATAATTATGAATTAAAAAAATTACTTTTTTACTTCCAATTTATCCCTAGACAAAAAGAAATTTCAATAATGAGAATTTTCCCTTTGTCTGTAAAAGAATTAGAAACAAAAACATTCAAATTTATAGATTTTGAAGATCAATTAATGGATTCTCAAGAAGCTCAAATTCAAAAAGCACTAGATGAAAATAATGAAAGAGAAATGGTCAATTTATTTGCTAAAGAAATAAAAAAAGTATTTTATGATAAATATCTTTTGAATTTAAAAAAAATGGATGTAATAGCATTTAAATTAGATGAAAAATGGTATATATTAAATATTACTAATTTTATTTTTGAAAAATATGAAAATAAGCATGTTAAATTAGATACAGAAGGTTTATTTTATAGATATATTGAAAAATATAAAGATTTAATGAATAATGAAAGAGATAATAGAAAATTATCAGATATAGAAAAATTTTATAAAACAATGGTAAACAAGTATGATTGTATGTTTCATAATATTGTTTCAAATACTTATTTAGATAAACCTCCTAAAGATCCAACAAGTGATAATGTTTATAAAATGATTAAACCTGATTCACCATATACCCTCTCTGATTTAATGGAACCAAGAACTGATCTTAAAACTTTTGTTAAATGGGCTACATATAATTTATGGAATGAAGATAACAAAGGTTCATGAAATATAAAAAGTTATAATAATAATCTTTATTTATATATTTATATTTAATTATAATATTTAAAAAATAATTCAATTTTATTTATTTGTTTTTTGAATTTATTTTTATATATTTCTATATTAATGGAAATAGAAACAAATATATATAATTCATCTAATTATTCAGAAGAAGAAGATAATTTTGATTATAATCAAAAATTAAATGCATATAAAGAAAAATTTCAAAAATGTGATAAAAAGGATATATCAGGCCATAAAAAAAGAGTATATTCTTTAGAATGGTTAAATTTTAATAATTCAAATACTTTAATAACAGGAAGTGTTGATACAACAATTAAAATCTGGGATATAACAAATATAAATGATTATCTTTTAGAAATTAAAGGTAACAATGATTCAATAACTAATTTATCTTCAAATCCAGAATCTTCTTCTGTTTTTCTTTCCACTTCTGCTGATAAATATATTAAATTATGGGATATAAGAATGAATTTAGTAAATAATAATAATTCAAATGTTAAAAGTTTTCATTCAGAAAAAACTAAAAATGGAATAAAACATATTACTTTTAATAATTCAGGAACTCAATTCGCTTATTCAAGCAGAGATGGTAATAGTTTGTTTATATATGATTTACCTAATTTTAAACAAATAAAACAAATTGATTTTAAAACTCAAATAAATGAGTTTGAATTCAATAAAAGTGATTCCAAATTATTTATTACTGATGATAATGGTCATATAAATATTTTAAACACTTCAAATTATGATGAAATGAATATGATAGAAGGTCATTTTTTTCCTATAAATTGTATAAATATAAGTAAATCAAATAAAAATTTTATTACAGGAGGGATAGATTCTATAATTGTAATGTATGATATGAAAGAATTAATGAGTTCTAAAATTTTTAAAAGAAGTGAACAATGCATTAAAAAATGTCAATTTTCATATGATGAAAAATTTATTGCCAGTATTTATGATGGTACTAATGTTGATTTTTTTTCAGTTGAATTAGGTTGTCCAGTTTTTACTATTTATAGTGAAAATACTGAATATTGTATTAAATGGAATAATAAAAATAATATTCTTGCATATAGTGGAGATGATAAAAATAATCATGGAAGTGAAGAAGGAAATGTTCATTTAATCAGAATTTAATTAATAATATAATTTTTAATATTGGTTATAAATTTTAATTTAAATATTTATTTTTTTTAAGTATGTCAAAAAAAGAACAAACCTTTGAAGAAAAGGAAAAAGAAATTTACACATCTCTTTCTGAATTATTAACAAATATAATAGAAAAATTTCGAATAACGACAAAATATGCAATTTTAGTTGGTCAAAAAAGAATAATGTATATAAAGGGTAAAGAATTAACATTAGCTTTTAAAAAGGAAGAAAACTTTAATTATATCAGAAATGAAATTCAAAAAATCACAAAAATAAATATAGGAAAAGAGCCAAATGAAAAATCATTACAAACTTTTTTTGAAGTTTTTTTTCAAAAAAAAATGTTATTAAAATTAAAAAGACTTGAAGGAGATAAAGCAAAATATCCAAAACATTTAAACCCTCCAAAAAGAGGAGAAAATGTTATTTCATTTGAAGAAAATTGTTTTTATTGGGTAAATATAAATTCAGAACAATCAAAGAAAGGTTTTATATATTTAGCATTAATAATAATAATATTACTTTTAGCCTGTTTATTCCCAATTTGGCCCTTAAAAGCAAAAATAGGATTTTTATGGTTTATATTAGGAATTTTAGTATTTTTATTAATATTTACAATTTTATGTCTTGTTGTTGCAATTATTGGTGTTATTTTTGGTTATGATATTGTCGTCATTCCTAATTTAATTGAACCTAAATTAAGTTTATATGATAGATTATTTAATCCTTTTGTTGCTTATTGGCCTAGAGAAGATGATTGGAGTATGAAATTGTGTAGGTTTTTTCTTGGTTTTTCTATTTTAACTTTAACTGTTTTAGGTATTAAATTTCCTTGGGTTTTTCAAACTAGTTGGAATTTTTTTAATGAATATTTTTGGAAATTATATAATTTAGTTTTGGAAAATTTTGTGAATAAATATCATAATCCTGTGAGTGTAAGAAATAATAATCATTATCAAAATGAATTTAATGATTTTTGAAAATTAAAATAACCAATATATTATTTAAAATTATATTATAATCTTCTCTTTTAATTTGATGATTTTATAAAAAAATTATAATTTAAATAAAAAATAATAATTGAATAAATGGGATGTTGTGGAGCATCAAAATATGATTTTGATTTAGAAAATTCAAAAAATATTTCAGATTTAATTAATGTGATGAAAAAAAAATCAAAAAATTTAATGAAAGAAAGAGAAGAAATAAAAGAACATTTAGAAGATCCAAGCAAAGAAGTAACATTATCAAAAATTGATGATTTAAATGATGAAGATTTAAGAATGAGAATTCCTTATTTAGAAAAATTACATGATGCTTATGAAGATGTTATTCAAACAATGGAAAGAGTTGAACTTCCTTTTAATGAAACAAGAGAACATCTTTATAATATTATTGAAAATTATTTAATTTCATATGATTTAAGTCAAAAATATAGAAATGATGTTGCAAATTTTAAACAATTTGCTTTTAAAAATGAAAGATTACAAACTGAAGAATATAAACATTACACTCAATAAAAATTTTTTATTTAAATTTTTCTTTATTCAAAAAAAGCAAATTTATTTTTCATAATCAGTCCTAAATTGTCCTGGTAAAATTTTTTTTTCTTTAATAGGAAAATTTTTGTCAAATTCTTCTAATTCTTTTTTTGAAAAATGGAGTTTAATATCTTTATTGAAAATAAATTTTCCTGTTTTAATTGAATTCAAAAACCCATCTTTTAATTCTAAACACATAAAATCATCTGAATTTTTATTATTTTCATTAGAAATATTATATTTCGAACAAGGAGTAAAACCAAATTTATTATAATATTTTGGTGACCCGAAAATTATAATACAAGGATAATTTGTGTTTTGTTTTATATTATTAATAGTTGTTTCAATTAATAACTTTCCAATTCCTTTTCTTTGGTAATTAGGTTCTACACCTAAAGGACCAAAAGTTAAAATTGGGATTTTATTTCCTTTTTCATCTTCAATAATATTTTCGAAATAAATGATTGTTCCTATAATTTTATTATTAAAAATTGCTAATAATGATAAATCTGGAAGATATGATTTTTTATTTCTTAATTCATGTAAAAATAAATGTTCATCACAACCTGGCATATATTTATTCCAAAATGCCTCTCTCACTAAATTTTCTGTTTCAAAAAAATCTTCATTTTTTTCTTTTCTCAAATTAATATCATTTAATGAAAACATATTTTTAAAAATATATAATTATTACATATTTAAATTATTATAAAACAAAAAAAACAAAATAAAAATTTTTTAATTATAAATAATCATTTCATAATCTGGATTATATTTAGGTTTTTCTTTCTCTATTTTTATTGTTTTTTTAAATATTCTAAAAGGAGCTTCAGTCTTCCTTGATTTAATAATAATTTTATTAAATCTATTTTCTGACTTTTCTTTTGATTTATCTCTCATTCCATCTAATTTCCTTTTTAGTTCTAATTGTTTTATTTCTTTATTATAAATTTTTCTTTTCTCAATAATTTCAAGGAAAAGATTTGGGTCTTGTTTTTCAAATTTTTCTAATTCATGAATATAATTATTTATTTTTGTTTCCTCATTTCTAATTTTCTTTTCGCATTCTTTTACAAATTCTAATTCATTGAAGTTTAATTTATTATTAGGATTAGTGAAATTTTGAGAATGAGAATAAAAATGACCATGATAAATTTTAAGATTATTACTTTCATATTTTAAAACAGTATCATAAATTTCATTTATAAATTCAATTGCAAATTGATTTTTATTTGAAAGTGGAATTTTTTTGATATTATCTAATTCTTTTTGATATAATTTTTTTACTAAATCATATTCTTTTTCATGAAATTCAATTCTTTCTTTCATTTCCTTTATACTTTTTTCAATATCTTCTTTCATATTATCATTTTCAATTCGAATTTGTTCTATTATACTTAATAATCTTATAATTCGATCTTCAATTTCATTAAATTTGAGTTCCATCATATTTGAATCTCCTAAAATTTCATTTAATTCTTTTTCTTCATTTTCATCTCTCTCCAAACAAAATTTATAATTTTTAATTGTTCTTGTTGTTAATTTATTAAAATCAAAATTTTCATTATTTAAATGCATTAATTGTTGAGAACCTCTTTTAACAATTTTTTTATCAAATTGTTTATTATTTCCTCCAACGGCAATTTCAGTTACAAATTTACAAACTTCTCTTAATTCTTCTAAATTATTTAAAATTTTTTCCATTTCATCAGCAATGGATTTACTTATTAGTTTTTGTTGATATTCTTCTCTTAATAATTGCCTACCAAATTCACCTATTTTTGAATATGCATTTTCAATTTTCTTAAAAGCAATATTTTGATTTTGAATATAAGTCACAAATTTTTCCTTATTTTTTGTTAAATTTAATTCTTTATCTTCCAATTTTTTCTTATTTTCCTCTTTTTTTTCATTTATTTTTTTACATTCGTTTCTTAAAAAATTAATCAGATAATTATTAATTCCAATATGTTTATTATCATATATATATTTATTTATTGAACCATCTCTGTCAATTAATTTATTTGCTCTTTTTTTTTTATGTTCTATTAATTGCCTTCTAGATTCAAATACATATTTACTATTTTTTTTATCAAATCCAATTCTAAATTTATTTTTCATAAAAGGATCATTTGAATTATATAATTCTTCTGTAATTTTTTTTATTTCTTTCACTTTTTTTACTACATTAAATCTTTCTGATTCATATGATAATGTATTATATAATCTTTCATTTATTAAATTTTTTCTTTTAATTATAATAGGAGATTTTAGATTTGATTGGATTGTCCTATTTGGACTTTGAAAAGTGCTTCTACTTGTTTTACAATTATCTTCTCCATTTACACATAATGTTTCTGCTTGTTTCATTAAATTCTTAAAATTTTCTAAAGGTTCTAATAATATCTTTTTATATTTTCTAAGTTGATGAGACATTAAATTATTTTTAAATTTATTGTAATTAAATTTTTCAATTTTTCACATAACTTAATTTTAACTTATTTTATTTAAATCTTTTTATTGTTTTTTTTCATTTAATGAAAGGAAAGCCCTGAAAACCAAAAAATAATATATTTGAGTTTGGTTTTTCAAGTGAAGGAAATATTTATAAAAATTCAATTATCATATTGAATTAATTTAATTCTTGATTCTTGTTAGTTAAATCAATTCTAAAGATATTTGAATAAATATTTTTAGAAAAATCAAAAAGATTATTAGGTGTAATTCAATTAATAAATATTAAAAAAATTATTTGTAAACAAATCTTGTTTTATTTCTTCCATTAAAAATTAAAGATGAATTAACCTTAAAGCTTCTTAATCAAGAAGATTTGGTTTCAAATTTATTATCAATTATTCAAAATTAAATTGAAAAATTATCTTCTAGTTGAATTAATGATTAAATAAAGAAAAAAGAAGATGAAGGATGTTTGGTTAATGCAATTATAAAGATATATTTAACTATAAAAAGACTATAAATCAATATTTTATATAGAATATAATTTAACACAAGATGATAGTAATTCCAATGATTTTCATAAATATTGATTATTATGATAATACTTTTAATTTTAATTGAAGATTCTAATGGATATGTTTTTTGTGGATTTAGTTCTCAATTTTGGAACACCAGTAATAATAAACTTATAATAATGAAAAAAATGAAATTATTAAGGACAAAATCTTTCATTCAAAAAATAATTATAAAGAAAAATAATGGTAAAGGATTTATATTCATTCTTGATGTGTTATTATTTTGGAAATCATAATTCTTATGAATTATATCTTCAAAAGGATTTAATCAATAGAGGATATTATAAACCAAGGTTTTATATATGGAGATAATAATTATGTTATTTCTAGAGAAAGTAATTAATCTATAAAAGAATTGGAAATTATAAAAAGAGTAAAAAATATTTTTTAACTTTATTCACAAATTGTTTAATTATTCATAATAATTCATTTCAATCAAAAAATATATGAAACGCATAATTTTATTTTATTATTTTAAAGAACAAAAAACCAATCCATATTTTTCTTCTAAAATTAAATTCAAACTATTTTCAATTGTTTTTTGAAGAAGTAATAATTCATTTTTAGAATATTCATAAAAAATAAGATTTTTAGAATTTTTAACATACATTAACTGTAATTGTTTATCTTGTTTTGAATAATATGATTTTTCAATTTTTCTTTTATTAAATGAATAAGAATTTAAAGATATTTCTAAAAAAAATATTTTTTCTTTATTTATTTCTTGAGCTTTTTCAATTAATTCTAAAATAAAAAATAAAAAATTTATAAATAATTTTCCTAATCTCTTTAATTTTGAATTATTATCTTTAATTTTTTTTTCATTTAAAAATGCATTATCTTTATTAATCGAATATATATCATTTAAAAGAATTTTTTCATTTATAATAAATTTTTTGTTAACATCATCATAATTAGCATAATCATTAAATTTTTTTATTTCTCCTGTTTGAATCAAAAACATAAAAATAAAATATAAAATTAAAGAATCATCAAAGATTTTGTTTTCTGATATTCCAGTATAATCCATACAAATATTTTGATTAAAAGCCCAAATTTTAAATATAATAAACAAATTAATTATCATTGGATCTTGAAATAATATTTTTCCTAATATTTCACATAATTCAATATAATTCTTATTATTTTCTAAAAATATAACTGTTTCTCTGTGAAGATGAAATGTATATTTAAAAGAAAAATAACCTTTTCCATTAACTATTTTTTCAGGATAATCTTTAAATTCATTATATAATGATTGAAAATTATTTTCTGAAATATTTAAATTAAAAGCTAAAAAAGAAAAAGGACTTTGATCTTTATTTGATAACATAATCATATATAAAAAAGAATGAAATTTTGAAAAAGCCCATTTCAAATTATTTTCATTTATTTTTTTTTTAACTTCTTCTATAATAATATTTTTTATTTTTTCGATTGATTCTTCAAATTCATTAATTGATAATAAATCAATCTGTTTTAAAAACATTTTATATAAAAATTTACCAAAATTAATATAGTCTGATATAAAAATATCCACATTTTTTAATATGTTTTTTTCATTTTTTTCTTTAATCAACTTTTGAAAATATTTCAAAAATGTTGTAGACCTAAAAATAATGTTTAAATAAATTTGTTTTAGTGTTTCATTACTATAGTTTGAATCTATTTTATCAATTATTTTCTGAAAAATATAAATATATTGTTTATTTATTTCACTTAATCCTATGAAAATTCTTTCATCATGTTTTTGATTCATTTTTTCAATTATTTTAGATTCATTGTTTAACTCCTCAAAAAGATTTAACAAAGCTTCAGGTTTATTTAAAAAATCTTTTACACTTTCACTCAAGTTTATTATTGGAACAAATGGAATATTTTCACTTTTTATCAAAATATTTTCTTCTTTTTTGTTTTTTTCTTTATTATTTAAAGAATTCAATTTCAATTGATATTTATTAAAAATTTGAAAATCCTCTTTATTTTTTTTATCTAATAATTTTGTTAATATATTGAATATTTTTCTAAACTCTTCTTCCTTTTCTTTTTGTAAATCTTTATCAAAATTTTTAAAAATATACAAAATTTTATTGAATATTGATAACATAATATTTTCATCAAAAAGTTTATTTATATATTCAATATAATCAGAAAAAAAATCAAAAGTACTAATTGATGTTTTATATTCATGATTAATAAATACATTACCATAGGAAAAAATGAGAAATATGATTTCTAAACATTTATATTGTAATAATTTAATATTATATTCATTTTGATTGTCATCAATTTTAATATCTATGAAAGAATGTTGAAAATTGTTTAAATTGTTTAAATTATTAAAATTTGTATTATTTGAGATTGTTTCTGTATCATTATTATTCTTAAAATTTATAGTTGTAGAAGGACTGTTATTTGAATTAATTATTGGTATAATAGGGCTTTGAATATTCTGAATTTTTTTTTTTTTTTTTAAAAATTCTTTAATAAATTCTCCAAATTCTCTTATTAGTTGATTATATTTTTTGCTTATATTACTTCCAATTTGATTAGAAATTTCACATAATTCCATTTTAATGTCTTCAAGAAATTTTTCAGTCATTATAGTAAAAAGTAGAAAAAAATAATATATAAAAAAAATAATTTTTAAAAATAAAGTTTATATAAAATAGATAAAAAGGTTACATGTCTGATTACTCAAAATCTGAATTAACAGGATTACCTACATATTTCTTTAAAATAAATAGAGAAAACTTTATTAAAAATTTAAAATCAAAAATAGAGTCTTTACCTGAAGGAAGTTTTCTTTTTTTAAAAGGAGGTCCAGAATTATTTAGATATGATAATGATGATGATTATCATTATTTTATTCAAGAATCCAATTTTTATTATTTAACTGGAGTGAGAGAACCAAATTATTATGCTATTGTTAATTTAACAGATGCTTCTTTTTCAATTTTTGTTCCTTTACCAGATGAAAGAACTAAAGTTTTTTTCCATGTTGAAACTTTAGATGATATAGCAAAAAAATATGATTGTAAAGCTTTTGATATATTAAAAATGCCTTCAGAAATTGCTAAATTAAATCCAAATAAACTATATGTTTTAAATGGTGTAAATAGTGATTCAGGTTTAAAAGTTTTATCATCTGATTATCATTTTGTTCATCCTTATGAAGATTTAAATGATTTAATAGATCATAATTCATTAATATATGAAATTTTAGCTGATACAAGAACAAGAAAATCAAATTATGAAATAGATTTAATGAGATATTTAGTAAAAGTAACATGTGATGCTTATATATTTACAATGAAAAATATAAAAGAAAAAATGATTGAAAGAGATGTTGAAAATATTTTTTACAGATATGTTCGTGAAAAATTATATATGAGAAATCATGGATATGAACATATATGTGCATGTGGAGCTAACAGTGCAACATTACATTATATTGAAAATGACCAAGAATTAAAAAATGAAAAGTTACTATTACTTGATATGGGAGGAATGTTAGCAGGATACATTAGTGATATTACAATAACATTTCCAGTAGGAGGAAAATTTAATGAAAACCAAAGAAAAATCTATCAATTTGTACTTGATGCAAATAGAGCAGTTATTAAAAATTGTAAACCAGGTGTTAATTGGGTGGATATGCATTTATTAGCAGAAAAAGTAATTCTTGAAGGATTAAAAAGTATGGATTTATTAAAAGGAGATGTAGATAATATGGTTAAAGATAGAGTTGGATATTATTTTATGCCTTGTGGATTAGGACATTTTCTTGGATTAAATGTTCATGATGTTGGTGGTTATTTATCATTTACTCCTAAAAGAAGAGAAGAAAAAGGTTTAAGTAATTTGAGAACAGGAAGAAATCTTGCAGTTGGTAATATAATTACTGTTGAACCTGGAATTTATTTTATTCCATTTTTATTGGAAAAAGCTTTTGTAGATGAGAAAATTAAAGACTATTTTAATGAAGAAAAATTAAGAACCTTTTTTGATTTTGGTGGAGTAAGAATAGAAGATGATATTTTAATAACAGAAGAAGGTTGTGAAAATTTAAGTGAAAGTCTACCTAGAACAATTGAAGAAATTGAAGCAATTATGAAAAATAATTAAATAAAAAAAATATTATTCATTTGAAAAAATATTTTAAAACAATTATTTCATTTTATTTTTCTTAATTATAAAAGTATTTTTTATAAATTTATAAAATTTAATGTTTTTAACAAATTAAAATGGATATAAATAATACTGGACCTAGCACAACTTACTCTACTGTAGCACATACTGTTATTCCTAAAACTTCATCGAAACAAAATTTATATTATAATACTCCTAATAATGAAATTGAAGAAATAAACCAAAAAAATGAATTAACAACTCAAGTTTCAATAGAAGAAAATTTAAAAATCCAAAATAAAAATTTACAAAATCAAATTACTGTTTTAACAGGAAGAATTAAAATTTATGAAAATGATTATTTAGAAAAAACAAAATCATTGACAAGTCAAATTAAAAATTTTGGGGTAACAGAAATGAATTATAAAAACCAAATAAAACAATTACAAAAAGAAAATGAATATTTAAAAAATCAAATAAATGAATTAGAATTAACATTTATTTCTTTAAAAAAAGAGGTAAAAAGTTTATTAATAAATCAGACTTTAAGTAATAATAATTCAAAAAATAATATAAATAATAAAAGAAGAAGTCATTCAACAAATCAAAACAATAAAATTATAACAGTTCCAAAATTAGTAGTTAAAGAAAAAGATAATCCTGAAACAGAAAGAAGATTAAATGAATTAGTTAATATTGTCAAACAATATTCAAAAGAAATTACAAAATTAAAAAAAGAAAATTTAAATCTTTCACAAAATTTACAAAATTACAATAATAGTATTCAAAATAATAATTCAAATTTAACAACTTTCCTAAATGATGATTCTTTATTAATGAAAATTTCAAATATTATTAACAATGAATTATATCTTATTACACAATGGGTTGAAACTTATATGGGAGATGATTATGATAAAAATTTTGAAATTCCTTCTTTATTTAATGAAGAAGAAAGTAATTTTGATAGTGATGATATTATTTCTAAAATCAATAATTGTATTCAATTTCCTTCTTTAAAACATTGTTTGGAGAAATCCAGAATTAAAATTAATTCAATATTAAATAAAAATGAAAAAGAATGTATTGATTTAAAAAATTTATTAAAACAAATTGAATTTAAAAACAATCAAATGAAGGAAGAATTAAATAATTTAAAACAAGAAATGTTTAATTTAAATTCCAAAGATTTAAATTTAAATAAAATTTGTAATGATTTACAAAAAGATAATAAAAAAAATGAAGACTTAATCTCAGAATTAAAATCTTCTTTGATTCAATCAAAAAACATACATGATAAATATTTAAATAATCTTTACGAAATGGTAACTAATGAAATTAATTCAACTTTAAAAGATAGTAATTTCAAAACTTTTCATGACAAATTATTAAATGCTAATTCAGACAATTTAAATAGTATTACTGATATGTTAAGTACAAATCTTGATAAAATGATAGAATTTATTCAAAATTTGAAATATGATTATATTAAACAAAAAGAAGAAAATATTAAATTTCTCAATGATAAAGTTAATGATACTTTAAAAATGTTTGATAAATAATAAATTTTGTTGTTAATTTTTTTTTTTTCAAATTTTAATTTAAAAAATAAGACTTATTTTTTATTAATAAAAAATGTATGGAATAAATATATAATTATTTAAAATATTGGATTTATAATGGGTATGATTTTTTCCATTACATTAAAAAAGAAAAAGAATATTCATCATCTTATGGAATATTCTTTTCATTAATTTCCCTTAGTTTGATTTTTTCCCTTTTAATTATATATATAAATTAAATGAGCATAAGAGAAAATTTTTCTTTGTTTACAAATTATATTTATTCAGAAAAACTTGTAAAATTTAATTTAAAATTTTCATTAATAATACGATTATATCATTATTATGAACATAAAATATGTATAATTAAGAGTATTTCAAAATTTCTATGTAAAAGATATGAATTTATATAATATTAAATAGAAAATGATATTCAATTGAATTAAAAAATGTTTATTAAAAAGTTTCTGTTTATTTAAAAATATTTGATAAATATGATTATGAAAAGAATTTAATTATTAAAGACCGAGATGGATATTATATATTAGAAATTATTTTATAAAATGTGATAATACTTATGAAAGTGAAGAAGAATTTAAAATTTTTTATAAATCATTTGGGTTTCAATAATATATTTATCACAGACTTTAATCATTATAATAATTCTTATCCAGTTGAAATAGTTTAAGATAGATACTTTTGCATTTTAATAAAAATGATTTAAATTCTTTTAGCTATGATAAAAAAAGCAAACAAATTATCTCTTTTATATATTTTAATTTGTTTTTCCCTTTTTTATCTTGAAAAGAACTAAAAGATATAATATATATTCTATATATCTATATTTCTTTAACAAATTAATGAGTGTTGATATCTAATTCCTATTATTTTACATTCATATCTACTTATAAATAAATGATAATTGAATTTAATTTTTTATACACAAAAAAATATTCAAAAATATTGAGTCTTATTTAAATAAAAAAAATGATAATTAAAAAAAAGCAAAACACTAAATCAAAGAAAAGAAAAAAATAAATTTAAAACACCTTTCAAATTTTTTTAATAAATAACCAAATAATATTAAATAATTTCATTTAATCAAAAATTTTATTTTTTAACAGAATCTTGGTTTTTAACAGCATTAATTTTAGCATTAATAGCTTCTTGATCACCAAGATAATAATGTTTAATTGGTTTTAAATCAGCATCTAATTCATAAACAAGTGGAATACCAGTAGGAATGTTTAATTCAGCAATTTCAGCATCAGAAATATTATCTAAATATTTAACTAAAGCTCTAAGAGAATTACCATGAGCAGCAATTAAAATTCTTTTTCCACTTTTAATATCAGGAACAATAGTACTTTCATAATAAGGAATAACTCTAGCAACAGTATCTTTTAAACTTTCATGAAGAGGTAAATTTTTTTTATCAACTCCTTTATATTGAGGATGTAAAGCAGGATTTCTTTTATCATCTTCTTTAAGAGCAGGTGGTGGAATATCATATGATCTTCTCCATTCATGTACTTTCTCAGATCCATATTTCTCAGCTGTTTCTTTCTTATTTAATCCTTGTAAATCTCCATAATGTCTTTCATTAAGACGATAATCTTTTTCTACAGGAATATATAGTTGATCTACTTGATCAAGAACATAAAATGCAGTATGAATTGCTCTTTTTAAAACTGAAGTGAAACATTTGTCAAATTTATATCCTTGTTCTTTAAGTACTTTACCTCCTGCAATTGCTTCTTCTACACCTTTGTCTGATAGAGGAACATCTGTCCAACCTGTGAAAAGGTTTAATTTATTCCATTCTGATTCTCCGTGACGGACAAGGACTAATTTATGTGTTGCCATTTTTTTTATATATTTTTTTGTTTTTTTTCGTATTTATAGATAATTGAAAATTTTTTTTTTGGTTTTTTGATTCTTTTAATTTACTTTTTTATCAATTTTATTATATAGGTTTTGTAGTTTGCCTTTGATTATGAATTGGATTTTTTATTCTTTGATTAT
>JAEEGK010013401.1_pt1 | contig 18475 bp, 18 predicted proteins | sample 8958771 | NCBI WGS metagenome assembly JAEEGK01 (sample SAMN16246547, study PRJNA631951) | gut metagenome | biome: gut microbiome; feature: rumen; material: SC-attached | host: Bos | place: Iran: Karaj | collected 2018-10
TGGATTGTCAGCGATTTGGTTCATAAAATCTCACGACACCCCTACATTCCGTCCTCAATTTTTCCTACCTTTGCCAAAACATTTGCAAACAGACAATAATGAAGGGACAGAACTCAAAAACAGCACTCGCTTTTGCTCTCGCAGTGGCAATATGCCTCATTAGTTGCAACGACCACGCCGCCGAAAAAGCAGAAGAAAAAATCATTGAATCGGCAATCGACAAGGGCGTTGAGAAACTGGAAGAAGGCATAACAATCCTTTTCGACAAGGCTCGCGACTATTATCACGAGCAATTCTCCGATACAAGCCAAGTCCCTTACTACGAACGACTTGAAATTCCGCAGTCGAAAAAGAAACTCAAGGAACAGGTCGTCGAGCACAAGGGATACACAGTAAGTTACAACACCATCTGGCTCATTCCCAACTGGGTAGCCTATGAACTTACCGATGAAGAAGTTGTCGGACAGGTTTCGCGAGCCGACAAGTTTGTCCCCGACCCCGACATCAAAGGCCGCTGCTCCACAACCGACGACTACAAAGGTTCGGGCTACGACCGCGGTCACATGGCTCCGGCCGGCGATATGAAATGGGACGATACGGCAATGGAAGAAAGTTTCTACACCACCAACATCTGCCCGCAAAACCACAACCTCAACTCAGGCGACTGGAAGGAACTCGAGGAGCAGGTGCGCGACTGGGCAATCAAGAACGAAAAGGTGTATGTCGTGTGCGGACCTATCGTGAAGAAGAACTACGCGACCGTCGGGGCAAACAATGTCGCTGTACCCGATTCGTTCTTCAAGGTTGTGCTGATGTACAGGGACGGCAACTGGCGTGCGCTTGGTTTTGTCTTTGCCAACAAGTCGGGCAACAAACCGCTTGACACATACGCAAAGTCGGTCGATGAAGTTGAAAAACTTACCGGACTAGACTTTTTCTCCATCCTCCCCGACGAGATTGAAAACGAGATTGAGAAAAACGGTTCGTTTGAAGAATTTGAGAGATAAAATATGAAAGCACTAAGATTCCTCTTCCGCACAATCCTAATCCTGCTAATAATTGCAGTGCTCACAATAGGTGGCTACATAGCATACCTGCAGATAAACTACTACCGCATCGACGATGGCGTAGAACTGCCAATAAGCAACCAGCGCACCGAAAACATCGAAGTTGGGAAAGACTACACGGTGATGACCTACAACATCGGATTCGGAGCATACGACCACGAATATTCGTTCTTTATGGACAAGGGACGCATGAACGACGGCAGCGAAGTGAACGGCATTTACGGCAAGGCACGAAGCAAAGAAATAGTGGAGACAAATACGCACGGAGCAAAAGGTCACATCGAAAAGCATAGCCCCGACTTTTGTATAATGCAGGAAGTTGACACCGCCTCGACACGCAGTTTCTTCATCAACCAACGCGACATAATAGAGTCGGCTTTCGATGACTATTGCAGCGTTTATGGAGAAAATTTCCACAGTTCGTACCTTTGCTATCCGCTTAACGACCCGCACGGAAGCGTTCGCGCCGGACTGCTCACCCTCAGCCGCTACAAAATCGACAATGCCGTACGCCGCAGTTATCCCGTTGACGAAAGTTTCATAACCAAGTTCTTCGACCTCGACAGATGCTTCGTCATTACACGCATCCCAACCGACACCGACGAGGAACTCGTGCTAATAAATAGCCACATGTCGGCATACGACGAAGGCGGACTTATCAGACAGCAACAACTTGAACTTTTGCGCAGTGTCCTTACCGAAGAATACAACAAAGGGAACTATGTCATCGTTGGCGGTGATTTCAACCACGCGCTATGCGGAACCGTAGAAGCCTTCGCCAGCCAGCAGCAGATTCCCGAATGGGTTTCGGTGATGGAAGAAAGCGAAATTCCCGAACATTTCAGAATCGTGGAAGCCAAGAATGTCAAAGAAGTGCCAACTTGCCGAAGCACCGATATACCATACACCAAAGGCGTGAACTATACCGCAGTGCTCGACGGATTTATCGTTTCGGACAACATCGAAGCGGAAGCCGTCAACTACGATGCCGACTTCATGTACAGCGACCACAATCCGGTGATAATGACATTCAAATTGACAATGGATAATTGATAATTGACAATTGATAATTAACCACCTTTATAACGCTCTGTTTGCAAAACATTGAATCTTTGAACCCGATGCAAAGCATTGCATCGCTACAATTTTCGAATTTTCAAATCTTCGAATCTTCAAATTCTCAAATTATCGAATTATCAAACCTTGACGCATCCCGTAGCCTCTATTTTTTTCTCCCCGCTTTCTGCACCTTTACATTGTCAATCTTGATGAGATTACCGAAACGGTAAGTTCGTGTCATATAGATTGTTCCATCGGGATTATATTTGTACCAAACCTTATGTTTCAAACCACCACGATATTCGCCTACGGTCTCAATCTGACCATCTGGATACAGCCACTTGTGCAATCCCACAGCATCGCCATCGCGATAGTTGCCTGAAAAGCACAATTTTCCACTATCAACATAATACGATTTCCATTCGCCGGTCATTTCATCGGCTGAATATGAGCCATACTGCACCACATCGCCAATATGCTGCTCCCAATCACCATTTTTCAATCCTTCCGAATACGAGCCTTTAACAAGCATATTTCCTACGGAATCGTATTCCTCGTATGCACCATCGAGAAGTCCGTCGTAATAGTTTTCGACACGGCGTTTGGCCCCATTCGGATACAGCCACGTCCACTCGCCAACAGGCTTGTCGTTTTCGTATTCACCCTGCATTTCTGGATTGCCGCTCGAATAGAAATACAACCATTCACCATTCATCTTGCCTTTGCGATACGTACCCTCGGCATAGAAGTAGTCCCAGTAGCCATCGTACAAACGCCATTTGCCAGTTCGCTTTCCGCTCTCGTCAAACAGCCCCTCGCCAACCAAAACACTTTCGGAAGAATACTCCCTCGATTTTATCAATTTGCCGTTTTCGTCATATTCCTTGTGAATTCCTATTGGCATATTGTGAAGAAATGAGCCTTCGGTCTTTATTTTTCCATTGTCGTAGAACGTTTTTTTGTACTCAGCCATTTCAATTTCGGCCAAAGTGGTGTCGTTTTCCACCGAGAACGGTTTTCCATCGACAAACCTCTGTTCGTCAACAAGCCTTCCCGACTGGTCGAAATTACGCTGAACACCATTGACTTTACCATTATAATATTGCGTTTCGGTCTTTTTTGCACCCGATTGGTAAAATTCGACCCAACGACCTTGCTTCAGACCGTTTTCATCGGTACGATTAATCTTTTGTGTCTGAACCAAATAGCCTTTCCGATATGTTATTATTGAAATTATGGTACTATCGCGGTCGAATTCGTATCCTTCGCCGTCGCGCTTGTCGCCCACATACTTGTAAACGTACTGCAAATAACCATCCTTGTTGTAAAAATACGAATTTCCTTCGCGCATACCATTAAGGAATAGTTCTTTGGAATCCAAGTAATAAACCTTTACGGAATCGTCGTTGTAATAAAACTTGTAGCCATACGAAAAGCCGTTTTTCTTGCCGTCGCGATAAGTTATCGACTTTTCAAGATTTCCGTCCTGAGCATAAAAATTCCAGATGCTATCGAGTTCGAACATTGTGCGCAAGCCTTCCGATTTCAGGGTTCCGTCCTCGTAGTAGCTTTTCCAGAAACCATCGGGCTTGCCATTGCGCAAAGTACCTTCGCTCGACACTGCGCCATCGGGGTAGCGGTACTGCACAAAACCATCGTTTTGCGCAAATGCCACTTGCGAGAAAAACAATACGGCAAAAATCGACAATATGACACTACACAATCTCATACTTAATTCCTCTGCAAATTTCGCACCGCATTCTCTACCGACTGCCTATCAAAAAACATAATTCCATTCAGATGGTCAATTTCGTGCTGGAAAATATGTGCAGTGTACTGATGAGTTATTTTTTCTTCATGGGAAACGCCATCGGCATCGGAATAAGCCACCTTCACCCAAGTAGCACGATACGAGAAGCCGTCGATTTGCGGATACACATCGCCATCGGGCACCGAAAGGCAGCCATCGTTGCGACGAGCGACAGAGTCGGAATATTCAACAATCTGCGGATTGAAATAAAACTCCCATGGAGCGTCGTCATCTGAGACCTTCTTGTCCCAACGCTGCACGCATATTATACGTCTGTTTATCCCTACCTGCGGAGCAGCTATGCCTACGCCGTCCACCTGTGCAATCTTGCACATTCTGTGCGCCAGATAATTCCAAATGGTGTCACTGAGATCCACGTCAATCGAAGGTGTACGCAACAACAAAGAATCGGAACGATCAAATACATTCAATATCCTAAATTCATTATCTGGAGCAGTTACAACAGCATACTCCGCATCGGTTACCGCCAAAGGATCCTTTGTCTGGCACGACACAAGTACCGACACAACTGCAAGTATCATTGTAATATACAACCTATTCATGATATAATTTTTGCGAAACAAAGGTAAGGAAAATTTCAATTTGCAAATTGGATTCTCCGTAAAGACATTATATTTTAACAATACCAAGTCAGCTCCTAATTTTTCTTTTCTCTGAAACGATAGCTAAATCCTAGCCCCACCCTTAGGCTGCTGCCCCTCACTTTGCAGTTCATATTGCCCGACAATTTTTCATCACGATATAAATACAAGTTTATCTCTTGTAGAGTAATTATTCCTTGTGCGTATGCGGCATACACATCGAACTGGAATCTTTCCTTTACCAGATACGACAATCCTATCCCAGCCGAAACGCCAAGCGAAAACGGGGAATGTCCAAATTTAGTGCAACCCATATTCATATTAGGCATGTTCTTATATCTAGAACGGAATGAATGACGATCAGAATCGTACGAAACAAACAGCCCCTCCTTTGTGTATAGCGTGAAATTTCCAAAACTCACAATGTTGGTTTTTGCCGAGACATTTATTTCATACATGAAAACGTTATGGTAATTATTATTAAAGAACTTTTTTTCTCGTAAAACATAATCGACAAATGTAAACGACACATCAATTCCAACCCTATCGTTGTACATACGAGTCATTCCTATCCCTACAGAGTAACCCCATGAAGAATAGTCTTTCTTATTAAACTCGCCTTCGCAATGTATTGGAACCATTGGCTTCGTATATGAGCCGAAAATGTTGATGCTTTTGTACTGCGACATTGCCGACATGCTTAATGCCAATATAAATATAATTGCTACTATTCGTTTCATTATTAGAACATTTTATGACAAAAGTAATACTTTTAATATTTATACGAACTTTTTACGGAGAAAATCTTTTTGTTGCGTATGTCGTAATAAAAAAATGTTCAAAAAAAATCGCCGTTCAAACCAATACAGACAAAATAAATAGTAACTTTGTGGCTTATTTGCTAACAATAAAATTATATACTATGTCGAAGGAAAACATTGAATTTTCGGATGCTAAAGCATTAGGTCTCAACGAAGAAGAATTTGAAAAGATAAAACAGTTGCTCGGCAGGACACCGAACTACACCGAGCTGAGCATCTACTCCGTAATGTGGAGCGAACACGCATCGTACAAGAACTCAATCCGCTGGATTAAGACTTTGCCTCGCAAAGGCGGTTGCTTGCTTACTGGTGCGGGAGAAGAAAACGCAGGTTTGGTTGATATAGGCAACGGACTTGCTTGTGCTTTCAAGATTGAATCGCACAACCACCCGTCGGCAGTAGAACCATATCAGGGTGCTGCAACAGGCGTTGGCGGTATCAACCGCGACATTTTCACAATGGGTGCCCGTCCAGTTGCGCAGCTGAACTCGCTGCGTTTCGGCAACATCGAGAACGAACATACAAAATGGTTGCTCCGCCGCGTCGTTAAGGGAATCGGCGACTATGGCAATGCTTTCGGCGTTCCGGTTCTTGGCGGTGAAGTCAATTTCGACGAATCGTACAACACCAACCCGCTTGTAAACGCAATGTCGGTAGGTATCATGGACAAGAACGACATGATTTCGGCAATCGCAAAGGGCAAGGGCAATCCTATTTATATCGTTGGTTCTTCAACTGGCAAGGACGGTATCCACGGTGCTACATTCGCATCTGCCGACCTTACCGAAGATTCTGCCGACGACATTCCATCAATCCAGGTTGGCGACCCGTTCCAGGAAAAACTTTTGCTCGAAGCTTCGTTGGAACTTGCTAAGACCGATGCAATAGTCGGTATGCAGGATATGGGTGCCGCTGGTATTATCTGCTCGACCTCCGAAATGTCGGCAAAGGGCGAAAGCGGTATGAACATCGACCTTTCGCTTGTTCCTCTGCGCCAGAACAACATGGAAGCATGGGAAATCCTTCTTTCTGAATCGCAGGAACGTATGCTTGTCTGCATAAAGAAGGGCAAGGAACATATCGTTGAAGAAATATTTGCAAAGTGGGACCTCAACTGCGCACGTATCGGTGAAGTTATCGACGAGGACAAGCTCATCTTCTCGTACAAGGGCGAAGTTGTTGCCGAAGTTCCTGCCGAAAGCCTTGTTCTTGGCGGTGGCGCTCCGGTTTACGAACGCGAATATGTTGAGCCGGAATTCATGAAGGACTACAAGCACTTTGACATAAATTCAATTCCAGAGGAAGATGTTGACCTGCACGATGTTGCAACATTCCTTACAGGACATCCGAACATCGCTTCGAAGCGTTGGGTTTACGAACAGTACGATTCGATGGTTCGCACAGTAAACATGACCACCAACAAGCCCTCGGATGCTGGTATGGTAAATGTAAAGGGTACAAACACTGCACTTGCACTTACAACCGACTGCAACAGCCGTTACGTGAAGGCTGACCCAGAAAAGGGTACCGCAATAGCAGTTGCTGAAGCTGCTCGCAACATTGCCTGCACAGGTGCAAAGCCAGTTGCAATCACCGACTGCATGAATTTCGGTTCGCCATACAATCCACAGGCATACTGGCAGTTTGTAATGTCAATAAAAGGTATGGGCGAAGCTTGCCGTGCTTTCGACACTCCAGTTACTGGCGGTAACGTATCGTTCTACAACCAGACAACAATCGCTGGCAAGACAGAACCTGTTGACCCGACTCCAGTTATCGGTATGCTCGGTATTTTGCCAGACAAGGCAAACCACACTCCGCTGTGCTTCGACAAGAAGGGTGACGTTATTTATTTGATAGGTGAAAGCGCCGATGACATCAACTGCTCCGAATACCTATATTCATATCATAGGGTTAAGAAGTCGCCAGCACCGAAGTTCGACCTCGACTTCGAAGTGAAGCTATCGAAACTGTTGCAGGTTCTTGCAGCAAAGAAACTTGTAAAGTCGATGCACGACGTTTCTGACGGCGGTCTGTACATAACCCTTCTCGAAGCGGCAATGCCTAACAACCTCGGCTTCGACATCACAACTGCAAGCGAATTCCGTACCGATGCCTTCCTCTTTGGCGAATCGCAGGGTCGTGTTGTTGTTTCGATGGACGAAGACCAGGAGGACGATTTTGTTGACTTCATGATGAAGGAAAAGATTCCGTTCTCACTGCTCGGTCATGTTACTAAGGGCGAACTCAGAATCGACGACGAGTCGTTCGGCTTCATCAAGGATGCCAAGGAATTGTACGACAACGCCATTGGCAAGATAATGGAAAAATAACAAATTGATAATACGATGAAACCAGGTTTAAAGAAAGCCATTAAAATTCCGTGCATAATATTAGGAGTAATCCTAGTTCTGCTCATTATCGTGAACTTCATAGCAGGTCCGATAGCAAAAAGCTATATCAACAACCACTGCAAGGAACTTTGCGGACGTACGGTGACGGTTGAGAAGATTACTACCAACCTTTTTGTTGGCAAGGTGAAAATTATGGGACTGAAGATGTTGGAACTCAACGACAAGGACGAGTTCTGCTCGTTCGACACGCTTATCGTGAAGATAAATCCGTTCAAGCTCATCAGCAACGAGGTTAAGCTCAACGAGATAACACTCATCAACCCCAAGGCAGTGATTATCCAGGACGGCGATGCGTTCAACTTCGACAGCCTGATTGACTTCTATGCTTCCGACGAGGAAGAACCGGAAGAAGAGGATAGCACAAACTGGATTATCAACTTGAACGACATCACCTTGAAGGGTGGCGAAGTTGATTACCGCGATGTTGCAATAGGCAGTCAGTTCGATATGGGCAACTTGCAGCTTGAAATTCCGCATATCTACTTCAGCGGTGAAGATACCGACGTTGGCATCAACCTCGACTTTGCCGAAGGCGGAAGACTTGGTCTGCAGGTGGCTTATGGAATGGAAAACGGCAAGTATGACCTTGACATCGACCTTGAGGATTTCTCGTTGGCACCAGTTTTCCCGTATCTCAAGGAAAGCATGAATGTTTCATCGTTCGACGGCAAACTCACCTCGAAGATTTCTGTCAAAGGTTCTACCGAGCACATAATGAACATTGTTGCAAGCGGTGACGTCGAAATCAACGACATCGTATTGAAGGACATGGACGAAAACGATGTGATTACTGCCGACAAAATTAAGGTTGGAATCGAAAAGATTGACATCGAGAAGAACTTGTTCGCTTTCAACGAAATACTCATCAACGGCATAAAGACCGAGTACATAATCTACGACACACTTACCGACAATATCGACAAACTTTTCATTGAAGATAGTGCCGACGAAGAAGAGGACAATGCCGAGTCGAGTGGTGATATGAACCTGACAATCAAGAAATTCACTCTTGACAATTCAAACATAGTTTATACAGACAATTCCTTGCTTGAAAAGTTTGTACTGCCGATAACAAACATCAACGTTACTGCCAATAACTTGAACCTTGTTTCGCAGTTTGATGCAAAACTTAAGGCACAGGTTGGCGACAAGGGTGAACTGAAAGGTTCGTTTGTAGGCTCATTGTCTAATTTCGACAACATGAAGCTCAATGTATCGCTGAAGAACATAAAGCTGAAAGACATGTCGCCATACTGCGTACACTATACCGCCTACCCTCTTACCGACGGTATTTTGTCGTTGTCGAGCATAAGCACAATCACCAACAACTACCTCAACAGTTCCAACGAACTCAATATCTTGAACTGCACGGTTGAGAAAAAGCGCAAGGATGTGAAGGCCGAATACGGACATATTCCTCTGAAGGCCGGTCTGTACATTTTGTCCGACAGGAACAAGAAGATTTCGATTGACCTGCCTGTAACCGGCAACATCGACGATCCGTCGTTCAAGCTAGGAAAAATTATATGGAAGACATTCTGCAACCTTATGGTAAAGATTGCTACAAGTCCGTTCGATGCATTCAAGAAGAATGGTGGCGAGGATAATTTCCGTGACATGTACATGGACATTACCGATCGCACTCTTACCGTCGAGAACTACCAGCAGCTCAACAAGTTGTCGGAAGAACTAAAGGAGATACTTGCAAGCAAGCCCGATGTAAAGATGTCGATAACACAGTCGCTCGACAAGACCACCAACCTGAACCAGATTGCTTTGTTCCGACTGAAGATGGACTACTACCTTGAAGCAAACGCAAAGACAAGAGAAGAACTTACCGTGGAGGAATACAAGGCAATCCAGGCCATGCGCGACAAGGATCCGAAACTTATCGACTATGCGAAGGAGAAAGCTAATGTAAGAAATACCACCGAAGCAGCCATGAAGTTGTATTCAGGTTCGGAAATCGAAGGCATGTATAGGATGATGAATGGAATGCGTGAAAAGAATCTGAGGGAATACTTTACTGGACAAGGAATTCCGTCGGATAAAATCACTTACGAACCTATCGACGAATCTAGTCTCGACAAGAGCCGAATCACCATCAAGTTCGGCATGGACCTTCCAGACAATGTTGACGATATTGAAATGGATGAAGAGTAGAAATAGACTTGATAAAAACAAAAAACGCATCGGAAACGGTGCGTTTTTTTTGTTATATAACAATGCCTGTCATCCTGAACTTGTTTCAGGATCTGAGGCATTGTTTTTTCCTATTTCATTTTTTTCCTTACCTTTGCCAAAATTATAAAACTGAACAAAATGTAGAAACTGAATTGTATTGATATAGAAATCGCGAATAGAAGCAGTTCTTAATACTCAAATTTCCACACCGTTCCCATGGGGACACCAACTTAAGAACAAGTTTCATAATACGCCATACTTTGGCGTGGAATGATTTGTTTAAGTTGGCAGGCGTGGAAACCTGGAGTATTAGGCAAAAATATTTTCCACGCTTTTTTTATGTCGCTACGCAATCGTAAAGCAGAATGGACTTGCAAGACAAACTACATATCGGACAAATGATAAAAGCTGTTTTCGAAGAGAGCGGCATGACTGTATCAGAACTTGCACGTCGCATTCACACTACACGTTCCAACGTATATTTCATATTTGAACGACAGAGCATTGACATGAAACAACTCCTTGACCTTTGCGATGCCCTGAATCACAATTTTCTGGACGACATTCAAGTTCAGTATGGTTTGAAATCCAGGTTTTGTCCACGCGAAATACAAATTAATCTGAATCTGGGTAATTTATCCGATGAAAAAGCAGCCCAATTAGGACATCTTTTGGTTGAATTGAAAGATGAAAAACGTCTGAAATAATGACGAAATCTGTCTGAAACAATGACATACAACATCCTGAACAAAAATAGATATATAGTAGCTTTGTGAATACTATTTGTAATTGTTTATTTACTAAAAACCGAACCGACGAGCCGATGGGATATAACCGGCAAAAAAGATGATGACAGAAAAAATGCAAAGATTTATCTGCCAACCGACAGAAGATGGAATGTTTTGGGAAGTTGCTTTCTTTGATTATAGCAGAGATCGCTACATATCAATAAAAGGAGAAAAGTACCAAAACGAAGAAGATGCTAGACAACAGGCTTCAAAATTTAACAAACAACAAGCGGAATATGATAAAGATGCAGAAAGAATAATCTACAAGTAAGGTTAATAAAAAACAACAGAATGAAACCAAAACTTTTTTTATTATTCGCCATTGTTACCGTAGCTGGAATTTTGGCAATTAGCGGATGCAATAGGGATGACGACGACCAATCAAACAGAAGAAATGGCAGGAATACAGGAACATTAAACGGACACGAATGGGTTGACCTAGGCTTGCCAAGTGGCACGAAATGGGCGACTTGCAATGTGGGCGCTAATAATCCCGAAGACTACGGGAATTACTTTGCCTGGGGCGAAACCACTACCAAGGACGTTTACATTGAAAGTAACTATAAGTATTATAAAGGTAATTCTATAAGTTATTTCCTCACCAAGTATTGCAACAACTCAAGCTATGGCTACGACGGTTACACCGATACTCTTACAATTCTTGAAGCAATAGACGATGCTGCTACCGCAAATTGGGGAAGCGGCTGGCATATGCCAACAAAAGAAGAAATGGAAGAATTGTTCAGGTATTGCCCCTGGGTGTGGACAACCAAGAACAGAGTAAACGGAATCAAATTTACTGGAACTAACGGCAACTCCATCTTCCTTCCTGCTGCTGGCAATGTCAGCGACCACGAACTCTTCTTTGATGGTACAGATGGCTACTACTGGTTACCGCTCGTCTCGACTGGTAACGCGCATTGTGGATATAGCTTCTTTTTCTCAGAGCATTCATACGATATATATAATGAGTCGCGCATTATTGGATATCCCGTGCGACCTGTTTGTACCCGACAATGAAAAAATAAGATATATAAACTATAAATATTAACGCATCAGTAATAAGTAATTAATAAGTTATGAAAAGATTTACATATGTATTTTTCGCCATTGTTACCATAATTGGTATTTTGGCAATTAACGGATGCAACAGAGATGATGACGAACAATTAAACAGGCAACTTAGTGAAGCGACAGGAAGAACAGGCGGACACGAATGGGTTGACCTAGGCCTGCCAAGCGGCACAAAATGGGCGACATGCAATGTAGGAGCTACTAGCCCCGAATATTATGGGGATTTTTTTGCATGGGGAGAGACTACATCAAAGGCAACTTACTCTGAGGAAAATTATAAGTATGCCTATGGTCATATTGGTTATTCCAAGTATTGCAGGATCCCATATGACTCTGTGGATAACGATGGACTTACAACTCTTGAAGCAATTGATGATGCTGCTACAGCAAACTGGGGAGCGGGTTGGCGTATGCCGACAAGAGAAGAAATGAAAGAATTGTATTTCAGTTGCAATCCCGAGTGGATAACCTTGAACGGAGTAGCATACGGAATGAAGTTTACCGGACCTAACGGCAACTCTATCTTCATGATTGCCGCCGGCCAATACACGGATAGACTCTATGTTGCCGGTATCAATGGACACTACTGGTCAAGTTCGCTTGACACGACGCTTTGCTGCCTGAACCTTGCAATTAGTCTCTCTTTTAATCAGACAAATTTCTCCCCTCCAGATGTCTGTGGGCGCTGCGTTGGGTGTTCTGTTCGTCCTGTCTGTAATCAATAGAGCCAAAAAGTAAATGAAAATTTATAAATAAAAACATTAAAAGATGAGTAATAGTAAATTTATTTCTGGCATGGTAATGTACACTATTAGTGAAAAAGAATTAAGAGATTATATTCGCAAAAGCATAACCGATAAGAATAATGATTTTGATGCAGAATTTTTAGATCAATCCACATATGCAATTTCTTGTAGCGGAAAAATACTATCTGTAATTTTGGATAAGTTAAAATCAATTTGTGAAAAAGCAAAAAAAGAAACAGGGAAAGACTTCTTAAAAACAAACAAAGAAGAAGAAAATGATTTCGTAGCATTCTATCATGCAACAAATTCTGATTACAAAGAAAATAGAGACAAAATACAACGAATTCCAATAGTTTGATAAAAACGATAAATTAGAGTATTAATCATAAAAATGATATTAAATATGAATGAAATAGATAGTAAAAAAATAATAGACGATACCCCAAAACTTTATAAAGAGTATTGTATAGAAAATAAACAAACATACGAGGAACTCTTTAATAAATACTTTGGCAATGTCAATTTTGAACGAAATAATGTCTATTCTAATCCAATTCGGTTATATAACTTCTGTTGGGATATCTGGATTTATATAGATAGGCATCCTTCGCCAGTAAAGACTTATTTTTGTTCGGGATTAGATTTACATGCATACACTAGTATATTAAGACAGGATCCCCTTATTCGGAAATTAATAAAGCTCTGCTTTTATATAGAAAATGAAATAAAGCCATATAATTCAATAGATAAGGATTTGGAAAGGTAAACAATGCTTGAAATAAAACTCTATGTTACACAATATCAAATCGTATAATGTTAATGCATTATGTATTATTACGTATTGATTTACTGCATAATAGCAGCACCTGATTTGGTGTTTTCGTGTTATAGCATTTATATTGTATTGCAAGACTTGACAGCAAAGAGATACATAGCGCTCAAAGAAGAAGAATATGCAACGATAGAAGAAACAATATTTCGAGCCATAGAATATAATAAAGAATCAAAAGACGAGTAAGTTATGAAAAGACATACATATGTATTTTTAGCCATTGTTACCATAGTGGGAATGCTGGCAATTAGCGGATGTCACAGGGATGACGACGACCAATCGAACGGACGGTATAGTAGAACGACGGGAAGAACATGCGGGCACAAGTGGGTTGATTTAGGATTACCAAGTGGCACGAAATGGGCGACCTGCAATGTAGGAGCTAAATCTCCTGAAGAGTACGGCGACTACTTTGCTTGGGGCGAAACCATAACCAAGGAAACCTACAACTGGAGTACTTATAGGTATTGTAATGGGGGTTGGAATACTCTCACCAAGTACTGCAACAATGCCAGATATGGCAACAACGGTTTTACCGATGAACTTACAACTCTTGAGGCAAGCGACGATGCCGCCACCGCTAACTGGGGAGCAGGCTGGCGAATGCCAACGCATTCTGAAATGCAGGAACTGTACGACAATTGCACCCACGAGTGGACAACTCAGAGCGGCGTAAACGGAGAAAAGTTCACGGGAAGCAACGGTAACTCCATCTTCCTGCCCGCTGCCGGCTACCGCCTCGACAGTGAGCTCTACGGTGCCGGCTCCAACGGCCACTACTGGTCGAGTTCGCTCCGCACGGACGGCCCGAGCAAAGCGTGGGACCTCAACTTCTATTCGGACTATTACGACATGTACAGCTACTACCGCTACTATGGGTTAGCTGTGCGCCCTGTCTGTACCAGGCAATGAAAAAAGAAGATTTATAAACTAAAAAGATTAACGAATTAGTAATAATAGTAATTAATAAATTATGAAAAGACTTACATATGTATTTTTAGCCATTGTTATCATAGTGGGAATGCTGGCAATTAACGGATGCAACAGACCCGAGACATACATTGTGACATTTAACGCCAATGGTGGTACAGGCACTATGGAGCAACAAGTTTTTACCGAAGGAGAGCAGCAGGCGCTATCAATAGCAACATTTACTCGCAATGGCTATTCATTTGTAGGATGGAATGGTAATGGTAAAACCTACACTGATGGACAACACATTACAATAACTTCCGACATGACATTATATGCCCAATGGGCAGCCTATGCTGATCTTGGGCTACCAAGTGGCACCAAATGGGCAACATGTAATGTAGGTGCGAATAGTCCAGAAGAATTTGGTGATTATTTTGCATGGGGAGAAACAACACCTAGGGCACAATACGATTATGATAATTATACATACACTGAATTTAGTTATTATGCAGACATCGCCCAGCAACCGGTTTTGCCACCAAGCGCAGATGCGGCCACAATCAATTGGGGGGCAGATTGGCGCATGCCGACATTGACTGAGTTCGAAGAGCTGAAAGATGAATGCACAACAACCTGGATAAACAATAATGGTGTAACTGGCATAATTTTTACAGGTCCCAATGGTAATAGTATTTTAATGCCATATACGACAACAAGAGATAGCTCGCATATTTATCCTATATGCTCGGCGTGGTGGACATCAAATCCTTATGATAAAAATGGAGCATTTGCTTTCATAGCTTATAGGAATGTTAGCATCGATATTTTTTCCCGTTTTTTGGGATTAAATATACGTCCTGTTCGAGCAAACAACAATTAACACTTTCTCATTCAGAAAATTAATAAATATTTGAAAAATGAAAAACTACACATTAATATTTCTCGCTACCATTACCATGATAGGAATGTTGACTATAAGTGGTTGCGAAAGATCGAATAAATATATTGTTACATTCAACGCCAATGGCGGTTCTGGCATCATGGAACAACAGATTTTTACAGAAGGCGAGCAGCAAGCTCTTAAAAGTAATACTTTTTCACGCGACGGTTACACATTTTATGGGTGGACAGGAAACGATGCAAATTATATAGATGGGCAAATTATTTCAATAGACGACAACTTAACTTTATATGCGCAATGGATACCAAACAACTACCAAGGAAGTATAGAAAACCCCATTCCAACAGGACGTATAAATGAACATGATTATGTCGATTTAGGATTGCCTAGCGGTAATCTTTGGGCCACCTGTAACGTTGGTGCAAATAATCCAGAGGGTGATGGTAACCAATATGCTTGGGGGGAAACTATTCCCAATGAGGGTTCAATATTATATCCGCTTGCTGACAATCAAGATGCTTTTACTGTCAATGCAACACTTCCTGCCAATGCGGATGCAGCAACTGTTAACTGGGGTTCAGGGTGGGAAACACCAACAAAAACTGATTTTGAGGAACTAGTAAATTACTGCACGATAACTTACACTAACCTAAATAATAAAAGTGGCTGTCTATTTACCGGACAGAATGGCAATAGTATATTCATACCAGCACCAGCTACTACCAGATACTGGTCCAGTACATACTGGGATGTTCAAGAAGCATACTGTTTTAAAATAGAACTTCTTTATACAGATTGTTTCCCAATATATTACTCCAAAAAAGCATCTGTCCGTCCAATATTTCATGTTGAAAACCCATCAAACCCTATTGTAGCCACATCTATAGCTAGTAATGTAAGTTTTACGAGTGCAACACTAAACGGAATCATCGCAAATAATAGTGCCGAAACAATAACTGAATGCGGCTTTGTGTATGGCACTAACTTGGAAAATCTTTTACAGAATGTTTCGTCCTCAGTTTCTAACAACACTTTTTCATATACAATCAGTGGTCTATCTCCGTACACCACATATTATTATAAAGCCTATGCAACCAACAACAATGGGACTGCATACGGAGAGGTGCTATCATTTATCACTGGATCCTCAGGTCAAATAAATGGACACGAATGGGTTTGTCTCGGTTTACCGAGCGGAACTTTGTGGGCTACCTGTAATGTAGGTGCAACCAACCCTGAGGACTATGGAGATTTCTTTGCATGGGGAGAAACAGCACCAAAAGAAACATACAATTGGGATACGTATATATATCACTATGATTCTGGTGGTCTTACAAAGTATTGTAGTGCGGCAAACTATGGATACAATGATTTTACAGATGGTTTGACTACATTGGAAGCTGAAGACGACGCAGCAACTGCAAATTGGGGTTCAGTTTGGCGCATGCCTACTAGTGCAGAATTGTACGAATTAAAAACATACTGCACTTTAAGAAAAACTACTAAAAATGGAGTAAACGGACATCTGTTTACGGGTCCAAATGGCAATAGCATTTTCTTACCCAATGCAAGTATGACTGATAATCCCAATGACGCAAGTACTTATGGATACTATTGGTCAAGTTCTCTCTACTCTAACTTTCCAGAACAATCGAATGCCTTCATGCTCTATAATGGTAGTTCTGGTGTTACATATTTATATCGTTTTATGGGACTTTCTGTAAGACCTGTATGTAGTCCAATAACAGAGTGATTAATTAACAAGAATTATGTTGTTTAGGATTTACAATCCTAAACATTTGAATATCAGCATTTGCAATGCGCATATAAAATAACAAAACGAAAAATACTACCAGCAGCCGGCAATTCGTCGGCTGCTGTTGTTTTATAGTGTCATTCGGCGATTAGTGATATTATTCGCCGAAAATTTTTCGGCGAATAGAGTGTTTATTCTCTACTCATCAAACCGAAAAAATAGTTAGCTTTGCAAAAAACAAAAATAGTTCTCATATAATATGAAACCGATATTTATACCATTACTTGCGTTGGCATTATTCCTTGCCTCGTGCAACGGCACTCCAGAACTCAAGGAACTGAAAATCCAAGAAAACGACGAATGTTCGCTTAGCAGTCCGTCGCAGATTGCAAAAGCAAACGATAGCGCAATTTGCATTGTCGACCGCGCACGCACCTACCAAATCGATACGCGCTCGGGCATGATTGAAAGCATCGGCCTCGATGAAGTATCGCATAGTTTTGCCGAGTTTCTGTCGAAAATAAGCGGCCAGCCACTTACCGACAGCACACCTATTCAGCCGCTTGCCCTGCTTGGCTACGGCGACAGCTACGACAAGTCATTGTACGCCTATCCATTACCGATAATGGACACAATGGGCTATTCGATAATTCCAGCTTCAGTTTTCCACAACGGCAAGGACTTCAAGATCCTATTCGACGAAAAAGGCGGAATTGCAACCAACATTCCACAGGGCAACTTCTGCTATTACCTTTCCGACAGCATTATAATTACCAATGCTGCGTCGCAGTACGAAAGGTCTGAAAAGCCCGATAACATTCCGAGCCTTATGCTTTTTGTAAAGCAAAAGTCCAACGAATTTGTCCTGCAAAAAACAATAGACCTTCCGCGCCGCGAATCGGAAAACATGGCTGCCGAAAGCAATGTGATGAATTCGATTTACACATACGTTTCGCAACCAAAATTCTATGCATACGGCGGAAAGATTTATGCTTCGGCTGCAGGTTCAGTTTTCGAAATCGGCAAGGACGGAAGCGCAACGAAAATCACTGAATCGAGCAGGACAATATATGCCTTTATTGTTGACAACAAGAGAATTACGACTGTGGAAGGCTCGGAAGGCAACTACAGCAAAATCGTAGAATACAACCTTGACGGCAAAGTCGAAGACGAGCGCGAATTTCCGCTTGCAAGCGACTGCAAGTGCTGCAAATACATAAACGGCAAACTGTACGTCATTTATTTCAAGGGACAAAACTTTTATCTTGCAACAATCTGATATGCGCAAGTGCTTCATAATACTATTTTTATTGCTTGTCGTGTGTTTTGCAGCAAACGCGCAAAACGATACTATAATGGTTGACAGCACTTTAAATGACGCTGATTTGCAGATTAATACGGACACAACAAATATCGGACAACCAAGCGTATTCGCCCAATCTTGGCGGAGACCTTGTACCGACGTAAGCGTACATAAATTTCGTGCCACTGGGCTTATTGCACCTG
>JAEEGK010013402.1_pt1 | contig 18475 bp, 12 predicted proteins | sample 8958771 | NCBI WGS metagenome assembly JAEEGK01 (sample SAMN16246547, study PRJNA631951) | gut metagenome | biome: gut microbiome; feature: rumen; material: SC-attached | host: Bos | place: Iran: Karaj | collected 2018-10
GTGATGAAATCGTCAAAAGTGGTTACTCTGCAATTTTCCCCGAAGGCATTCCTGTAAGATATGTGAAAAGTTTCGAGAAAGATCTTTCTACCGACTTTTATACCATAGACGTTGAGTTGTATACCGATTTTCATAACATAAAGTATGTATATGCTGTTAGAAACAACAACAAGGAGGAGTTGAAGGCTTCCGATGATAAGGAGCAGAAGAAGAAATGATAGAAAAGTTAAAATACATATTGTACTTTTTCGTATTGCTGTTTGTGCAGACTCTGATACTTGATCAGGTAAGCGTCAGTGTTTATGTAAACGCCTTTGTGTATATACTTTTCATAATGATGCTTCCAATCGAAACAAACAAGTATTTGGTGCTTTTGCTCGGATTGTTGATTGGGTTGTGTGTAGACTTGTTTGATTCTACGCTGGGCCTTCATGCATCGGCCGGACTGCTTGTGGCCTTTGTGAGGTCATTTGCACTTGACATATACTCTCCTCACGATGGATACGAAGCTAACAAGCAGCTGAGTGTTCGCAATTACGGGCATTACTGGTTCTTCAAGTATGCAATCACATTAATCCTGGTACATCATCTGTGGGTATTCTTGTTTGAAAACCTGAACTTTGCTAACATTTTGTTTACGCTTGCCAAGGTTGCTGTCAGCTCGCTAGCATCGTATGTAGTAATTTTGCTGTTCCATCTTCTGCTAATGTCGAGAAAATGAGTGAGTTTTCGATTCGCAGATATCCGATTGTCATAATATTCGTGATTGTTTTGATTGCGATCTGGGTAAAGGCGTTGTTGCTTATGTTCGACGATTCCTTGAAACAGTCTGCCGAAAACAATTCCCGTAGGCGTATTGTGCAGTATCCTTCGAGAGGTATAATTTACGACCGCGATGGGAATATTCTTGTATGCAACGAAGCTGCATACGACCTTATGCTCACACCGCATCAGATGCAGGAGTTTGATACCGTTATGCTATGTTCCGACTTGGGGATTACCAAGGAAGATGTCGAGATGCGTATATTGAAGGCAAAGAAATATTCGATGTACAGGCCCTCTGTCTTCATGAAGCAGATTGATTCGAAGGTGTATGCGCAAATGCAGGAACATCTTTATCGCTATCCAGGATTTTATGTGCAGAACAGAACACTTAGGAAGTACAACGGAGGAATTGCCGCTCATGTCTTGGGTGATATTGGCGAAGTCTCTGAAGCGCAGATAGAAGCCGACCCGTACTACCAGAGTGGCGACTATGTTGGAAAAAGCGGTGTAGAACGTGGTTACGAGAAAATTCTTCGTGGCGAAAAGGGCGTTTCGTTCTATCTCGTAAATGTTAAAGGCGTTGTGCAGGGCAACTACGAGGATGGAAAATATGATACGGTTGCAATTCAGGGTAATGACATAACATTGACCATATCAAGCGAATTGCAGGAGTATGGTGAAAGGCTGATGGCCAATAAGGTAGGTGCGGTTGTTGCTATCGAACCTTCGTCGGGAGAAGTGCTGGCAATGGTTTCGATGCCGACTTACGATCCGCAGCTGATGGTTGGTCGTGTGCGTGGCAAGAATTATGACAGTTTGCTTCGTGCTCCATATAAGCCTCTTATAAACAGAGCTGTGTCGTCTACATATCCTCCTGGTTCTACATTCAAGGTAGCACAGGCGCTTGTGGCTTTGCAGGAGGGTGTGATAACGCCTAACCAATCGTTCCCCTGCGACAAGTCGAAGGTAGGATGCCATAATCATCCAACACCTACATCTGTATCAATGGGAATACAAATGTCATGCAATCCGTATTTCTATTTTGTGTTCAGACGGTTGGTGCAGAGAGGTTTGGACCGTAACATATACAAGGATGCTGCAATAGGTTTGGGCTTGTGGAAGGAGAAGATAGAGACTCTCGGTTTCAATCATGCTTTCAATGTGGGAGTTCCGGGTGTAAATAAAGGGCAGATTCCTGGGCCAGATTATTATAATCGGCTTTATGGAGAAAACCGTTGGGCATTCAGTACGATATATTCGGTAAGTATCGGTCAGGGAGAAGTACTTGTGTCGCCATTGCAAATGGCAAACTATGCATCGATACTTGCCAATCGTGGTTATTACATAACTCCGCATTTGCTGAAGCAGATAAATGGTGAAGACTATGAAGGAGAAATGGCACAGAAAGTTGTGACTCCTTTCGACAGAAAGTATTTTGACATCTGTGTGGAAGGCATGGACTGGGTTGTAAATAAGCCTGGCGGTACTGGACACAATGCTTATATTCCAGGAATTACGGTGTGCGGAAAGACTGGTACGGCGCAGAATCCTCATGGCAAGGATAATTCAGTGTTCATGGCTTTTGCACCAAAGGACGATCCTAAGATAGCAATTGCCGTATATGTTGAGAATGCTGGATTCGGTGGAACATGGGCTGCGCCAATAGCAAGGCTCATGATGGAAAAGTATATCAAGGGTGAAATTTCAGACCCGAATTTGGAACAGAGAATATTAACGACTTCAATTTTGCCAAATGCAACAAGGTAGGAGAAACAACATATTGCTAAACATCGACTGGGTAATAGTAATCCTGTATCTGGCACTTGTGTTCATGGGGTGGATTAACATCTATTCGGCAGTTTACGACGATACCCACCAGAGCATACTTGATGTCAGTTGTCAATATGGTAAGCAGTTGATTTGGATAGGGGCAGCCGTTGTCGTGATTATTGTTGTACTTCTAATCGATAGTAAGTTCTATTCGACTTTTGCATATATAATGTATGCTATTGGTTGTCTGCTTTTGCTGTCTGTACTATTGTTCGGAAGGGAGGTTAACGGAGCAAAGTCGTGGTTCGAAATTGGAACATTCCGAATGCAACCTGTTGAGTTTGCCAAGATTGCCGTATGCCTTGCAATGGCAAGGCTTATGAGTTCGGAGAACTTTAGTTTTAAGGTTGTACGGAACTATTTATACGTTGGCATCATTCTCGGCATACCGATGATTATGATTCTGCTTCAGAACGATACAGGCTCTGCACTCGTGTTCTGTACGTTTATTTTCGTAATGTTCCGCGAAGGAATGAACCGTGTGCTATTTATTTCGGCTTTTGCTTTGATTTTCCTTTTCATATTTGCGTTATTGGTAGAGACATCACTGCTTATGCTGATAGTTGGACTTATATGTGTTATTGGTTTGACCATGCTTTGCGGACGCAACAAATATACGCGCATAGTTTTGTATTCTGCAGTGGGATTTTCGGTTTTGTCAATTGTGCTATGCATGATTTCACCCGAAATGGCCGAAAAAAGTATCAATTTCGCAATGATAGGATATGGGGCAATGTCGCTGCTGATGCTTATTATGTTCTTTATTAGCAAGATGAAACCTATGCTTTTCGCAATAATATTGATGATAGGCATGGGCGGATTTGTATATTCTGTGGATTATATTTTCAACAATGTGCTACAGGCGCATCAGCAGTCGAGGATTATGGACTTGCTTGGCAAGAATGACGATGTTCTCGGTACTGGCTACAATGTTCATCAGTCGAAGATTGCAATAGGTTCTGGCGGAATGCTGGGCAAGGGCTTCCTGCATGGTACGCAGACCAAGTACAAGTTTGTGCCGGAACAGAGTACCGATTTTATTTTCTGCACGATAGGCGAGGAGTGGGGAATGTTGGGAATAACCGTTATACTTGTTTTGTTCGGTTCGTTAATAATAAGGATTATCAATAAGGCAGAACGGCAGAGGTCGACATTTTCACGGATATACGGATATGGCGTAGCTTCGATTCTATTTTTCCATGTAGCTATTAATATAGGTATGACGATTGGGCTTGCACCTGTTGTCGGAATTCCTTTGCCATTCTTCAGCTACGGCGGTTCATCGTTGTGGGCATTCACTATCTTGCTTTTCATCTTTGTGCGACTCGATGCCGACAGATTGCAGGTATTCAGGTAGTTAATTCCGCTTGAACTCGTATTCGTAAACGGTTTCGTTCTTCATGTTGTCACCGACAATAACTTTCAGTTTGTATGTGTCGGCTTTTTGAAGGCGGTTGTCGAAATAGTATCTGAGGGATGATTTCTTTGGCTCATATTCGCCAAGTACCCATTTGCCGTTAATGTAGATGTTGTATGAGCTTACGCCTGAAAGATTGTCGGTAATCTTGAATTCCATGTACTTCTTGCTAGTCATGTCGCTAGCGATTACAATCGGCTTTATGGTTGGCGCAACTGTGTCGATCTGTATGAAGAATTTTCCGAACCTGTTTGTCTTGGCTGTTAGCCAGCCATTTTCCCGCGATGAGGTTAGGTAGTTTGTTTTTCCCTTTATTTCGCGGCAGACGAATGCTTTTTCCTTGCATCGTGGTGGTACGAGACTGTCATTCAACGATATGGTAAAACTTTTCTTAACAGCTTCTGTTTCATCGCCAAGCGAGAAAACTGGTGAATATTTCTTGTTGCCACTGCGGGTTAGGTTTACTTCGCGGTCGTCGAACAGAGTTGCAGAATCCATCGTTACGCGGCAACCATTTACTTCAAGCGTATTTGACTCATTCCATTTCAGTTTCTTGACATTGTTGTATTTTATGTTGCTTGCCGTGTCGGTTACGATTGCAAACTTTATGTTGCTTACATTTCCGTTGAAGTCGGTAATCTTTATTTGAATATTTGTGGAATCTTTTTCTCCAATATTCAGGAATCCGTTGTTTTGCAAGTTGCTGTATATGTCGAGGTCGTTGTTGGGTTCTACGAAAAGTTTCTGTACATACTTGCTGTCGGTCACATAGTAGTTGAAGTCGAAACAACTGTTTTTGTTCGACTGCTTGTCGAAATCAACCTTGTCGAAAACGGATGTATATGTCGTTTTTCCGTTGACAATCAAATCGACTTGTTTTGCCCCGTATCTGTTGTTGGAGCCATTCATTCTGTCGCAGTATTCAACGCCTATTCCTATTTTGCCTTTTGCAAAAACTGACGATGGAAGTTTGTAGTTGCCAGCCGATGTCTTTGTGATGGTAATCATTTGCTTTTCGGTTTTTCCTGCTACAGATGACTTTCCCGATTGCGGATAAATTATCACAGATGAAATATCGGGCGGTACATTGTCCGACATCTTTATGTATTTGCCTATGGTGTTGAGGGAAATGTCTGTGTCGGCTTCCCGTATTTCGAAATGCAGGTGTGGTCCGCCCGATTGACCAGTATTTCCAGAATATCCAACTAGCTGGCCTTTCTTTACGGGTATGTCGAGAGGCGAGAGGTTTACATCGATGCGGAAAGATTCTTTTTCGTATTGTATGTTTTTAGCATAAGTGGCTATTTCATCGGCAAATGCCGACATGTGTCCGAATACAGAGCGGTAACCGTTTTCGTAGTCGATGTATATGGCATGTCCGTATCCGTATGGCGATACGAATATCCGCGATACATATCCATCTGCGAGAGCGAATAGCGGTTTCCCATCAGCGTATGTTCGTATGTCAATTCCTGAATGGAAATGAGCTGCTCGCGGTTCGCTGAAGTTGCCGGAAAGCTGTATCGGAAAGTTTACTGGAAGCGTAAATTCGCTGAATGCATCTTGCTGTGCATATATGCTATTAATAATGAGTATGGTAAGTATTGCGGTTAAAATCTTTTTCATATTGCAAATTTACTATATTTTGCAATTATGGTAGTGCCTGATTGTGCAACATATTAACTTTTCAGTACTAATATGTCGTTTATGTCTGTTGTGTATTGTGGCGACAAGTGTTCTCGTTTGATATTGAGGCGGTCGCTACCCTGGATGGCATTTCTTACTGTTCCAATTCCGTCGCGGCGGTTTATCTTGTCGATAGTTTGTTGTAATGCCGAAAGTTTGCTTCGGTTGCGTTTGTCGAACAAGTTGCCTTGCACAGCGTTTGCGGATGATATGTCCCATAGTATCACTCCGGCTTTTTTGTATGCATAGTTGCCTTCGCGGTAGTTGGCTCTCAGTCCTTCAATTGCGTTCTTGATGATTTCGGAGGTGTCGTTTGTGCCTATTTCAAGACGAATGTTGAGGTTGATGAAGTCTTGCGGAAGGTCGGTGCGGAATCGGCTGGTATAAGCAAATACCGTTAATTGTCGGCATATTGTATTCTGTTCGCGTAACTTGCGGGCGCAGTCGGAAGCAAAGTTGGCTACGGCTTCTTCTAGTTTTTGCTTGTCGGTAATTCCTTCGTCTGCAAAACTTCGGCTTACGCAGATACTTTTCTTGGCTGGCAGTTCGTCTAGACTTATGCATGCCTCGCCATGCAGTTCGCGCCATGTTCGGTAGCCTGTAATGCTGAAGGCTGTGCGCACCCATTCTCCATCGAGTCTGGCGAAGTCGGCTGCCGTACGGATTCCATATTTAGATAGATGTTCTTTCATTTTTCGACCAATGCCAAATACGTCACCAACCTCGAAAAGGTCAAGTGCTTTTTGCCGTTTTTCTTCTGTGTCGATTATGCAACAACCATGATAGCCTTTGTATTTCTTGGCAAATTTGCTGGCTACTTTGGCGAGCGTTCTTGTCGGTGCAATGCCTAGCGATATGGGAATTCCAGTTCCTTTGCCTACAGTTCTTACTATTTTCTGGCCGTATTTTTGCATGTATTTGCTGTCGCCCATGTCGGAGAAGTCGATGAAAGCCTCGTCGATGGAATACTGGTCGAGCTTGGGCGTATAGCAGGAGAGAAGCGACATTACACGGCGGCTCATGTCGCCATATAGAACATAGTTCGACGAGAACAATGCTATCCCGTATTTCTCCACTTCCTTGCGTATCTGGAACAGAGGAACGCCCATTTTGATGCCGAGAGCCTTGGTTTCGTTGGATCGCGAGATTACACAGCCGTCGTTGCTCGATAGCACTAGCACAGGCTTTCCGTTGAGGTCGGGACGGAAAACTCGTTCGCACGAGACGAAGAAGTTGTTGCAGTCGGCTAGTCCAAAGAGAGGCATGTGTTTATTTTTGTTTCTGAGTTTCTGAGTTTCTAAGTTCCTGGGTTTCTTGTTGGGTCGTGGCGCGCCGCGATAGTACTAGTGTTTTCAATATTTAAAGTTTCAAAAAGTTGTTGCTTGAGACGCAAAATTTTGCGTCTGTACTAAGTGTTATCGTAGCTTTTTTATCGTATATGTTACTACCCCCCAAACAACTATGTTGTTTTCGGGTGCGATTTTTGTTGGTTTCGACTTGCCGTCGGCAGGCACGAGCCATGCGCATTTCTTTTCTTTGTCGATTTTAATTCTGCGCAAAACAAATTCGCCATCGAGATGGGCAATAACAATGTCGCCGTCCTTGGCATCCAGCGACTTGTCGATAACCACTATGTCTCCATTTCCGATTCCGTCCTCCTTCATCGAGTCGCCATCGACACGTGCGAAGAAAGTGGTTTCGCGGTGACGAACAAGCACACGGTTCAGGTCGATAGTGCCGTTCATGTAGTTTTGGGCTGGCGAAGGAAATCCTGCATGAAGAGCATTGGGATTGTAACTCTCTGTTGAAAAGTTGTTCGGATCAACGTCTTCGGTGGAAAATGTCGATAGTTTCGAGTATTCGTCCATGGCATTGCGGTTTAGTTGTAGAAATTGTCGAACCAGCTTCTGCGCTTGTTGAGTTTCAAGTCCTGCAGCATCGAGGCCTTTACATTTATCTGGAAAGCATACGACTTGTGCTGACCAAACGGAACCACGTGTAGACTCATTTCCCAGCAGTGTAGGTCGCGGTAGATGTCGATTGTTGTCGGGCTCATCTTTTTGGCTTCGAAGTCGTAACCGGTTGCCACGCTAACCTTCCATTTCTTTGTAATGTTGAGTTCTCCCGAGAAGTTGAGCGTCTGGGTAATCTTAGCTTCATCGTATGGTTTGGTGTACCTGAAAGTGTAGCTTACACGCAAATTCCATGGTACATTGAAATCAACGTAGCTGTTTGGGTATCCGTAAATTATGTCGTACATGCTTTGTTGTGCCTCCTCGATTTTCTTGTCACGGGCCTTCGAATTAAGCGAGAATCCTGCTGTAATATAGCCTATTGTCATTCTGACGAGGTGACCATTGTCCTTTACTAGGGCTTTGTTTATTCGTTGGTAGGTACCATATTCGTTCTGCGCAATGGCATACGGGTCGAGCGAGGTGTTGAACGAAATGTCTACAACTTTTATGCGGGTGCGTCCTGTTATGCTTATTGGAGCCCAGCGCAAACTGTCGGCGAATATGTTGTAGTTTGTCGATATGTTGAAGCTTTCAAGCAATTTAATCTTAGTATTGTCCTTTGTCGTGTCTTTCAGGTTGCGGAGTTTCATTTCGAGGTTGTTGCCAAGGGTTATGTTAACCGAACCAGATCCGCCTTTGCTCGGTGTTCCGTAGGGCAGTCCCTCGAACATCGAGTACAAATTCGATACTGTATCGTACTGACCGGTGGAGTTGTTGTACATTACTCGGTTATACGAGCCATAGTACTTGTATTTTTCTTTGCCGAAGTCGGGTACATAGTTGAAACTTACACTGGGCGAGAATACATGGCGCAGTGCTTTAACCTTGCCTTTTCGGAAGTTGAACATACCGTATATTGTGGTCGACCACGACAACGATGCGTTGTAGTCCCATACACGGGCAAATGTTGATGCGTAGTCGGTTTCGAGCAGGTTCTCGCTTTGGTTCCACTGCTTTGTGAAGCGCTTGAAATACCATCTTTCGTTATAGTTGAACGATGGAGTTAATGTGGTATATTTGAACAGTTTAAACGATGCGTTTATTGGAATTCTGTGTACAATGCCGTTGGTAATACTGTCGTATGGTATGTTGAAGAAGTCAGCATCGTTGGTCCTTATCTTGTTGGTGGCGTTCATTGTGTAGGCGATGGAAATTTTCTCGTAGAAACGGCTCTTTCCTACAGATTTCTTGCGCTTGAACGGGTATATTCGACTCATATTGAAGGCAAATTCGGGTAAGGTTAGGTCGATACTTCCGGTGTTGCTGTTTTGTGAATGCTTTAGTGCTACCGACATGCTTAGAGGCGTGTTTGGGAATACATAGCTGTACGAAACACTCGACTGCTTGGTCGAGGTCATATAGTTGTTGACGTTGTACGAGTTGTATTTGTCATAGTCGGTACTGCTCATGTTTACGTCGGCAGAGAAAGTGGAGTTGGGGTTGGCTTTCGAATCCTGTGTGAACTTCCATCTCAATGCATACTGGTTTGAAGCGGAGAAGTTAGATAATCCTCTGTAACCAAATATGTTGCGGTTGTATTTGAAACTCAGCGATCCGTTGAACTTGTATCGCAACTTGTAGTTCATTATCATTCCTGCGCCCCAGCTGCCTTTCGAGTATATGTCGCCCAGCAACGAAAGGTCGACATAGTCGTTGATTGCCCAGTAGTAGCCGCCGTTGCGAAGGAAGAAACCGCGGTTTTCCTCGTCACCGAATTCGGGGATAAGTATTCCAGAAGTACCGCCCTTCTTGTTGGGGAAGAATCCGAACGGAATGCCGATGGGCGTTGGGATATCTTCGATTACTAGGTTTGCCGGTCCCGAAATTATCTTGTCGTCGGGAATGACGATCGCTTTCGACAGGTTGAAATAGAAGTGCGGGTCGGGTAGGTCGCAGGTGGTGAACTTGCCATGAGTCATGTGTACATGCTTGTTCTCGTGCAGTTTTGTCTTCCCACCGATGAGGTAGGCACCGTCGTATTCTGTAGTTACGTTCTTTATTATTCCTTTCTTTGAGTTGAAGTTGTACCTTATCGTGTCGGCGACAAATGTCTCGTCGCCCTGGTTGAATTCCGGCTTGCCGACAATCGAATCGCCGTCGGTGCGTCCGTATGCATATACTTCCTTCTTGTCGAGGTCAACTTCGATGAAGGCGGCATTTATTGTCATGTCTTCGTACTTTACCACAGCGTTTCCGTAAAGGAAAGCCTTGCGGTTTCTCATGTCGTTGAGCAGCGAATCGTCTGAATTATAGTAAACTGGTACGTCGAAATCCTTGGACTTCCCGTGTTTTTGCTTCTTTATGTCGGGAAAGGCTATTGTATCGACTTTTAGAGAGTCGGATGTTGTTGAAATAGAGTCGGTTACTGCTGGTGTCGAGTCGGATGACTCTACTTTCGGAGGTTTGGTTGATATACTATCTTGAGAGGGTGTAACTTGCGATAGCACAACGGAGTTCGCAATGAAAATTGCAAAAAATGTAAATAATAGTTTATGCAAAACTTTTTTTAGTAATATGAAATTCTTACTTTTGCACAAAATTTGTTATACTCCGTTTTCATGTGAAAATTGGTGCAAAGATAATAAATATGATAAAATTTATGTTGCAAAAAATAAGTATAGCATTAATGGTTGTTCTGATGATGGCAATCTTTCCGCATGTCGCTGATGCACAGGGTGCTAAGGCTAAGGGCTTGAGTGTTGTCGTCATTGACCCTGGGCATGGAGGAAAGGATCCTGGTGCACTTGGAAAGACTGCAAAGGAGAAGGATGTTGTGCTTGCAGTCGCGCTGAAGCTAGGAAACCTGATAAAGAAAAATTATCCTAACGTAAAGGTTTTGTATACTCGCGACAAGGATGTGTTTGTGGAATTGGGCGAGCGTGCCAACATAGCAAATCGAAACAATGCCGACCTTTTTATATCTATACATGCAAATTCGGTTGATGGCAATACATCGTCGCATGGAACAGAGACTTTTGTAATGGGTTTGCATAAGAACGAAGCAAACCTCGCTGTTGCAAAGCGCGAAAACTCGGTAATCTTGCAGGAGGACAATTATTCGTCGAAGTACGATGGCTTCGATCCCAACGACCCGGAGAGCAACATTATCTTTAGTTTGTTCCAGAATGCTTATTCCGACCAGAGTCTGTTGCTTGCCGCTTCGATAGAGGAGGAGTTCAAGACTTCGATAAAGCGTTACGACCGAGGTGTGAAGCAGGCTGGTTTCCTTGTACTTTGGAAGACTGCCATGCCTAGCGTACTTGTCGAACTTGGTTTCATGAGCAATCCCGAAGAGGAACAGTATATGAAATCTGATGCCGGTCAGACCGAACTTGCTGTGTCGCTATACAATGCCTTTGCAAAATATAAGTCGCAGTACGACAATTCGTCGGTTTACTTGGAGAAAGTTCCGTCCCGTCCTGCGTCGGCTCAGCCTAAAGAACCGGAAAAGCCTGAAGTTGATACAGCCAAGACGCCTATTGCCCAGACTCAGCCCGAAAGCGGCAAGACAAACGTTTCGACCGACAAGCCTAAAGAGCCTGCTCCAAAGGCCGACGACAACTCTGGTATTTTATTTAAGGTGCAGATAAGGATGTCGCCTAAGGAAATCGAGGTAAACGAAAAGAATTTTGGAAAATATTACGATAAGGTATCGTACTATATGCACGATGGCAGCTACAAGTACACCGTCGGCGCCGAAAAGGACTATAATGCGATACTGAAGTTTTTCCACGAAGTTAAGCCGTCGTATCCAGGCTGTTTTGTGATAGCGCTTAAGGACGGCAAGAGAATGGATTTGAACGAAGCAATAAAAGCAACAAAGTGATAAAAAGTAAAAGGAACTATGCAGAAGAAGAATAGGAAGTTTTTGATATATGGTATATTGGGAATCGTTGTTCTTGTTGTTACTTATTTCGGAATAGGGTTCCTGAAGGGTAGCCAGTTGTTCAAGAACACAAGCGAATATTATGTCTATTACGACCGCGTCGATGGGCTTAATACTTCGAGCCTTGTGCAGGTAAACGGCTCCAAGATAGGTAAAGGGGCCAAGGTAGAATTGCTTCCCGCGAAGGAGTGAAAGCTGCTGGTAACTCTCGAACTGCAGAACGAATTTCCGATTCCAGATTCTTCGATCGCAGCTATTGTAAGTACCGACATTATGGGAACCAAGGGCATTGAGATGCGTTTCAGCGACAAGAAGACTTTTCATAAGGCTGGCGATTTCCTTATTGGTCAGACCCAGGAAAACCTTAAGGACCAGATAAGCGCCGAAGTGCTTCCTGTTAAGAAGGCTGTCGAAGACCTTATGGTCGAAATTACCGATGTGATTGATATTGTTTCGGGAGTTTTCAACGAGGATACACGTAGAAATCTTGAGGAAAGTTTTGCTTCGTTGAGAAATTCGTTGCTGCACCTCGAGCATTCTGTTGGACGTATCGACAATATCATGGCAAAGGAAACCGATGATATTGTTGACATTCTTGCAAATGTGAAGACCTTGAGCGATTCGCTGGCAGCAAGCACCGACGATATTAATAATTTCATCAATAATATCTCAACTTTCTCGGATACTCTTACCGCTTTGCACCTGACCAAGACTGTAAATGAAGTCAACAGCGTTGTCGCAAAGGTAAATAATATAGTTGACAAGGTCAATCGTGGTGAAGGTACGCTTGGCGAACTTATTCAGGACAATACCCTTGCCTTGCAGGTCGAAAATGCAGCTATGAATCTTGACAAGCTGTTGACCGATATTCGTATTCATCCTAAGAAGTACATCAACTTGAGTGTATTTGGTGGCAAGTCGTATTATGTGACTGATGAGGGCTATCTGTCCGAAAAGGATTTTGATCGGATGAAGCAACAGCAGGAAAAAGATCTCGAAGATACACATAAGGAATTGCAGAAGGAATTGAAGGCAGAAACCAAGACTGGATTATATTTCGCAATTCAGATATTGTCGTCACCATCGAAGGCCGACATGACATCGCGCGAATTTAAGTCGCACAACGATGTAATAGAATTGCATAGCGATGGTCGCTACAGATATTTCCTATATCCGCATTCGAATCCTAAGTACACCAATACATACTTGAAGGATGCTAAAAACGATTTTCCAGATGCTTTCCCTGTTGCAATCGAAAAGGGCAAGGTTATTTCTTACGATGAAGGTCGTACAAAGTATAATGGGAAATAGTCGGAACTAACAGGAACCCCTCAAACGGCGTAGCCATTGAAACATAGAAACAAAAAAATGCGGACAACTTTTCAGTTGCCCGCATTTTTTATTATGAAACGGTTTGATTATTTCTTTTCAAATGCAAGAGCATTGTTCTTGACCGTCACCTCGATGGTGTCGCCTTCGTGAACCTCGTCGCCGATAATCATCTTCGCAACCTGATTCTCGATTTCGTGCTGTATGTAACGCTTTACAGGTCGTGCTCCGTAAATCGGGTCGTAGGCACTGTCGCCGATAAACTTGATGGCCTCGTCGCTCACATTGAGCGTGTAGTTGTTTTCAGCCATCTTCTTAATCAGATGTCCGAGCTGAATCTTTACGATGCCGACAATCTGGTCCTTGCTTAGCGGCTTGAAGATGATGGTCTCGTCGATACGGTTGAGGAACTCGGGGCGGACAAACGATTTCAAGGTTGCCATTATGTTTTGGCGCGTCTTTTCCTCGTCGTAGTGACCGCTGTCAATCTGCTCCTGAATGAACTGCGAACCGATGTTTGAGGTCATTATTATAATGGTGTTCTTAAAGTTGACAGTACGGCCCTTGTTATCAGTAAGACGACCATCCTCAAGTACTTGCAGCAGGATGTTGAAAGTGTCGGGATGTGCCTTTTCGATTTCGTCGAGCAGAACAACCGAATAAGGTTTACGCCTTACTGCCTCGGTGAGCTGACCACCTTCCTCGTAGCCAACATATCCTGGAGGCGCTCCAACCAGACGCGAAACGCTGTGCTTCTCCTGATATTCACTCATATCAATACGCGTCATCATGTTTTCGTCGTCGAACATGAATTCTGCCAGAGCCTTTGCCAGTTCGGTCTTACCGACACCGGTAGAGCCAAGGAACAGGAACGAACCGATAGGTCGTTTTTCGTCCTGCAGGCCTGCACGCGAACGCCTAACTGCATTTGCCACAGCATCGATAGCCTCGTCCTGACCAACAACACGCTTGTGAAGTTCGTCTTCGAGGTGCATAAGCTTGAAACGCTCGCTCATTGCCAGACGGCTTACCGGAATGCCAGTCCAACGACTAACTATTTCTGCAATATCCTCTGCATCAACGGTTTCGTCAACCAAGCCCTTGTCACCCTGAATGTTCTTCAGTTTGCCTTTCAGTTCCTCGATGTTGCGCTCGCTCTCCTTGATTTTTCCGTAGCGGAACTCTGCAACCTTACCGTAGTCGGCATTGCGTTCGGCAACTTCAGCTTCGTGCTTGTAGTTCTCGATGTTCTGCTTCTCGGTTTGTATCTTGTCAACCAAAAGTTTTTCCTCTTTCCACTTCGACATCAACGAGTTGCGTTCGTTGCCAAGTTCGGCAAGTTGCTTTTCAATCTCTTTGACCTTTGATGTGTCGTTTTCGCGTTTAAGCGCTTCTTTTTCTATTTCGAGTTGCTGAATCTTACGGTTCAGGACATCGATTTCCTCTGGCACAGAGTTGACTTCGATACGCAGCTTTGATGCGGCTTCATCAATAAGGTCGATTGCCTTATCTGGCAGGAACCTTTCGGTAATGTAACGGTTCGAGAGCTCTACTGCGGCAACAATTGCCTCGTCGAGGATACGCACCTTGTGGTGGGTTTCGTAGCGTTCTTTCAGACCACGCAGAATCGAAACGGAACTTGCAATGTCAGGCTCGTCAATCATAACGGTCTGGAAACGACGCTCGAGAGCTTTATCCTTTTCGAAATACTTTTGGTACTCATCAAGGGTGGTGGCACCGATAGCACGAAGTTCGCCACGGGCAAGTGCTGGTTTCAAGATGTTGGCGGCATCCATTGCGCCCTGCGATTTGCCAGCACCAACCAAGGTGTGGATTTCATCAATGAAAAGCACGATTTCACCATTGCTTTCAACCACTTCCTTAACCACGGCTTTCAGTCGTTCCTCGAATTCGCCCTGATATTTTGCACCTGCGATAAGCAAACCCATATCCAGTGAGAAAATCTTCTTGGATTTCAGGTTGTCTGGGACATCGCCCTTGACGATTCTGCCGGCAAGTCCTTCGGCGATAGCGGTTTTACCAACGCCAGGTTCACCTATTAATATAGGGTTGTTTTTTGTACGCCTTGTAAGAATCTGCAAAATACGGCGGATTTCGTCATCACGACCGATAACTGGGTCGAGCTTGCCGTTCATTGCGCGCTCGTTGAGGTTGATAGCGTATTTGCCAAGCGCATCGTAGGTGTCTTCTGCCGACTGTGAGTTGACGGTGCTACCCTTGCGGAGTTCGAGGACGATATTTTTCAGGTTTTCCTTGTTGAAACCAGCATCGCGCATCATCTTACCAATGCTTTCCTTGCTTTCGGCAAGTGCCATAATGATGTGTTCAACGGAAATGAATTTGTCGTTCATTTCGGTTTTCTTCTTGTCGGCAGCGATGAGTATGCGGTTGGTGTCCTGTGAGATGTAAGGTTCGCCACCCTGAACTTTTGCATAGCGCGAAACAATGCTTTGCGCTGTAAGTTCAAAGTTACGCTTGTCAATTTCCAGTTTGCTGAGCATATAGCTCATAATGTCGGGCGATTCGCTGAGCACTGCAAGAAGCAAATGCCCGGGCTCTATCGCCTGATGTCCATTTTCGCTCGCGATAATCTGCGATTTCGAGATTATCTTCTGAGCTTTCGTTGTAAAATCTTCTATATTCATAATTCTTCAATTTTTTTCTGTTAACGCTGCGTGGTATTGCAATAAGTTTGCCGAGAAAAATGAGTTTGATTTTAAATTGTTGATTTATAAATTGTTGGTTGTTTTGAGGGATTTTGAGCTGTGACATAATGGCACAACAAACGGATTTATTATGACATAAAGTCATGTGATAAGTGCTTTTTTGCGAAGGAATATAGGTTATAAAATAGGTATTGAATCTTCAAATCTTCAAATTTTCAAATTTTCAAATCCAGAAACCTAGAAACAATTAGAAACGGCGAAGCCATAGAAACGCCGCAGGCATTCAGACACCGTCAGCCATTTATTCTTTCCCTTTCTTCCACATCTGCCAGCTGTTGAAAAGGTTTTGCCAGATAGAATATAGGGCAGGGAAAACGGATGCTAGCGGATTGAGATAGGTGTTTGCCATCCAAATTCCCATGGCGGTATTTTTTTGTCCGAGCAATTGTCCTCCAGCCATCTTGTCGCCATATTTCTTGCCAAGCCATTTGCCGAAACCAAATTGTATTACGCAGAATATCAATGAGGCGATTCCAAGTGCTATTATGCTGCCAAGGTTATCTTTTCCATATAGGAACATAAAATCGATTGTCTGACCGAGCGTAAAGAGCAAAGCCAACGCCCATAAGTAGAATGATACGCCCTTTATTTTGCAAAGGAAATTGTTAACCTTCGGGAGCCAATGTTGCATACAAAGTGCTAATATGAACGGCAATGCTATAATTGGGCTTACTCGTTTAAGTATTAACCAGAACGAATCGAGAAACGGCATGTCCTGTTGCTGCCCGATAAAGGAGAAATATATAGGTGCAATTATTGCAACCATTAGGTTTCCGAGAATGGTATAGGTTGTGACTGTTTCGCGGTTGGCACCTAGCATACACGATATTACAACCACCGATGCAGCTACAGGACAAAGCACGCCAACCAGTATGCCTTCTGCAATTGTGTCGCCACCGCCCAGTAGCATTACAAGCCAGTAGCATCCCATGCTCACTACGATCTGGAAAAACATGAGCCAAACATCGAGCATTGTAATTTTTAGTTTTCTGACATCAACGGCGGCAAAGTTGAGCAGTAGCATAGCGAAAATGAGAATCGGCACGTATGGTGTGAACATGGCGCAGTACTTGTGCAGCAACAATCCGAGGACTATTGCTATGGGAAGTACGAAACTGCGGAACTTGTTCATTTTGTTGCTGTATGTTTTTCTGGCGCGAAATTAATAATAATGTTTTCATGGCGGTTTTACTTTTTTCGTACCTTTGTCGAAACATTTTTACAATGAAACATATATTATTTACATTAGTTTTATTCGTTATGGCGACAGTATGTGCTAATTCGCAGAATCCAAAGGTTCTGGTGGTTTATTATTCATGGGGTGGAAATACCCGCGTGGTAGCCGAGAAGGTTAAGACTCAACTTGGATCCGATCTTGTTGAAATTGTTCCGGTAACGGCGTATCCGACTGACTATTCGGAATGCGTGGCTCAAGCTCGTAAGGAGACAAAAGAGAATTTCAGACCGGAAATAAAAACAAAGGTTGATAATCTTGGCGACTACGATGTTATTCTTGTCGGCACACCAAACTGGTGCAGTACGATAGCTCCTCCTGTTGCAACTTTTCTTGAGCAGAACAGGTTCAATGGTAAGAAGATTGCCTTGTTTGTAACTCACGGAGGTGGCGGCTTGTCAAGGTGCGAGTCGGATATGCGCAATATTGTGTCGAATGCATATTTCTTGAAGTCGGGCGTTTTCAGCGGTTCCAAGGTGGCATCATCTGACGTTGATATTGCCAAGTGGCTCAAAGAAATAGGTTTGAAATAAAACTTCACAATGTCATCGGATCAGTCCGAAATCAAGGAAAAACTATGGAACAGCAACTACACGAAAGTGTGGATTGCCAACTTCATGATTTTCTTTTCGTTCATGCTTTTGGCTCCGATGTTGCCACTCTACATGAGCGACACTTTTGACGCCAACAAGGATATTATAGGTATAGTTCTGTCGGGATATACGCTCACAGCATTGCTTATCCGTCCGTTCAGCGGTTTCTTTGTCGATAGTTTTCCGCGCAAGAAGGTTCTGCTGATATGCTATTTCCTCTTCTTCATATTTTTCGCAGGTTATCTGGCTGCAGGAACTTTGCTGATTTTTGCCATTGTAAGGACTTTGCACGGAGCTCCATTTGGAGCGACAACGGTATCGAACAGCACTGTTGCCATTGATGTGCTTCCGCCATCGCGTAGGGCAGAGGGTATAGGGTACTACGGACTAAGCAACAATATTGCATCGGCAATTGGTCCATCGGTGGCAATTTGGATTCACGAGGTGACAGGCAGCTACGATTTGATTTTTCTTTTGTCGCTGATATTTGCGGGAATTGGCTTTGCCGTAAACTCAACACTCAAGATTCGTCCGCGCGAAATTGTGCAGAACAAGCCGAAACTTTCCTTCGACAGGTTTTTCCTTGTCAAAGGTTGGAGCGAGGGGCTTGCAATGGTGTGCTATGCTTTTTCTTATGGCGTAATTGCTACGTACATAGCCATTTACGGCAAGGAAGAACTTGGTATTACTGGCGGTTCCGGTGTTTACTTCATACTGCTGTCGGCTGGACTTATAATGTCGAGGCTGATTGGCAGCAGGACTTTGCGAGAGGGCAAGATTGTGCGCAATGCTTCACTCGGAATATGCGTGTCGGTATGCGGCTATCTTGTTTTTGCGGCTTTGCACAATCCGGTTGGATTCTATGCCTCGGCGCTGATAATAGGCTTGGGCAACGGTCACATGTGGCCTGCTTTCCAGACCATGTTTATAAATTTGGCGCCACACACGCAGCGAGGTACTGCAAATTCCAGCA
>JAEEGK010013405.1_pt1 | contig 18471 bp, 8 predicted proteins | sample 8958771 | NCBI WGS metagenome assembly JAEEGK01 (sample SAMN16246547, study PRJNA631951) | gut metagenome | biome: gut microbiome; feature: rumen; material: SC-attached | host: Bos | place: Iran: Karaj | collected 2018-10
TATAAATTATCGTCAAATGAAAAAATTACTCAAAAAAAATAATAAATGTAAATGTCAATGAAGTATATTTTAAAAAAAATTTATTTTTATTTATCTTCCTTATTTAATTCTAAAATTCTTGAAAAAAAAAAAGAATCTAGATATAAAAGAGTAATTATAAAAAACTAATTTAATCTAATTTTAAAAAACAAATTTAAAAAACTTAAAAAAATTTAAGAATAAAACCATCTTTAATTACAATATACATTATTCTTTTCTTCATATTAATCTTCAACTCTTAAATGTACTCCTTAAATAAATGGTGATAATGTTTTTAAAAGTGTTTATTTAATTAAATATTTCTATATTTAAATTAAGATTTTCCTTTCTTATAAAATGATTAAAAATTAAAAAACAAATAAAAACCGAATATTATAATATTATTCCTAAAAAAATCTCTTTTTTCAAAAAAAAACTTTGAAAATCTAATTTAAAATTATTATTATTTTTTGATAAATAAAAAATATGAAAACATGTTATCCAACATTCTCCTCTTTTTCAGGAGAAAAAACAGAATTTTCAACTCAATCTCATTTTAGTAATACAAGTAAGATGATAAAAGATGTAAATTTATTAAAAAAACAATTGAATTCAACACAGAAAAAAAAATATAAAAACAATTTTAATTTAACTCATTTTCATTTAAGTACAATTCGTTCAGAAGTAAATAAAAATATAAGATATAAAATACTTTTAAATAGTGATACTAAAGAAATTTTTAATTTACCAAAATTTTCAAATTCAAGAAATTCAAAATTAAAAATATATTCAACAGATTCAAGTTATAATTATAAAAGACAATATTTTAATAAAATTGAATCTAATTGTTCAATGAAACAAATAAAAAAGAAAAATTTAAAAAGAAAAAAAAATAAATGTATAAATAATATAAATCATATATCAAGTAATAATAAATTTATTCATAATAGAAGTCAAACATATGATTTTTTAGGAAAATATGAATATTTATCAAACTTTTATTATAATAAAAGAGCAGAATCACTTTCTCAATTTTTTATTAAATCAAGAAATATGTTTTTTGGGAAATATATTCAAAATGTTCAACAAGATGAAATGAATAAAATTAATGAAGGAATAACAACTAAAATTGAATTATTTAATGTTCAAATTGCTCATTTAAAAAAAATGATTTTTTTAATTAAAGCTTTTATGAAAGATGAAAAAAAATATTTTGATCATTTAAATCATACTTTAAAAAAAGAAAGAGAAATTTGTGATGTATTAATTGAAAAAAGAAATAAAGAATTTCATGAAACTTTTTTATTAAGACATCAATTAGGAAAAATTCATAGAAAGTTTGATAAAAGTTTTCAAAATAAATTTTTTTTATTGTGTGTTAAAAATGGAACAAATCAAATTGAGAAATTTAATGAAGAAGATAGAAATGAATGTTTAAAAGATAAAGATGCTTTAGAACAATTATCTGATTTTAAATTAATTAAAGAAAAAATTAATTCTGCTATTTCTAAAAATGAAAATATATCATATGAAGAACTTGAAATTTCAGTTTTTGGAAGAAAATTATTTTATAAACCAATGATAATATTTAAATCTCCTGAAAATTTTAAATTAAAATTATCTTTAATTGAATCAAGTATTCAATTATCTCTTAATCAATATAATAATACTAAAATTCAATTAGAAGAAGCCAGAAAAGAATATATAAAAAAAATAGATCAAATAAAAGAAGATATGAATACTGATGAATATTTTAAAAAAGAATTTATAAATAATATAAATAAATTAGATAAATTAAAAGTAAAAAATAAATCTTTAAGAAATTATATTCGAACTCTTCCTAAATCAAATAAGAAGACTAAATTTAGATATGTAGAAAAAAAAATTGTTGATATTTATAATGAAATTGATGAAATTTTTCCATTTAAAAAATCAATTTTAAATGATAAAATGACAATAATTTATTGTTTAAAAGAAATTGAACTTTTAATTAATAAATTAATTAAATATAAAAATGAACAAAAAGAATATAATATAGATTCATATATGATTATAAAAAAGAAAATTGATAAACAAAATAAAATTAAAACTTTTGAAGAATTAAAATTAAAAGCACAAAAAGCTTTTGATGATAAAATTAGAAGAGCTTTAATGAAATCAACGAAATTACTTTTTAAACCAATTAAAAAAGTTCCTGAATCATGTTTTCATATAATGAAAAAGAAAAAAATTAAAAAAGATCCTAATGAAGGAAATGAAATAGGATTAACATATGATTGAATTTCAATATATTAAATAAATTATATAATTATTTATTTTTTAATTATATAAGTTTTTAAGAAATAAAAAAATAAATCACAAAAATGTTTGTTATAATTTTTTTGAAAAAAATTAAAAATAATTATTAGAATAAAGTTATTTTTATTCATTAAACTTTAATATGATTTTAAATAAAAGTAAAAAATCTAAAAAGTTATATAAAAAATATATTTACATTTAAATAATATTTAGTTTAAATTTAAATAAAAAAATTTTAATTTAAATTTGAATGATATGTCTTTGGAATAAATTCATATAAAAAAGACAATAAATCAACTTCTCCAATTCTTTTTCTATCAAATCTAATAAACAATAAATCAATTTCCTTAGATATAATAGGAATATTATTCTTATTAAAATAATTTTTTAAATCTATAAAAGTAAAGTATCCTTTTCCCTTTTTATCTATTTCATCAAAACATTTTCTTAAGTCTAAATCATAAATTTGATTTAATTCATGTCTTTCTTTTTCAATTAATAATTCTGAAGTAATAATTATATCAAATAAACTTTTCATTAAAGATAAAGTTGTTTCAGTTAAAAAAAAACTTTTATTAAATTTACATATATTACTTGAAGGTACTTTTTTTTCCATAATATTTTTATATTCTAATTCAAAAGGAATAATCATTTTAACAAAATCATCATATTCTAATAAACCATTATTCTTTAAATCATATTTTTTTATTAATAATTTAATATTAGTATCAGTTGAAAAATGTTTTAATTTTTGGAATCCTAATTTTAAATCTTCATCAGTTAAAAAATTATAATGTTTTGGTTCAAAAAAATTAAATACATCTTTTATATTAAAATCAGATCTAAGAGATAATTCTTTTTTTACATTTTCAATTTGTAATTCTGTGTCCATTAATAATTTTAAAAATTGTAAAATTCTTTCAGAATTTGTTTTTCTTAAATTTTCTCTAAGTTTATATTGTAAATTATCTGAATCATTATTATTTTGTTCTGGTGAAAATTTTCTTTTTGGAATATCAATTAAATTTAATGTATCTGATATTTTTGTCTTTGAAAAATTTTTATTTTGATTTTTTTGTTCTTCAGGGTAAGTTTTATTGACATTACTACAATAATCAAGATTATTGTTATAATTATAAATATTATGATTTGAATCTTTTAAAGAAGTATAATTAGTTGAATAATTAAAATTTCTTGAATTTATTTTTTTTATTTTATAATTTTCATTTATATAAGATTTACTCTTATTATTATTATCATTTATAACATAATCATCCATAAATATTTTTTGAATATCATTAAAAGTAACATGGTTATCTTTATCAATATCACATCTTTTTAAAATTCTTTTAATATCATCATCATTGAAATTAATTTTATGTTTCATAAAAATCTTTTTTAAAGTAGAAGAAGAAACTTCATCCATTTCATTTAAAACATAAAATATATCATAAATATTAAACTCTTTTTTTTGTTTTAATTCATCAATTAAAGAATCTAAATTTCTAACTAAATTAATTTCTCTTTCAATTATTCTACAAACTGCATATTCAATTTGATAAGGAAGATTACTATTTAATGAGATAGAATTATTTATTTTATGTAAAGAGTTATTTCCATTTTCAATTATAATATTTAAAAATTGAGAATAACTTAATTTACCACTTGCATTATTATCATAAAATTTAATAAATTTTCTTGCTTCTTTTTCTGTACAATAAATTGAATTAGATTCAAGAAAATTTATTATATTATATTCAGTTATGAAATTTGTACAATCATTATCTATTTTTCTAAAAATTTTATATGGGTCAAATCCTTCAATATTATTTAAATTTTTTCTTCCTAATAAACACTTTTTTTCACTTAGACTTATTTCCATTAATATATTGCATATTTTTTCTTCAGTATCATAAGGTAACATTTATTTAAAAATTTATAAAATATTTATTTAATTTATAAATTAAATTTCAAATATTTTTTATCAAAAAATCAACAAAACCAAAACCAAAACAATTTTTTTATATAAATTCATAATTTTTAACTCTTAAAAGCGATGATAATATGTTTTTTATACTCTTTGAATATATATATTTTGTTTTTTAATAATAATAAAAAAACACATATTTAATAATAAATTATTTCATATTAATCCAGTTTTATCAATTCCTGAAATATCCCAAACTAAATTTTTACTTGATTTACTTATATTATTTAAATTTAAATTTTCTGTTATTTTAGAATTATTTAAAATAGAAACATTAATTAAAGTTCTTACATCTTCATTAATTTGATCTATATTATTTAAATATTGTTCTTTAATATATTTTATTCTATAAATTGAATTTGGTTTATTTAATATTTTTTTTAATGATTTGATTTTTTTTTCCATAATTTTATTTTTAGATAAATATAAATTAATTATATCTTTTAATTGATTTACTCCTTTATCTTCAATATTTCCTTGAGAAGTTCTTGTTTCATAATAATAATTTTCCTTTGTAATAATATTAAATTCTTTAACTATTAGTTTTATTTCTCTTAGAAGATTTTTTTTTTTAATTAATAAATTTTCATTTTTAACAATAAAAGGTAAAATTTCATAATCATCAAATAATTTTTTCCATCTAGGAAAATATTGACATTCTCTTTGAATATATATTTGAACTTCATCAAATTTTTTTTGATATTTTTTTATAAATATAAATTTCTTATCTAAACCATTACATAATTCATCAAATTTTTCTTCAAAATAATTTAAATTTTCTTCTTTTCTTCTTCTAGTTTCTTCTAATATTTGATTTTGAACTAGTATTTTACTTTTATTTTCATTTTTTAATTTTTTTAAATTTAATCTTTTTTCAAAAAGTTGTTTTATTCTTTTTAATTGTTCTTCTAATTTATTTTTTTCATTAACTTTATCAGATAAAATTGAGGGTAAAATATTTTCAATTATATCTAAATTTATTTTCATTGTATTATTTAAATCATAAATATAATTGTTAGAATCTAATTTTGATTTTTTCATTTTATCACGGAAAGCTCTAAAAGTATAACTTAATCCTTCATTTATAGGAGCTCTTGCAGTATGAAAGTGAGTGCTTTGTTCTGATTGTTTATAATCTTTTTTAATATTTAATCTATTTTTTTTTAAATTTTATTAAAATTACAATTTACTTTGGAACTTGGATTTTTGAAAATCCTTTAATAGGAATGGCTTTCATTTAGAAATTATTTATTTATATTTTTTATTTGAATAATTATTTAAATCAGGAAAACTTTTAATAAAATAAAATGTAACTAATTTATATTCGAAAATATTCCCCATCCTCACATATTTTCAAAAGAAGAAAAATATTAAATATAACTGAAAAACCCAAGAGATCTTGGAAAAAAATATAATATTTAAAAATAAAGTAGTTTAATTCAGTATATTCAATCAAAAAAATTATTTCTTGAATAATATAGATTTTCTCTAAAATTCATAACTAGATTAATTTTATTTTTAAAATTGTTTTCTATTAATTATTGAATAAAAATAATAAATGGATAAAAATTTATTTAAATTTTAATAAAAACTTGTTTTTTACTAAACATATCAATAGCTTTTTCAATTTCTTCTAATTTTTGAATTAATTCTTCTTTTTTATTTTGAATAGCAATTGTTCTAGTAGTAATAGGCATTTTTTCTAATAAATTTGTAATTTCTTTTTTTGAATTAATAAGTCCATTTAAAGTACTAACTCTTTCTTCTTCAGATAATAATTTAGTACCTTTAGGATATTTTTTTTCTTCGTCTCTTCTTTTCTTTTCTTCTTTTCTAATTTGACTTTCAATTTCATATTTTTTAATATATAAAGGAGTTTTACCATAATCTTTATGAAAAGCTTGAGATTGTTGTTCTTTTGGTTTTGTTCTTTGAGGAACTTTATTTTCAATAACTAATTGTCTATTATCTTTTATAAAATTTTTTTGAATTTTTGGTAAAATTAATGGAGAATTTTTATTTTGTACATAAGGTTTATTATAATCTTGTTTAATCATATTATTTTGATTTGAAAGGTATTTTTCTTCAGATTCAATTTTGCCTTTTTGAGTATATTCTTTTACTAATTGTTCTATTGTTTCATCCCAACCATATTTTTCAGTATAATCTTTTATTAATTTTTCTATTTCTTCATCTTTTGGATTTTTACTGTAATTTGATTCTAAATTTTCAGGAGGAATATCATTATATGCTATTTCATTCATATTATTATTATTATTTAAAGGAATTTGAGATTGAGGTATTTGTTGTTGATAAATACTTTCTTGTATGTTATTATTAATGTTATTTTGAGATATATTTGTTGGTTGTTTATAAATATTTTCATTTGGAATTATATTATTCATTTGAGGATATAAACTATCACTTTCTAAATTTTTCATGTTTTTCATATTTGAATTTGTTATAATATCATTTTTTTTTATTATGCTTTCATTTTTTGATAATTGTTCATTATATTGTTGAAGTAATAAATTAATTTCTTCATCTTTTAATTCATCAATATTAACATCATTATAATTCCCTTTACGAGTTGAAGGCAAATTATTATTATTCATATTATTATTATTATTAAGATAATTTTGTTGAATTAAATCTTGCATATTAACTTGATCATTTCTATTTCCTTTAATATTATTGTTATTTTGATTATTAACTTGTGCATTTTTTTTAGGAACTTGAAAATTAACTTCTTCACCAAAAACATTTTGTTGACTTAAAGGTCTTGCATTAATTCCAACAAAACTTTTATTAGTTTTAGTTTTATTTCTATAATATTGATCAAATAAACTATTTGATTCTATATTATTTATTCCATATATATTTTCTTCATTTGAATTATTATAATTATGTGAAATAATATTATCTTTATTTGAAATTTTAACCTTTACATTTGAATTTTTTGGTCTATTATTATTAATTACACTTTTAGGTTTTAATTTATTCTGCTCTGTAATCCAATCTTGTGTTTCTTTTTTTATTTTTGATTCCACATTTAAAAACTGTTTTAATTTATATAATTCTGGTTCTACATGATTTTCTTTTTCTTCTTTTAATCTTTTATTTCTTTCTTCTTGTTCTTTTATATTTTGCATATTCTTTTTTTGCCATAATTTATTATTTTGCTTTTTTTCTGGATAAAGCATATCTTTAATCACTGTCATATCTCCTCTTGGTACTTTTTTCATTGATATTTTATTTATGAAAATAAATTAAATAAATTTAATTTAATTTAATTAAATATTGTTTTAAAAAATAAAATTATCCTATTAATTTTTATCATATCATTTTGAGTTCCTTTTGAAATATTATAATTTAATATAAAAACCTTATATGTTTATTTAAAATATATATTATAATAATACCAAATATTAAAATTATATTTTAATATTTAAACGTAAAATAATATAAAAATAAAAAAAAACAAATTTTATAAATAGAAATGGAGATATTTATAGGTGAATTAACTAAAGGAGTACCATATGATTTAAATTCAAATTATAAATTTATAGATAATATAGCACATGGTTCATTTGGAACAGTAATTCATGTAATAGATATAAACACAGAAGAAGATTTAGCAATAAAAATAATAAATAAATCAGGTTTATCTCAAGATTCAATTAGAAAAATGAAAGAAGAAATAACAATATTAAAGCAATTACATCATGAAAATATAGTTCAATTTTATGGATATGAAGAAACAAATTCAAAGTTATTTATAATGATGGAATATTTACAATATGGTACTTTAAGACAATGGATGAATAAAAATATAGGTAAAATTACAGAAGAAAATGCAAGTATTATTATACATAATTTATTAAGTGCAACTGATTATTTACATAATAAACAAATATGTCATAGAGATATTAAACCTGAAAATATAATGTTTTCAAAAGAAAATGATTTAAAAAGTATAAAATTAATTGATTTTGGATTAAGTGCTCAAAACTTATATAATCCTTTAATTGATGGTTATTGTGGAACTTTACTATATATGTCTCCTGAACAAATTGAAAAAAAATTATATAGTCAAACAGTTGATATTTGGTCTATTGGAATAATATTATATATGTTATTAAATAATAATAAACATCCATTTTATGTAAAAGGAGAAGAAAAAAAACATTATTGTGAAAAAATAAAAAAAGGTAATTTTTCTTATCACAACAATTTATCTTATATGGCTAAAAATTTAATAAGTAAATTATTAGAACCAAATCCTTCATGGAGATATACTTCTGATAAAGCAATTAGACATCCTTGGATTACTAGAAATAAAAGTGATGATATTCCAAAAACTTTTAATGAAATTTTATCTTGTAGAAACAGTTTTAAAAATGGAAAATATTTTATAATAATGAGTATCTTTTTTAATTATTGTAAAAAAAATAATGAAATGTTTAATGAGAAATTACCTTTAATGGATGAAATAATTCATCATAAACCAAATAAAAAGAAAAAAATAAAACTTTATCATATTAATAATAATTATGTTAATAAATGCCATTATTTTTCATTAATGAAAAAGGAAAAATTACATAAGCAAAAATTATATAGTTTTGATATTATTGATAATAAATTTGAAGAACCAAGAAGAAATTCAATTGAAAATACATTAAAAAGAAAAAGTTCCCTTAGAAAAAGTAGTGGAAATTTATTATATTCAAATAATAAATCAAAAAAACAAGTAAAAATAAGAAAAATTAATACAGAAAAAAATCCAAAACTTTTAAATGAAATAAATGAACATACTCGAAATTCTGTATTAAATCTTCATAATAGAAATTATTTTAATAATCTTCCAAAAAAAAAAAATTCAGATTATTTAAGAACTGAAATTGATAGATCTTTAAAAACAAGAAATAAATATGGTATAAGAGAAGATATAAAAACTTTATCTCCTTCAAATTCAAAATTTAAAAAATTATATTTATCAAAAAGTCCTTCAAATAAAAAAGCAATTTTTCCAAATGTTTATTCTCATAAAAGAATAATTGAAATAAATGATGAAGAAGAAATAAATATTTTTCCTTTAATTTTACCTAAATTACCAGTATCAAATAGATTTGTTAATACTCTTCAAATTGGAAATTTTTAATAAATTATTTTTTAGTAATAATTAAGTCAGTTTTTTTTAAGTTTATATTTAATGTTTTAGGATTAAAGCAAAAAAAATTATTGCGTCTAATTTTTATAAATAAATATTTTTTAATTATAAGATTATATTTACAAACAATCTGGAATAATTATTATTCATATTTTTATTTTTTATGAAAAAATTATATTTTTGATTTTAATTTTCCATTTATAGATAATAACTTATTTATTGGTTTATTAAAAAGATTTCTTGTTGTTGAAGATTTTTTTAATGAAGGATTATCAGTTGAATTTGTATTATTTAAAACATTTATAATTTTTTCTTTAATTTCTTCATAAATTGTATTATTAAATAATATTTTTCTTTGTTGAATACAATTTTCTTTAGTTTCTCTAATTTGTTTTTCATAATTATCTTTAATTTCTTCTTTTTTCTTATTAAATTTTTCTAAAATTTTTTTGAATTCTTCTTCTCTTTTATTATTAATTTCTAAAATAATTGGATCATCTTCTCTATAATCTTTTTTCTTTTCATAAATAACAAAATCATATTTTTCATTTATTTCTTTTATATTTTTAATTCTTTCTTTATATAATTCTTCTAAATCTCTTGAATATTCTTCTTGAATTTTTGAATAAGAATTTTCAGCATTAATATCAATTTGAGAAAATGAAATTGTTAAAGAAGTAATTTTTTCATTTGTTTCATTTAAAATATCATTAATTTGTTTTTTCATTTCTTCATAAGATATTTTTTTTATTGAATTTGAAAATTTTGATAATTGCTTATTGAATAATTTTTTAGGTGTTAAAAAATTATTTTTTGAATTTGATTTTTGAAGAGTCTTATTATTACTGTTTTTATCTTTATTTTTTAGTATTAGTTTATCAGTATTAACTCTTTCATGAGTTTTAATTGGAGTTAATTTATTATCATTTAATGAAGAATGATTAGATTCTGCTTTAATTGTTAAATGTTTTTCTTTTTTTTTTAAATGATTATTGTTCAATTCTGATTTGAAAGAATTCCTTGTTGTCCCATTTTTTGAATTCATTTAATTAATTATTGAGATTAATTAAAAAATATTTTTTTTAAATATGCGAAAAAATTGTCATTATTTTTTCTTTAATTAAATTTTATCAACAATTAATTTTAGAAGAATTAAAGAACATTAATTTATAAATATTTAAATGATAATTAATTATTATATGGGAAAAATAAGAAAGGTTTCTTCTTAAGAACATCTAATAAAATATCATAATCAAAAGCTTCTTCATCAACTAATCCCATTGATTTAACTTCTTTAACAATTAATTTAAATCTTTTTGAAATTTCATTTGTAACATAAGTCATAAAATTTAATTCTAATAAATGAGTTAATTCATTTTTAGATAAATAATTACTCTGATCAACATTTAAAACTAAAAATTCAAATTTAAATTTTTCTTCATAAAATAATTTAGTTCCATTCAATAATAGAATTAATACATCTCCAACATTAATTTTATCTTCTTCATTTTGTTGAATATCAATTAATTTAAAAGTATCAAAAAATAATTGAGATTCTTCAGTTTTAGAAAATAAAAAAGTAGAAATCATTTCTTGATAAGTTATATTATCTCTTAAATTATTTTTACAATTTTCATAAAATTTTTTAATAATATCAGGAGTAATTTTTTCAATTTCAATTAAATGTTTAATAGTATCTTTTTTAGATATTTTACCTTTAAATTTTTGATAAGTATTAGCATTCACTTTTGTTATTTCAACATCATCAGGAAAAATATTATTATTAGAATTATTTTCTTTTTGAAATAAAAGTTTCTTTATTTTATTTTTTGATATTATAGTTGAATCTCCTTTCTGATAAGCATTAACTCTTTTAATTTCAAAATTATCACTTTTTTTATTTTTAATCATATCGTCTTCTTCAATAACTTTATCTAATTTAAATGCATTTTTATGAATCATTGAAGTAACTTTATTATCTTTTTTATTTAATATATTTGTTATATTTTGCTTTGTTATTTCTATTTTTTCATCTTCCTCTTCTTCTTCTTCTTTTGAATTAATATTATTATTATTTTCATTATTAGATATTGATTTTTTTGAAGATATATTATTTTCATTTATTGATTCTTCTTCTTCTTCATTTTCTTCTTTTTTTTTCTCTTCACTTTCTTCTTCCTCATTTTCATTTTCGTTTTCAATATCGTTCTCTATTTTTCTTTCTGTTGTTTTATTTGATAAAGTTTCTTTTATTATTGAATTGATATTCCCATTTTTTGTCTTTGAATTGTTTATATTTTCAACAAAGGAATTTTTATTTGAATTAGTATTACTTTTGTTGCTTGAACTTTTATTACTTTTATTACTTTTAATTATAGAATTTTTATTTGAATTATTTATATTTTCTTCATCTAATTTCTTTGATCTTTGAGTTATTATATCATCTTGATTGAAACCAATATCATCTTTAATTGAGCTTTTATCAGAAATTTTATTTTTACTAAATTTATCTTTTTCTGATGAATTTTTATCAGAGACTTTATCATTTTTTTCAGAACTTTTTTTATCAGAAAATTCATTAGAAGAAATTTTACTTTTTTCAGAAATATTTTTTTCATAACTGTTTTTATCAGAATTAACTTTCTCTTTAATATTATTAGAATTACTATTATTTTGAGAAGAAGTGTTTTCATTATATATTTTATTAATTAAAGGATGTTCAAAAGAAATTAAACTTGGTTGCTTTTTATTTCCAATTGAAATCATAGAATTTTTTTCCTTTGATGAATTACTATTATTTTTATTATTTGAAGTATTTTCACTATTTTTATTTTCTTTAGAATTTATTGAACTTGTTTTTTTAATTATTATTTTTTCTGGAATAATATTTATATTTATATCTTTACTTTTACTTTTATTTAAAACATCTACTTTACTTACTTGACTTATATTAATTTCTTCATTTTCATTATTTTTTGGAATATCATTTAAAGATTTAAATGAATTTAATTGGTGATTTGATTCTATTCTTATAATTGGTTCTTGTTTTTCATTAATTAAATCACCTAAAAATGCATCTGTTTTTCTACTTATTATTTCCTTTTTATAAGGAATTTGATTTTTATTTAAATTAGAATTTGATATTTTTTCACTATTAATATTATTAGTATTATTGTTATTATTATCACTATTACCATTACTATTACCATTACTATTATTATTATTATTATTATTGTTTCTATTTGAACTTAATGGAATTGTTTTTTGATCTGATTTATTCATTGATTCTTCTATTTCTTCTCTTGAATTTTCTGGTATATTCTCGAATGAAGTTTTCATATTATTTAGATTATTTTTATGATCATTAATATTCAGTTCACTAATATCACTATTAGACTCTTTTATATTATTATCATTATCATTGTCTTTATCATTATTATAATTATTTGAATTACCACTTGAATTATCATTTGATTTATTATCATTATTATTATTAGTTTCATTATCAAAATCTTTTTCTTCTTTATTTTCTTTATTATCTATTTTACATTTATTTTGTTCTTTTTCTTCATTTTCTTCTTCTTCATTATTTTCTTCATTTTCTTCTTCTTCATTTTTTTCTTCATTTTCTTCTTCTTCATTTTTTTCTTCATTATCTTCTTCTTTATCTTTTTCTTCATTTTCTTCTTCTTTATCTTTTTCTTCTTCTTTATCTTTTTCTTCATTATCTTCTTCATTTTCTTCTACTTTATCTTCTTCTTTATCTTTTTCTTCCTCTTTTGATTTTTTAGATTTTTCACTTTTTTGATTGTTACTTTTATTATCAATAAATGAATTTCCTTTGAAAAAAATTTTATTTTTTATTGAATTAATATCCATTTCTAAATTATTAATACTTTTTTTATCTTTTTCAGATTTAGATTCCAAAGAATAAGTTTTCTTCAAATTAACTTCTTTTAATTTAATTTGTTTAGGTTTTCTTCTTTCAAAATCATTACCATCAATAATATTAATATTATTTTCTAAATTATTTTGTTCTTTTTTCTTTAACATTTCAGCAATAAAATTATTAGTTTTTTCATCATCTTTTTTCTTTTCTTCATCATCAACTTCATCAAAAATATTTTCATTATCATCATAATTAAAATTACTTTTAGTATTATAATTAAAATTACTTTTGGTGTTATAATTGAAATTACTTTTAGTGTTATTATTATCATTACTGTCATTACTATCATTAAAAGAATTATTATTATCTCTTTCTCTAAAATGAGACACTTTTTTTCTTTTATTATCATCATCTTCTAAATTTTTACTTTTAACATAACTATTATTTTTAGAATCAACATTAGAATAATTATTAATAGAATCTTTAACAGAAATTGAATTATCATTAGAATGATAATTATTATTTTCTCCAATTAATTTAAATTTCTGATTACTTTTCTTAACATCTTTATCTTCATCATTTTCATTTTCTTCAACATCATCCATTCTTTTCATTTTTTTAATTTCATCACTAATTCCATTTCCACTAATGAATTCATAGAAGTTTAACCAATTAACTTGTCCATCTCCTTCTTTATCTGCTAATCCTATCATTTCATCTAATTCTTCTTCTGTAACTTCTTCATTTATTATTGTAAATATTTCCTTTAATTCATCTACTCCTATATATCCATTCCTATTAATATCAAATATATCAAATGCTTCTTTTATTTGTTCTGTTTCATAATTTGGAAAACAATATTCATTTTTTTCATTTTTTTTTAACATTCTTTTTTTTTACCTTTATTGTTTTTTTTTAATTTAAAAAATTTTTATTTTTTTATTTTATAATATGAATAAAGGAAAATCGAATCAAAATCAATTTAAGAAAGTTATTAATATTCATTCTATTAATTTAAATTTGAAGATTTATTCTTTGTATTGGATCTTAATTGGTTTTACTATTGTTTTAGGAACTTTCTTTCAAATTATATTTTATATAAAACCAAAAGATATAAATAGATTTATTTTAGGAATCAATTTTTTGAAAATACATAATTTTTTATTTCCTTTATTATTTAATTTTTTATTTTTTTTCTGGATATTATATATCTTTTACTCAAATACAACATTAAGATTGGAGTTTAGAAGATCAGTTTTTTTATATTTAAAAAAATTAAGATGTTGTTTTTTTTTCACTAATATAACTTTATATATATTATATCATTTTATATTAGATAGAGTAATTTTTCCAGTAAGAACAAGAACAGGTTTTAAAATGTCTAAAGAAATTATTCAAGTAATGTTTAGTGGAGCATTAATAAGTCATTTAGATTATATTTCACATGAATTTTTAACTGCTAAAATTAATATTGAATTAATGAATTATATATCTTATATTTGTCACTTTTTTCATTATCATAATATTTATATTATTTTTTGGTCAAGTTGGGTTTTTTGTAATTTAACTGAATTATTCATATCTTATTTTATTTGTATTATTTATATTTCTTTCATTCATTTTTGTTCAGTCGATAAATTATTCTTAGTTTTGATTGATTTTTCTGGTCATAATCAAAAAAAAAGAAATATACTTTATGGGAGAAATGACATATATTATTAATGAATTAAAATAAATTCTTTTATTTAACTTAATAAAATAACAAATTTTTTTGCCTTTTTAAATAATATATTTTTAATAATTTATTTTTATATTTTTCCATCAGTTAATTTTTTGGAAATATTGATTTAAAACAGAAAAATGTCTATTAGTCAAGAACAAGAAAATATAATTGATGTAGAAAGAAAAAATATTCTAATGTTAATTTTATATCGTTCATTATATATTTTAAAGAAAAAATTTGAAATATATAAACCTCAAATTAACCAAATTTACCAAGAAAACAAAGAACCTTTTTCAAATTTATTAGTTTTACCTATAAATAAAATTCCACAAATTTTAAAGAGTATAACTTTAATATCTCAATTTTATATAATCCCATATAATAGATATAGTGAATTATTCACAATTGATCTTTTAAATAACAGAAATAAAAAACAAACAGAAATAATAATAAACTATATATACAATTATATAAAAGAGCATATAAGCGAATATAATTCAGTTTTTTATGAAAAAAAGAGTAAAGAAATTGAAAGGAAAAAAGAATTAGAAAATAAAAATGAAGAAGAAGAAATTTCAATTAAGTTAAATTTATATAATAGAAGAGGAAAAATAATAAAAACAACTGAAGAAATAAATGAACAAAATAAACTTTTTAAATTAGAAGGTCCATTATATCAAATATCAGAAGAAGATATTCAAATATTAAATTCAGACAAATTTTTATATTCAGAAACAATTCCATTAATAATAGCAGATTATTTGCAACAAAATAGTAATATTGTTATTATACCTTCAAATGAAGAATTAAATGAAGAAATAAAAACTTTATTTGATTCAGAAATATTAAAAAAAATCTCATTTTTAGAAAAAAATGATCCTAATGAAGAACAAAATGGTAAAATTAAAAATCTTTTATTTGAAGAAATGAATATAAATCAAAAAATTCAACTTTATGAAAATTTAGTGATTGAAAAAAATCAAACAGGTGAAAATACAACATATTTACTTGATATGATAAAACAATTAAAAAATCAAAAAAATAAAGTTCATACAAGATTAAACTCAATGAAAAATTCAAATTCTCCTCAAAAATCAAATTTAAATACAATAACTGAAAGTTTAAATACATCAAATATAAGTCAAATAAATACAAAATCAAGTAATTTAACTACAAATAGAAATTTAAAAACTGTTTCTAAAATAATTCCTAAAAGTCAATTATCAAAAGATGAATTAAGAAGAAATGCTTTAAGTGAAATTTTTTATTTTTATAGTAAACAACATAATTCTGGAAAAACTTTTGATACGAAGAAACATAATGAAGAACATTTAAATTTATCTGAATTTTCGAAATTTTGTGTTGAATTTAAAGTTATGGTTAAAATGAACAAATTAGTTGAATTATTTAAAAAAACAGCTGGTAATTCTAAACAAATGAATTTTAATGAATTCTTATTAATTTTACCTAAACTTGCTATTTCTGTTAATGATGAAAAAAAACAATATATTTTAAGTAGGGAAAAATTATATCAAATGAAATTAGATGAAATTAATGAAGATGAAAAGAAAAAAAATCGATTTATTTTTAAAGATAAAGAAATACATTTAAAAAAAGATGAAAACAATGATAATAATAATGAAGAAAATAATGAGAATGCTAATTTAGAAAATAATGAAGAAAAAAAAGAAGAAGAAATTAATAAAGATAATGAAGAAAAGAAAGAAGATGAAAATAGTAATGAAAATGAAGAAAAAAAAGAAGAAGAAAATAATAATGAAAATGAAGAAAAAAAAGAAGAAGAAAATAAAAATGAAAATGAAGAAAAAAAAGAAAGTACAATTCAATCTAATTATTCGAGTGATAGTGATGAAGATAAAGAAGATGATAATAAAGAACAATATATTGACCATTATTTAATTTGTCAAATGATTGAAGAAAATAAAGAAATATATCCCTTAAGAGATATCTCTGATTTAGTCAGGCTGAAAAAAATTATTTTTAAATTGAGACTTTATATGGTATTAACAGAATCAAGTGTCAAAGATGCCGAAATATTATATATATTATACGATTTCCCCACGACCTACCTAAATTTCGACAGAGTAGTAAACAAAACCATAACCGTTCAAAAATACATCGAAATATTATCAAACAATTTCAAACTTTATGATTATTTCTACATAAAATTATTAGGTTCCGAGAAAAACAAAGTAAAATTAATGAAGTACGTAAAAGCCTGCAAAAATTTGGGCCCTTTTTCCCAATTCGGAAATTACGAATTAAACGACGTAAGAGCGAAGAGGGAATTAACAGTCCGATGCGAATCAGAAAAAGCCGTATTACTCACAATAAATAAAAAAATGTATTCATTAGCGATATATAATGCGCAAAAGAAAAAAAGAGAACAAGATATCGAGGACATGCACTATTGTTATTTATTTAGGAATTTGAGCAAAAAATATTTTAATAATAAAGTTTTTTCCACATTTAGAATAAAAAATGCCTTTAAAGGAAATGTGCTTATTAAGCAATATTCGCACATGAATAATTTTATTTTTATCAAAGAAGGAATTTTAGAATTATCTTTACAAAATTCATCATTTAGTGAATTTCATCAAATAATTCGCGAAGTTAAAGAAATCCTCATCAGAAAAGCCAAAGAACTAAAAATGAATGTCAAAGATTTATTCGACTTTGAATCCGAGGTTGATTCCAAAACGACTTTGCACATGAATACAATAAAAGGAATACTTCATCAAAAACAGACATTTTTATTTCATCGAAATGAAAATGGAGTTTTTGGCGATTATGAATTTTTTTTTGATATGCCTACAATATTAACTGGTACAATAATTAGTGATAAATGTCTTTTTTATCAATATGACAAAGAAAAATATAATAGATTAACACAAGAAACATATTTATTAAATGATAGTTTAAAAAACAATTCTTTCCTTAAGTTAAAATCTCTTCTTAAACGAATGATTATGGTATATAATTCATATTGGCATCTGAGCATGGAACAATTAGAAAAAAAACTTCAAGAAAAAGAGGATGTTATGCATAAAAACGAAAATTTAGAAAAAAAATTATCCAAAAAAACTTTTACTTTATCTAAAAGAATAAATAATATACCATTTTTAAACACTTATGGAAATAATAAACATACTAATTATAAAAATGTGAATTCATTAGGAGGGGACTCCCCAACTAATAAAAAATATACTTTCAGGGGTATAGAAAGTACCAATTCAAATTTTAATAAATGGAAAAAAATGAGTGAGCCTATTAATAAGCATAATAATAAAACTCCAAATTATAAAATTAATAAACTTGGAAGCAAAATTTTTAATGCTAAAGTTAAAATAAAAAAAAATGATATT
>JAEEGK010013408.1_pt1 | contig 18469 bp, 6 predicted proteins | sample 8958771 | NCBI WGS metagenome assembly JAEEGK01 (sample SAMN16246547, study PRJNA631951) | gut metagenome | biome: gut microbiome; feature: rumen; material: SC-attached | host: Bos | place: Iran: Karaj | collected 2018-10
AAAATTATAAACAAGATATTTGAGACAAAATATAATAAAAGAAGTAATAATTTATTGTTTGATATTCCAAAAATAAATCCTCAACAAGATTTTGAAGATTTAATAAAACATTTTGAAGAAGAAAAGAAAGAAATAACATCAACAGATAAAAAAAATATAATTTATATAATAGATCATTCATTAATAGACAATAAATATAATGAAATATATAATAAAAACCAAATATCAAATTTATCAATATTAAAAGAATATAAAAAAATAAAAAAAAATTTATTTTTATGGAATGGTTCATATTCAGATAAAAAGTTATTTTATGAACAAATAAATAATTCCAATAATATAAAATATAAAAAAAGTTCTCATTTAACAAGAGATTATACTCAACCTTTAATAATTCCAATGATTTATTCATATAATTTTAATGAATTTTATTGTCAAGAACAATTTTTTAGAAATAATGTAAATGAAATATATAAAATAGAAACTCCAGAAATAAAAAATATAAATTGGACTTTAAATTATCTTCCAAATAAAATAAAAATAAAATGTTGTTTTTTAATTACATCTCATCATATAAAAGGGAATATGATAATTGAAAATGATTATTTTAAATTTATTGGTGATATACAAACTAATAATATAAAAGACAAAAAATGTTATGGTTCAATTATTAAAAGTAAAAAAAATTGTTTTTATTTAAAATTATATTATAATGAAATTAAATCAATGTTATATAGAAGATATTATGATGAAGATAAAGGAATTGAATTATATGTTAAAAGAAATAAATCATATTATTTTATATTTGATGATAATAATGAAAGAAATATATTATTCAATAAAATAAAACAATATTTAAAATACGAAATTTACAAAACAAAATCCAACACAGAAAAAAATAAAAAAATAAAAAAGGTAAATGAAACTAAAATAATTTTAGGTTGTACAATAAGTGAAATAAATTTAAATAATATATTAAATCAATGGGAGAATAAAATAATATCAACTTTTAAATTTATTATGTTATTAAATATATTAGGGAATAGATCATATAGAGATATTTCTCAATATCCTGTTTTTCCTTGGGTAATAACTGATTATGAAACTGCAATTAAGAAACCAGAAAAAGAAGAAATTCAAAGTAAATTTATTGAAGAAATTAAAAATAAATTAATTGAAAAAAGTATAAGAGATTTCCATACTCCAATTGGATTAATTGAATTATCTAATAAAGGAATAAAGAGGAAATACTCTTATTTAAATACTTATATTTCATCAATACAAAGTTTATTAGATGAATATCAAATATTAAATAAATATCCAAAAATAAAAGAATTATGTGATAAAATAGAAAAAATAATCGATGAATATGATAATGAAAATATAATTGGAAATAATGATAATAACATTAATGAAGAAATTTCTCCTTCAAATTCAACAAAATTTTCAGAAATAATTAAATCAATAGAAAATTATAAAATTCCCAAATTAAAGAATCAAAACAATCCAATATTATCACAATTTAAATTTAATGTTGATTTCATAAATTTATTTAAAGAAGAAAGCAAAAAAAAAAATCAAAAAATAGATATAATAGTATTACCATCATTATTTGGATCTCATTATTCAAATTCAGCATATATATCTCATTTCTTAACAAGAATATTTCCTTATTCAAAAACTGCAATTGAAATTCAAGGAGAAAATTTTGATGCTGCAGATAGATTATTTATTAATTTAGAAAAAACTTTTAAAAGTGTTACTTCTGAAAAAAGTGATATTAGAGAACCAATACCTGAATTTTTTTTTTTTCCTGAAATGTTTTATAATTTAAATAAATTAGAATTCGGAAAATTACAAAATCCAAAAGAACTTTCTGATTCAAGAAGTACTTTTTATATTATTAAACAATTAAATAATAATGACAATAATAATATTGATGAAATAAAAGTTGATAATATTTATTTACCTTATTGGTGTAAAAATGATCCTTATTTATTTATTACAATTTATAGAGGAATTTTAGAAAAATGTTTTACTAAAATTTCTCCTTGGATTGATTTAATTTTTGGAATTAATTCAAATGGAATTAATGCTCAAAATAATTTAAATTTATATTTACAATATTGTTATCCAAATGTTATAAGTGATGAAGTTAAAGAATGTGAAAATGAAAGTGATAAAGATAGTTTGATTAAAATGAGTGAATTAGGAATGAATCCTATTCAAGTTTTATATAATGAATGTGGAAAAAATTTGGTTTTCAAAAAATTGGATTATTATAATGATATTAATAAAATTATTGATAAATATCAAGTTAATTATTTAGATAATATTAAAAATATTAATTATTTAGTTTTTGGTCAAAACAAACAAAATATTTTAAATATTCATAAAAAAGAAATTTCTGTTAAAATAATGAAAAAAATATTTAATAGTAATATTTTATATACTGGATTATTAAATGGAAATTCATATATTTATGATGAGAAAACAATGAAATATACAGATTTAAATAATGGAGAAATTTATCAAAAAAAAGATAATAGTAGAATAACAGCTTTAAATAATTATTTTATAGAATTTGAAACTTCTTATTTATTTCTTGGAACAGAAAAGGGAAGTATAATAATATATAAGAAAGAATTTGAAGAAAAAGAAATTAAATATTATAATATAATTCATCCTCATTCAAAGGAAATAATTTCTATAGATTCAAATATTAATTTAAATATATTAATTGATTCTTCTTATGATGGATATATTAATTTATATACTATTCCTGATTTAAATATAGTTAGATCTATATATAATAATCCTAATAAACTTATTATTGAAAAAGTTTTACTTTCTTCATCTCCTCTTCCTTCTTTTCTTACTTATTCAAATGAAAAAGAATTTAAAGTTTATAGTATTAATGGAAAAGAATTATATAATGAATTCATTGAAGGTGATTTCATCTATCCTCAAATTCAAACTGATGAAAATTTTGTTGATTATTTAATTTATGAATCTAATGAAATTAATCATAATATTGTTGTAAGACAATTTCCTTATTTAGGAATTGTAGAATTAAATAAAAATAAAACTAATGAACAACAATAATAATTTAACAATTAAATAATCATATTTATTATTTAAAATTTAAACATAAAAAAATAAAATAATTTTTTCGAAAAATTAAAAAAAAATAAATAAACAAAACAATAATGAATAAAATTCAGACAGTGATACTTAAAGAAAAAATAAAATTGTAGAAGAAAAATCATTTAGTAATTAATTATTGTAATTGCAAAAAAGTATTAATAAAGATATATGATTTTTTTCATAAAAAATACTAAATATAACTGAATTTATTTAATTAAAATATATTTATTTATTTGTGATTGAATATTTTATTTAAAGAGAAGAATTAAATTGTAAAAAATATTTTCAAAATAACTAAAAATTAATAGACAAATTCTCCTAATTTAAATATAATATTTTCCACTTTTTACACCAAAATATAAGAATTAAACTATTTCTAAATTAATAAGAAAGAGATTTAATAATAATAAATAAATAAAAAATCTTCTCAATGTAAAAAGAAAATAAATATATATTATTATATAAATAAAAAAAATATTAATAAAATTTCTAAATAAAAAAATTTAGGAAGTTTAAAAAATACTTTTTTAACATAAAATCAAATAATTAAAGATTTATATATAATTTTATCAAATTAATATTGTACAATTTTTTCAAATCAAAAATAATTAATTTTGATTATTCATTTTTTCTAACCAATTTTCCAAATCCTGATTCATAGAAATCATATTACTAGGAATGATTTTAACAACGCATTTAGAAATATTTAAAAAATAATCTAATTTTTTTAAAAAAGAAAATTTTACATAAATAATAAAAATTCCCATACTAGAGCATAAAAAAATAATAACAAAAATAGCTAATTGTTTATCTTTTCGCAGTTCATCATTCACACTATTTAAAATAATATCATCTAATCTATCAATAACAGGAATTATAAAAACATAATAAATTTTTTCCATCATAGAATAATCATTTGAAGAAACAAGAGTAAAAGGATTATAATTTTTATTTATTTTAATATTACTTTCATATTCATATAATAAATTTTCTATTTTTTCTTTTAACATGTCAATAAAAGTATCAGTATTATTAATTAAATTTACTAAAGGATCATTATAACAATTAATATAATTTTCAGAATTTAATTCAAAAACTGAGCCACAAGCATCTAATAAATAATATTTATTATAAAATTCATTTAACAAAGGATAATGACTTAAATATGAATAATATATGTTATCTAAATCACTTCTTATAAAAGAATCACAATTTAAAGTATTATTTACAGTACAATTTAATAATATACATTTTAATTTTACTGTTAAACATGAGGAAGATGCAAATTTTCCAAATAAATATGTTTGAACTTTCATTATTTGTATATTTGTTGTTATTACTTTTCTACTTATTAATAATAATAATATACAGGATAATGTACATACTATAAAAATTACTGTTAAATGAACATATGAGGTATTTTGTAAATTTAATTTTTTATTTTTTTTTATATCTAAATTAAAATCATTTGATTCTTGTCTTTTTAATTGAGGATTATTATTATTATTTACATTCGCTGATATTTTATTCATTTCCTCATTTTTTGTATTTTTTTTCTTTATTAAATCACCTTCTGATTCTTCTTCAACTGAATCTGATATATCATCTTCTATATTTTCAGTATTATTATTATTTTGTTTTTCTATATTTTCAATGAATTTTTCCTTAAAAGTTTTTACTTTTTCTATCATTTCATCTATTTTTTCTTGAGATATTTTAACTATTTTTTCCAACCCTTCTCCCATATAATTATTTGTTATCATTAATTGCCATAAATAAACAGTAAAACATAAGCAAACAAAAACTAAATAAATTGAATTTAAATACCAAACTTGATTGATTTTATTGTTATTTTTTTTAACAACATAATCTAAAAGATAATTATTATCTTCAATTAAAACAGGAATAATAAAATCATAACTATTAAAAATAGCTTCAAACCTTAAATATATTAATTCATGTAATTGATCATTATTATAAGAAGAAATATTTTGATTATAATTTAAATTATGTAACAAAGTACTTGCATCAACTAAACATTTTGTTAAACAAATAGGAAAAGCTTCATTATCACCTTGAAATGTATTAATATAAGGATAAGTAATATTAATTAAATTCCAAAAATAATCTGCATTACCAAATTCAGAAAAATATCTTTGAATTAAAATTAATTTAGTTGTTGTATCATCAGTCCAATTAATATTTTTAATAAGTAAACTATTAAAATATTCTTCTGGATTATTCAAATAATTTTGATAAGTGATATTATCAGTATTATAATAAATTGATGTTTCTAAAGATAAAAGAGATAATAAAGAAGAAATAATTTGCATTAAACCATTTTCAACAATATAAAAATAAGTTTGTAAAGTATCTAATTTATTTAAGCTTTTATCAACATTATTGTATATTATGAAAAAAAAAAGAGAAAAAATTCCAGCTCCAAAAACAAAGAACAATGCAGTAATAAACATATAATTTAATGAATTTAAACTTTTATTATTTTTTAAAATATTTTCTCTTATTTCAAATATTCTATTTAATTTTGATAAATCTGAATTAAAGCCTGGAGCAGAGCTTTGAGAAGCATTTTCGTCATCCATTATATTATTTTTATTTTGTTTTTGTGAACCATGTACTCTAGAATATTTTTTTATATATTCTTTATATTTAAATATTGTGTTTTGGAATTCTGAATCATAATATAAATAATTATCTAAATTATCTATATTTTCATTTATTCTATTTTTTTCCTCTGAATTTATTTCAAAACAATATTTTAAAGTTTCAAATTTATTATCTTGAGATAATATTTTTTTCCCTGTTTCATTGTTTTGAGAATCATCATCATTTTTATTTAAATTTAATTCTGATTTATTATCAATACATCTTATGACAAAACATATTTTTTCTTTTTTATAATTATGTTTTTTAAAAGTAAAATTAAATTTATAAGATAAAGTATTTTCTTCTTTAGTATCATTTTCTATTACTTCTTCTAATTCAGTAAATTTATTAGAACTAAATAATTTTTTATATAAAGATAATTTTTGAATGAAAATATTATCAACTGTAGTTGAATTGTTACTTAAAGAAGATTGAAATTTAATTTTATTATTTTTTTTCTTTTCATTTAAATGATAATTATTTGGATTTGGAGTAGGAGTAATAAAATTTGGAGTTAAATGATTATTATTTTTATTATTATTATTATTATTATTATTATCATTTTGGATATGAACAATACTTTTATTTGAAGTATTATTTACATTAATTAAACTTTTATTAGAAATTAAATTAGGATGACTGTTATTTAAACTAATTAAATTTTTATTTGAATTTTCAATTGAATTAAAAGAAATATTTCTATCTTCTTTTGAAATTAATAAAGTTTCTTCATTGATTAATTGAGTATTATCAATTAAATTACTTTTTTCTATTATCACTGTTTCAGGAGCAATATTTTTAACAACTAAATCTTTTTTAGTATGTTTTTGAAAATCCATCATAAAATTTGGTATTTTAATTTCATATTCTAATTCAATATTTTCATTAATTTCAATATTATTTTCTTGTTGCTCTTCTACTTTTATTTCTTCTTTATCCATTATTAAAGATTGACTTACATTATTTTCACTTTCACTACATTCATTTATATTATTTTCATCATTTATTTGTTGTTTATTCCCTTTCATAAATATTTTATAAAAGTTAATAAAGTTTTTACAAATCATATAAAAAGGAATTTCATTCTCATTAAAGAAATTTTTATTTTTTAATTTTAATTTATCTTGAATTTTCTTTGACATTCCTTGAATAATAAAATTAGAATCAATAAAAATTAAATCATCAATTTTTTCTGGTAAAATCATTCCAATGAAATAAATACTATCATTTAGAACAGGGAAAATTTTAATATATAATTTAATTAATACAATAGAATTATTTTTATCTTTTGCAAAAGTATTATATTCTTTAGTACAAATAATATATTTTTCTCCAATATTAATAAAATTTTGCATAAATTCTTTATGTTGACTTGCAAAAATTTTTGGCATTAAAATAGAAATATCTTTATTTATTAATTCATTAGAATTATATTTGAAAATTTTTTCAAATTCTAAATTTACTTTTTCAATTAAACCTTCTTTTCCATTATCTCCATTACAAATAACTATTCCAGTATCATTTTTAAAAATTAAATTATAAAAATTTTGATTTATAGAATCTGAAATTGTTTCATTTTTCCTTTTTATACTTTCTAATTCTCTTTTTGTAAAAGAATCATCATTTATTTGTTCTACATATTCACAATAAAAATCAAAAACTTCATTTATTCCTGAATACAAATTAAATAATTTTTCCCATAATTTTTCTACATTTTGCTTAGAAATCATTATTTTTTCTGAAATTTTAAAAACTTGATTAAAATCAATTATTGACTTATTTTCTTTCTTTGAAAATATTTTCCAAAATTGTTCAGTTAAATCTAAATCTAACATTATTTCATTATAAAATTTTCTTTTGAAAAAATCATATTTATAAAAATAAGAAGGATTTAAATCTGATAAATTATTACAAATTTCATTTTCTTTTTTTAATTTTTCAATTAATTTATTTGAAATTGCAATTTTTAATCTTTCCAAAGTAAAAATATCTTGTTTACTCATTTTCATTAATTCAACTTTATGTAAAAAATAAATACTTAAGCATAAATTTCCAATCACTTCTAAATAATAATATGAAAAATTAATAAGCATTTCAGGAGAATAAAAATTATTAGCAATGAAATAACTCATAATAGCAATAATTAAATTATTTAAAAAAACAAAATCATTAATAAAAGGTTTAGTTCTATCAGACCATTCTTTTTTTGCTGGTAAATATAATTTTTGTTTTGTTTTTGTTAAACATTTTGGATTTGGACATTCTAATATATGCAATTGAATAATTCCTGTTAATCTTGTTTTTGTTGATTGAACTTCTAATCCTTTATTTATCATTGTTATAATTGCTCTTAAATAATATAATAAATGATTTATATTTTCTATTTTATAATATGGGATTTCACAAAAAAGCCAATTTTCAAATTTTTGTTTAATGTTAAAATAAATACAAATAACTAATAAATTTGTTAAAAACCATAAAATTCCTTTTTCTGATATTGAAAGATGCTTTACTATGAAACAAAATAATGATGTCCATATATATGATAAATGAAATATTCCACATATATTATTTATTATGGTGTCATAGAAAATAATATGTTGATAATAAAAATAAAATAAATATATTCCAACCGAAAAATTTACAATTAAAAAAATATCATTTGTGATTTTTTTTATTAAACTTTTCATAACTGAAAATAAAATTGAATTTAATGCCATTATGATATTATATTTAGTTGACATTTGGGCATAATAATTATCAGAAAGATAAAAAGCATCAATATAATAAGTTTGAAGAAAAAGTACAACAAAAATAACATATAAAGTTGCGATAGAAGCAATAATAAAAATGATTATATGATCACCTATACTACAAGAATAATCTTTTATTACTAAATTGTTTTCTTCTCCAAAACATAATAAAGTAGAAAAAAAATCTAAAATAATATTATATAAAATATAATAAGTGAATTTAATTATAATATTTGTAATATAAAATTTAGTTGTATAAAGAGAATTTCTATCTGTTTTAAATAATACGATTATAAAATAGAAAGTAACAAAAATAATAATAAATACAAATATATAAATCAATAATTCAAAATCATTTTTATTATTCATTACTACTTCTTTTAATCGAAATATTTTTTGGGCATTCATTAAAATATTATCTGAAGTATATTTTTCTGAATTAAAAATTCCTGTTTGAAAAGAAAAAAAACCTGTTATTGTTTGAAGATAAAATATTGAAAAAAATAATATTGATTCTAAACGAGATTCTGATTGATTATTCACTAATAAATTCATTAATATTAAAAATCTTTCTTTTAATGTTGGCTCATCTTGAATAAATAATTTTATTTCTTGATTTTTCATCAAATTATTTTTAATAAATTTTAATTTTTATAAAAAAAAGAATTTTTTTATTTATTTTTATATTAATATTTATTTTATATGATATAATAATATTATGAGAGAAAAAAATACTTTTATATTTTCTTTTTTTAAATATTTTTTAATACCAATTTATATATATAACATAAAAATCATTTCAGAAATTTTTTTTTATTTTTAAAATTGTTTATATTTTATTTCCATTTAATTATAATAAATAAAAAAAATGAAATTAATAATATTATGTCTTTTTTTAAAGAGTTCAATTTAACAAAAATTAAATATTTAGATAAGACAAAAAGTTAATATTATTAATTTTGAATGAGAAATAGTTCAAAGCAAATAAATAATAAGAAAAAATAATGTATTCAAATAAGATAAATTTAGAAATGAAAAAAAAATAAAAAATAAAAACTTTAATAAGAAGCTTTTGTTAAAATATAGATTCATTTGAATGTAAAGAAGTAATTAAATAATCTTTCTCATTAAATCAATAAAAGAAATTAATTAATTCAAAATATGAAAAATTTTTGGAGCAAATAAAGAAATAATAATAAAGAAATATTAATTAAGACTCCAAGTAATTGAAATATATTTAATAAAAAAGATTGTTGGTTTATTTCTCAATTTTGATTATAAAAGAAAAAATTTCATTAAATTATTTTTTAAGAAAAAAACTAAAATGAAATTTAATTTGAAGATAATAATTTTTAATTATTTTTCAAAAAAAAATTTGATATTTAACTTCTTTTTAAACATCAATAACTTTCCATTAATATTATTTATCAATTGAATTTTATGAATTATGGCATTGAATAATTCTTGATTCAATTATTATCTTATTTAAACTTTAGTAAAGTGAATAATTGTTTTCATTTTTTTCATAATAATTTATTAAAGTAAATAAATAATTTAAATATTTAATGATAATTTGTAAAAATATAAATAAAAAAATTTATAAATCACTAAAGAAAGAAAATGAATTAAAAAAATAAAGAAATATATATAAAAAAATTAAACTGATTATTAAAATACAAAAATTAAATATCTAAATAGAAAAAAAATACGAATATAACAAAATATAAATACTCCTCTAATTAAAATAATATAAAAAATTAAAATTTGAATGAAAGAAAATATATCAAAAGAGAATAATAAAATATTAACAAAAGAAATACAAAATGAAAAAGTATTAACAACAATATTAAAATGTCATTTATGTAAAACAAATAATCCACAAATATTAAACATAAAAAAAGATATTTATAAAAATCAAATAGTAATAACTTTTATATGTAAATGTATAAATAAGCCTCAAGAAATTTCTTTAAGTGATTTTTATAAAATATCAATTTCAAATTTAGAAAAAGAAAATAATAGAAAATGTTATAAACATCTTGAAAAAGAAGGTATTGAATATTGTGAAAAGTGTAAAAAAATATTATGTGAGATTTGTAAAGATTATCATAAAGATTTCATTGAAGGTCATAAAACCGTTTCAATAAATTTGTTAAATATAAATAATTGTAACATTCATTTAGGAAAAAAATTAAATTTATTTTGCGAAAACTGTGAATTAAATATTTGTTCTGAATGCCAGAATAATAAACATAAAGATCATAATGTTATTTGTTTAAATGATTATTGGAAAAAAATTAATGATAAATTAACATTTAATTGCGTTGAAGAATTAAAAGAAAAATTAGAAACGGAAAAAAAAAATTTTGAAAGTATTATTAATAATAGTATTGAAAAAATCAATTATTTAGTCAATAAATTTGAAAAATTAAGAACTTTTATTTTAGATTTTTATCAAACAACAATTGAAAACAATAAATTATTTTCTGAAATTATTATTTCTTCTTTTAAAGAATTTTTTGACAAAAAAGAAAATTCTGATTTTTCTATAATAAATAATTGTAAACAATTAACTCCAATAAATTTAATTTATAATGAAGAATTAAATGAACTTGAAAAAATTTTTAAAGGATTTTCTAATTTTTTTAATATTTTAACTAATTATGAAAGTTCAATTGTGAAAAGAAATTTAGTTAAAGTTATTGAAAATAAAAATTATCCTATTAAAAATAATTTGAAAGAGAATAATGATTCTAATAATAATACTGTTGAAAATAATAGTACCCAAAGTTGTTCTATAAAAAAAGAAATTGAAATTAACAATCAGATTAATAATGGTTTTTTAAATAAAAAAACGAAATTAGACAATTCAATTTCAGATAATAATAATGTTAAAAAAAAATCAAAATATATTTTTAAAATTCCATTAAATGATGAAGCAAAAAAAATTAATGAATATTATACTAATAATAGTAGTAATCAATTATTAAATAAAAATAAATTTGAAAAAATGAAAAAAGAAAGCCCAAACGACAATGTTTTTTCTAATGGAAAATCAGGAAAAAATATATCCACAAAAAACGAAGAAAATGAAATAAATAATTGGACAAATATATTAAATATTAATGAAAATATTAGCAATGAAGATGATCCTAATTTTTTTAATAATATTTTTTATAAAAATAATACCATTTCTAATTTAGATAATTCATTCCAATATTTAAATTATTCAATTTTAAATAGCGATATAGGAATAACTGAAAATTATTTAAATTTTGAAAAAAGCTAGTTTTGCCATTCTATTATCCCTGAATATATATTTTTTAAGTATTTTTTATATATTATTATTCTTGAATTTCTTGATTGAATATAGTTATTTAGGTTGATATATAAATATTTATGTGTATAAAAAAATAACTTTTTGTGGCTTTTTAATTAATATATTGAAATTCAATTTATTTTAAAATATTTCTTCTGATATTTTAATATATAATATTAAAAAATATTTAAAAGATGACTTTTTTTCTTTATATTCATTTTAATTATATTATTATACATTTTAAATAAAAAAGAATAATCCCAATAAAATAATTGAAGAAATATTTAATATTATTAAATGATGAAATAAAAAAATAATAAAAAGAAGATTAATTATTTAAAAAAAATGAAATAAATATATTTTTCGATTAATAACTATTTTTTAATTAATATAAAATAAAAATTAATCATATATTCTTTTAATTAAAGTAGTAGAATCTTTTTGACATTTAGGGCATTTTTTATAAGTAGAAAAAAAATTTTGAGCACAACCATAACAACAACATCTATGACCACAAGGAACAAAAACACTTTCTTTTGGATAATTATGACATATCATACATTCTTTAAAAATAACATTTTTATTATTATAATAATAATTATTTGAAAAGGGATTTTGATAATAAACTTTAATATCTTTTTGATTTTTCTCCATTGATGAATCTAATATAGAATTTGTTCCTATTAATGAAGGATTTTTATATATTTCTTCACAATTTATAAAATATTGACTTTTTGTTACATAATTTTCATCTATTTTTCCTTTTTGAAATATTATACTATTTCCTTCTATTTCTTCTAATATTGATAAATTTTCTTTTGGAATTATTTCTTCTTTTAATTCTTTTTGAGGTAAAAATTCTCTCTGACAATGAGTACATTTAATTTTTTCATTTAAATTTAAATTATTCCTATTTTTATATATTATTGTTTTATTACAAGGACATTTAATTACGATAAAATTGCATTTACATTCTTGATAAGAACATTTTAATGGAATTAAATGTATAGTCTTTTCAGAATAGACTAATTTTTTACAATTTGGACATGAAATAAAACTAAAAATTATTTTACAATTTGGACATTCTATTATTTTTCCTCTTTTTATACCTCCTTTAATTAATATTACTCTTTTACAATATATACATCCTAAATTAAAAAATACTTTCTTACATTTTAAACACATTAAATTTAATCCTTCATCATATTTATAATTTGAACAATATTCTCTACAATAAGAACATAAAAATAAAGCAAATTTTCTTAAACAATTTTTAAACATACATTGATAATTTTTTCCAAAAAAAAAATCTCCTTTTGGAAAAATATTATAATCTTTACAAAAAGGACAAATAATTTGATTGAATTTTTTTTTGCAATCATCATATCCACATTGAATAATTTGACCAATAATTAAATTTTTTTGAAAAAAATAATTTATTCTTCTACAAAAAATACAATTTATAATTTGGCATTGAAAGTGACATTTATTACAAATTATAATATATCCTTCAATAAATTGATAATTTTTAAAAACTAATATATCTAAACAATTAGGGCAAATTATTTTAGAAAAAAGTATTCGGCAATCATCTTTCCCACATTTAACCTTTGTTCCCATTTTATACCATCCACCATCAAATATTATTTTATAATCACACTGAGGACAAACTACTCTATTAAATTGTTTATTACAATTATTATAAGGACAAATTATTTTTTGTCCTTCATAATAATTTGGAATATTTTTTTCTTTGTAATTAAAGACTATTGGTCTTTTACAATAATGACAATTTATTTTCTGATAAAATGTATTATAATGCTCAAATGTTATTATTTGTTTTGGAAATTTTGATTTAAAATCTTCTATTTTAAAATATAAATTTTGAGAACAATCTTTTATTGGGCAATTAAAATAAACATAATCTACTTTACAACAATAACATATTATATTTTCTCCTTCTTGAATATAAAATGGAAATTTTATATTTTTATTACAACTTTTACATTTTGAAATAAATGTATATTTATAACAATTTAAATAAGGACATTTGATATTAAACCCATTTAATCCTTGTAATTTATCATTATTCTGTTTTTCATTTATTTTGAAATATATTTTATAATGACAGTTTGAACATAATAAATATATGAAAATGTTTTCACATGCTAAACATTTTATTTTATGGAATTCATATAATTTTTCATCAAAACCATCTATTTTATTTACTCTTAAAACGTCTTTAAAACAAAATGGACACCCTAATTTTTCTTGAGAAATTATGTTTGAATCCATTTATTTTATTTTTTTATTTTTAAATAAATATATAATTTTAAAATGGATGAAAAATATATTTATGAAAATGATGATAATTTAAATGAAAAAATTAATAAATTTATTATTGATAAAAATTTCAATAAGTTGAAAAGAAAAATATTATGTATGTAAGTTAATAATAATTTAAATAGGAAAACTAAGAAAAAATTAACAATTGAGTTATTCAAATATAGAATAAATCAAAGTTATAAAAAAATTTTTTACTTATTTAAAAAGAATGTAAAATATAATGATTACTCAAAATTAATATTTAAGAAATTCAGAGAAATATGTTTAAAAGAAAAAAATAATTTTGAAAACAAAAGTAAATTATTTAAAAATTATTTTTGTAAAACTCTTGAGTTTAAAAACTCTTTTCAATATCTTCAATTAAAAATAACAATACAAAAATTAAATAAATTAAAAATAGAAAAATCAAATCAAATATTTAATTTAAATCAAAGAAATAAATTTTTTTTGATTTATATTTCAAAAATTAAACAAAGAACAAATTATAAAAAAATAAGCATTAATTATAATATTTTTTTTGTGAAAAAAATATATATATCTTTCTTTAAAAATATTGCAAAAATTATTACAGAAAAAAGCAAAAAAAAAAAAAAAATTGATGACATTGATGAATATTATTTAATTAATTTAGCTAGAAAAACAATGAAAAGACTATATAAAAATATGTTATTTTCAAAAGAAAAAAAAAATAAATTTTACAGAAGAATTTTTATAGGAAAAATATTATTTAAAAATTTAAAAACAATGCATAAACAAATTAAAAATAAATATATTTTCTATAGAAATTTACATTTAAAAAAATATTATTTTAAAAGATTAAAAAGAACTGTTGATTTAATTCAAAATAATCGAATTGCAAAATTAAAATTTATTTCTAAATATATTTTATTATGGAAAAAAGCAGTTTTAATTAACAGAAGAAATAAAGCAAATGGTATTTTACTTTTATTAAAGCACTTAGAGATAATAAAAGAAAATTTTGAAATCAAAGGATTAAAAACTTTTATAATTAATTTTAAAAAATATAATGCAATGATTTTAAAATATCAAATTAATGAATTAAAAATTCAGAAATTTAAATCTTATAGGATTTTAAAGCAAAAAAGAAATATTTTTAATTCTTTAAAATACAATAAAATTTGTAGATATTTAATTGGAAAAAGACATTATTTATTAATTTTAAAATGTTTCAAAGCATTGAAAATGATGAAAAACATGTCAATTCCTTTATTTTTAAAAATAGAAGAAGCAGAAAAATTATATAGAAAAAATTCTTTAAAAAAAATAAAAATATTTTTTAAAATTTTGAAATCTTCAATTCGAAAAAAAAAATTACTAGTTAATGCATTTAGAATTCAAATTTTAAAAGCTAAATTATTTAAAAGTCTAATTATTTATTCTAAAAATAATAAAAAAAACAATGAAAAAATAATTAGAAGATTTCGAATATTTTTTTTAAAACATAATTTTTTTCAAATGTTAAAACTACATACTTTAATTATCTATAGAGAAAATAAAATTTTGTCAAAGGTCAATCAAATATTAAATTTAAAAGCTTTAAGATTAAAAAATACATTATTTCATATTTTAAAAAAAAATATGATTATTGAAAGATTTATAAAACAAAGAAATTTAAGATTAAAAGCAAAAGTTTTTTATGTTCTTAAAATATTAAGCTCATAATATATTAATTATTTTTATTATTATATATTGTATATTTATATAACATGAAACATTTATTTTAAGTTTTTGATAAAAAAATTAAACACATTTAACCTAGACTAAAAAAATATTTATGATCTGTTAAAAGATAATATAAACCTGCAAACAAAAAATTTTACTTAATAAATAATTGTTCATTATCTTTTATTATAATTTTATCATATACAATGATAGATCATTTATTTATTTTTTTCCAACAAGGTATCATTTTTTTAAATTAAAAATATATTTTCTTATTCTCAAAAATATGATTATTTGAAAAATTATAAAATATATATTTTCCTTTATTTCTTTATAGACTATTCCAAATTTTCTGAGAGTTGTTAGAGGTATTGTTTTTTAAATTTTTTAATGTTATTCAATTACTTTTTAAATAATTATTTTACATATTAACTAATTGAGGATTTTTAAAATTTGTTTTATATCAATTAGAGAATAATAACTAACTTTTTTTATTGATCTTTCACAAAATATATAATCTTCTTTTATCACCAGAAATGGTCCTTTTTTGTTTAAATTTTTTTATTTATTTGATCTTCTTTAATGATATATCTTTTGATTCCATTTTTTTTGTAGAAAATTTAAATATTTTCAAAAAAATATTTTTGTAAAAAAAAAGAAAATGAGTAAAAATTATTTTATTAAATTAAAAAGTAAAACTTGGGATGAAACAATTAATAATATGATAAATTATAGTGATATAACATATAATGAAGAAAAGATGGAAATATCAGAAAATGGATTTTTATATAGAATTGAAAATACAATTTCTTTCAGTCATAATATGAATAAAATTTTTGAAAAATATCAATTAATGAAAATTGAAAAAAAAGATGAATTTTATGTTAAAACTAATATTTCTTCTGGAAATTTAAAAGAAATGCCAAAAGAAAATCTTTGTTGGTTTACTGTTAAAAATAATAATTATAAAAAAGAAAATAAAAAAAAGAGCATAGTATATAAATTAAATGAAGGAGATGTTTTTAAATTAGGAAGACTTTATATAAGACTTTTAAAAATTAATTTTAATAGTTACATAGGAAATAACAAATATCCTTTTGAAATTACAGAAGATGGAATTTCTCAAAATAGTAAAAGAAGCTATTCTTTAAATAGTTTAAATTTAAATAATACAGAAATTATTAGAGGAGTTTTTCATAATAAAACTAAGAAAATTTCAATTACCCCAAATAATTACTCAAATAGTTTCACAACAATAATTTTACCAAGAATTAATTCTGACAATAAATTACTAAATATAAAGAAAAAAATATTTAATGAATCAAAATTAATTAATAATAATCTTATAATTAAAAAAAAAAAATATCCTTGTCGTATTTGTTATAGTGAAGAAGACTTAAATGAAAATCCTTTAATTTCTCCTTGTAAATGTTCAGGTTCAATGAAATATATTCATTATAATTGTTTAAAAAATTGGCTTAAATCAAAAATAGAATTTGATAATACAGATTTAATAATAACATATAGTATAAATAAAATTCAATGTGAATTATGTAAAGAAACTTTTCCAGATTATATTAAATATAATAATAAATTATATAATATTTTCATTGTTGAACATGACTTTAATAATTATATTATAATTGAAACATTAAGAGATGACAAATTTAAAACAAGATACATTCATATTATTTCTTTTGATGAAGATAATCAAATTTCTATTGGAAGAAGTGAAGAATGTGATTTTTCTATTAGAGAATTATCTATTAGTAGAATTCATTGTTTAATATATAAAGAAGGAAATAATCTATTCATTAAAGATAATAATAGTAAATTTGGTACTTTAATATTAAATCAAAATCCTAATATTAGATTAATTTTTGGTTTACCTTTAAAAATTCAAATTGGGAAAACTTATTTAAATATTAAAATTGAACAAAAATCTATTTTTTTTTGCTGTGGAGGGGAAGAAAGTAATATTCATTATGATTATCAAAAACAAAATATTAGATATTTAAATAAACTAAAAAATGCTTTTATTAAAGAAAGTATTGATTCTGATGATGATCAAGAAAATGAAGAAAAAAAAGTTGTGGAAAATAATTGCATTAAAAAAATTAAAATTATTAAAAATAAAGGAAATTCAAGTTTTCCTTTGTTAAATTTAGATAGTTGTAATCTTAAAAGAGATGGAAAAAGTAGTTTTTTAAAAATAAATTCAATAAGACCAGATATTGAGTCAAGTAAAAATAATTCATCTCAAGGAATTATTTTAAGATTAAACAAAAATAATTTTCAAAATAATAATTCAAACATTAATTCAAATAATATTAATACAAATATTAATACAAATAATATTAATACAAATATTAATACATACAAATAATATTAGAAATAATTTTAATAATATTCATACATATATTAATAATAAAACAAATAATTCAAATTAAAAAAAGATAATTTTTAATTATTGTTTATTTGAAAATGAAAAAATAAAATAATTAATTATAAATTATTATAAAAATTTGTTTAATACATAAAATTCTTAATACAA
>JAEEGK010013410.1_pt1 | contig 18466 bp, 20 predicted proteins | sample 8958771 | NCBI WGS metagenome assembly JAEEGK01 (sample SAMN16246547, study PRJNA631951) | gut metagenome | biome: gut microbiome; feature: rumen; material: SC-attached | host: Bos | place: Iran: Karaj | collected 2018-10
CATGGCTGAGCTGCGCGAATGTTGGGAGGTCAATAGCCTGAAAGACGGCAAGATGCAATGGAAAGCCCTGCGTGCGAAGGAAGACGGCACCACCTTTGAACAAACCGTGGATTGGGAAAGAGTTGAAAAATAATCTATAGCAGGAGATTTCTTACCAAACAATTCGGCAGAAAAAAGCGTGCCTATATCTGGTGATCACATATCCTCCATAGATAATCCACCCTTTGTGACTTCTTTGTTGCGGAATATGCGTCGCTTCATTTCAGTGACTTTCTCTTCCAGTCTGGCAGGAGAGTATTTCTGAGGGTTGCGCTTCACCTCATACGCTTCAACATTGCCATCAAGCGTTTCTGCCACAATGTCAATCTCGAAGTCATCTTTGTTGCCATTGGAGTTGACACCATTCGGTTGCCACCAACCGCCAATCTGTTTGTATCGGCAACTCTCCATCATCTTCTGACGGAACCACCGCTCCAGTGCTATGCCAGAGAATGTGGTATAGTCGTCGATCATGATACGCTCCAATGCTGGCATATTCTGCAACTCGATGAGAGCAGCGTATCTGTTGATGTAGCGAAACCAGAAACGGAAGAAGTTGTCCTGTATCTCATAACGAACAGTCTGGCTGCCTTCTTTAGCACCAATCGGGCGTTTCTTCTTAATGATTCCGTATTTTTCTTCCAGTATCTTCATTTGACCGCCGAGACTTTTCATTCCTAAAGCCCCCTCAATTTCACTTTGTGTCACATCGCCCTGGGCTATTTGGTCGAGGATGCTGAAATACGTTCCATACTGCTTACCGAACTCTTGAATGAGAATCTTCTTGCCTTCGTCCACAAAGTAGCTGTCACCGCTTGAACAAACGTAGCGGATCATCTTCTTTACGTCAGTACATCCATTGTTCATCAGAAGCTCAATGTAACGGGCCACACCGCCTGTAATAGTCCAAAGCGCAAGAAGGTCTTCTGAGGTGTATTTAGGCTTGTAGTCACCAAGGATTTCCTTTATCGTCTCTGTATTGAAAGGCTGCAGTTTGATGGTACAGTCATCTCTTCCGAAGAGTGGTTGCTCTTCATCTTTGAATATCTTTTCCATCATGCGGAATATGGAACCAGACACAATCAAGCATACGTTTGTCTGATTTTTGTATTCGTCCCATAGTTCCTGTATGTCGCTGAAGATACCAGCGTTGATATTATCAAACTCCTGAAATTCGTCAATGAAGAGCGTGAACTTCTTGCGCTTTCCAATCTCCAGTATCATCTGAAAGAGTTCACGAAACGAGCTCATACCCTCTGGGACGAACTCTCCGAGTTTTTCGCGAACCTCCTGTATAAAGGTTCTGACGAGTATGGTTTCCGTCTTTCTGCCAACGAAGAAGTAAAGTCCAGGAGCATCTTCCCGTGTCTCGCTAATAAGTCTATATACAAGGCTTGTCTTACCCACACGTCTTCTGCCTGTGAGCACGACAAATCGTGAATAATCGTTGTACGCCTGACGCTGCAATTCCCTGAGCTCGTTCATTTCGCGTACCCTATCATAGAAATTCTTCATAGATTTTTACGTCGGTAAATTTTACAGCTATAACATTTCTCGTTGCAAAGATAGTGCAAAATTTCGAATAAGCGAAGAAAATGAGAATTTATTTTCATTTTTGAGCGTGAGAAATTTATCTAAATCGAATAAAAAACCAAATAAATCGAGATTTTTTTATTTCGTGAGTTGCTGGTAGAGCTTGAAGAGCTCGGCTGCCGGCAGCGACTGCGGCAACTGGAGCGGCTCCATCGGTGCCTACCACAAAGGCCATGGCGCAGACGATAACTGCCACATAGGCTGGGCCGGCTGGGAGCGCATCTACATCGCCAAGGGCATGAGGCTATGGACTCACACACCGTATAATGGCCCCAACGTGGAGACTGTGACCAACAACCTCCCCTGGTGGAACTACGTACACCAGCGCCCGCAGGCCGCCTTCGACGTGTGCGACCATCCCGGATACGACGAGGCCTCATGTCCGTACTGCATAAAAGAGACCATTGTGCTGAGGTAATTGTAAGCAATTTATTTATGGAAAATTTGGTAGTTTAAATAATTGTTGTTATCTTTGCACTGCAAAAACGGTCGAATAGTACGACTGAATTTGCAGTACATAGTTATTGTTATCATCACCGAAGAAGAGAATGGGTATTCTTTTGCATATGACAAGGAATACCTCAACACGCTTGATGCGACGGACTGATACCAGAAGGATGGATGCATTTTGAAATAAATCAGCAAAATTATTTGGATGTTACGGAAAATAATCGTAATTTTGCGGCGGAATAAAAAACATGTATGCCATGTGTAAAGTAACAGTAGAAGTTGATCAAGATGTACTGCGGGACATGCGTCCGGACTTGGATAGTATTACCGCCATCCGCATTTGGGCACAGGAGTTAATAAACCTGCATATCCAGCAGATGGAGTTGGAAGATGAGGAGACCATGAGCATCGAAGAGGCTCGTGAGATGACTTTGGCAGCGGTAAGGGAGGAGTATGCTAAGGCATGAAGTACGTCATTAGAAAGCGTTGCGCACAAAAGATAACTACGTTCTATCGAAATGTATCAAAAAAGTACAAGCATACGTACTCTTTGGAACTGATGGAAATAAACGTAAATGATGCTTATGACGCTATGTTCCAGATAGAAAAGACTCTTCATAGACGAATACCTACGATAGCCAGGTGGAAAGGCTATCACATGGCTAATACCGACAAGTGGTACTATGCATATACAATCGATGGGGGAACCGTTACTGTGGTGGATGCATGCCATGCCCAAAATATGCACGACTAATTTCGTTGAAAATTTTGTGGAATGGATTTTTATTGCTATCTTTGTGCCCATAAATATGACTAAAACTATAATTGGTATGAAAAGAATACTTCAATGGGTATTCGCTGCGTTCCTGACCTGCGGCATATTATCTTTTATGTCGTGTAGTAACAGTGATAATGCTGATGGTTCTCAGGAGTATACGGGCATACCGCTGATCATACTCGACACCGACATCGGTTCTTCGACCGACGACCTGTTTGCACTGGAGCTGCTCTACCGTTATGAGGAGCAGGGACGCTGCCAATTGCTGGGTGTGGTGGTAGACCGCGAAGGCGAACAGAACGCTGTATTTACAGATGTGATGAACACATACTTTGGCCACGGGGATGTGCCCATCGGGCTCGTCCGTAAAGGCATCGACGCCCCTGTGGTGTGGATAGACTATGCACATGTTGCTGATTTGCTGGATGGCAATGGGCAGCCCATGTTTCAACGTACCGTCACAGACTATAGCGCATTGCCCGACGGCTGGCAGCTCTACCGCAAGCTCTTAGCCTCGCAGCCCGACCACTCGGTAAACATTGTATGTACAGGCTTCGTCACCTGTCTGGCACAGCTGCTACAGTCGGAAGGCGACGAATACTCTTCGCTCAACGGTGTGGAACTGGTGCGCCGTAAGGTGAAATGCATTTATATGCAGGGCGGCTCGTTTGGCGAATCCGAGGAACCGGACTTCAACTTCGCACAAGGCGCCGACTTCGCACAAGAGTTCTTCCGCCTCTGGCCTGCGGATATCGAGATGGTGTTCTCGCCGATGGAGGCGGGACAGACGGTGGATTACAAGCCTGAACAAGTGATCAGCGATATATCTTGGACGGACATTCATCCCATCAAACAAGTGTATATGACCTGCAACTGCGACACGGGCCAGCGCATGTGGGACGTATTGCCGACCATCCAGGCTGTGGAGGGTGACGATCTCTTCACGCTCTCTGAACGCGGCACTCTGACCGTCACCCCCGAATGTGCCACTATCTTTACACCCTCACCTACCGGACATTTTCGCTACCAGTTAACCCGCGACACCACCTGGTCTGCCGCCATACTGGAGAAAATCAGAACATTCAATAAAATACATTAACACAACAGCAACGACAATAATAACTCTTCTTTTCTGATATGTTTGCTGACGTCTACAAGAATCTTTCAGATATTTTTCTTCAATTTGTTTGTAGGTTCAGATATTTTTCTTAATTTTGCAGCGAAAAGTAACAAATTGCATTATGTGTACGTATAATCTTAAACTTGACGACCAGCTTGTTGCTGAGGCCGAGAACGTTCTTGGTAATACTGGTGCAGAATTCCAGTTGTGGCTTGAGCAACAGGTGGAGGCTCTACTGCGCGAGCAAGTAAATCGCAAGCAACGTCATATCCGTGTTCGCAAGAGCAGTCTTACAGACGAACAGCTGGCTGAAATATTGTCACAATATGCACCTCTTACAGATTCAGACTTCCCCGATTTGAGTAAGTCTGATTACGACAACTACGTTCGCTCAAATAGCGGCCGTATAGCAAAAGGTTTGGAGAAATGGCTGTAGCACAAGTTCACCAAAGAGAAATCGTCGAGGTTCCATTCTCACTCCCTGATGGAGATATCCTTCCGCATCCGGCACTTGTTATTTCATGCGATGACTTGCAAAATGTAGAGCCAGGTTTGTTTTATGCAGTTCTCATTTCGACTAAAAATCATCATCCAGAACTCACCATTCCTATTCAAAGTGAATGGTTGTCTTCGCCATTATCCCAACAATCGTATTTCGTGACCCACATCGTCGGTCAGTTTAATTGTGATGACGTCATCAATCGCCATAATTGCTTTATGCGCCAACCTTATTTCGATCAGGTCATCGACAAAATCATCGGTACAATCATTGACGGAGACTTTTAGATCCAGTCAAGACTAATCCTCGCCCATTCATGACAATGAGCGAGGATTTCCTTTTAACTCTAAGCTGAAGCTTAGCTACCCGTGTCGAAGCCACCACCGTTGTCGCCGCTACCGTTCTTGGTGAACGTCTTGCTGGCAACCTCAGAGGATACTCCATCCTTGATGGCGATCGCCTTCACCAGTACGGTGTCAGTCAGGGTCAGAGCCTCACTGTAGAGACTGCTCTCAGCCGTTGGTGTGCTGCCATCTACCGTGTAGCGGATCTCTGCGCCGTCAGGACCAGAGATGGTCGCCAGAGTCGACTCGTCGAACGGCGTCTCTCCACTGATGGTAGGAGCTGCTACGGTCTCCGAACTGGTCGAAGAGCCATTCTGCTCGGAACCGTTGTTCACACCGTTGTCGTCGGTGTTGTCGGTTTCCTCCACAGTGCCCGGATCAGCCGAGGTCACACGCTTCACGATATCGCCATTACGATCATAACAAGTGATCTGGATGGCGGTCGAAGCCAGCTCCTCCTTCAGAGCCACGGTCGGGGTGAACACGATGCGACGCGTACGGATGAGCGACGTTTTCACGTCGTTGACATCTGCCACCGCTTTCGCGGACAGTCCGAAACGCATGTTTCCCAGTCCAGGCAGAGCCACAGAGTGACCCTCGGTTGCCCAGGCCTTGATGACTTCACCGGCCCCTTTCCAGCAGGCCTGCATCACGCCCTCTGAGACGCCACTTCGTATGGCTGCCTCCTTGATCACTTTTTCCTGATCGAGTGTCGAATACAGGTCAGGAACCATCACGTAACGGTACACTTCGGGACCGTCCTTGGAGAACTTAAGCTTCTTCTCCTTCGCTTTGATTTTTAATGCCATAGTTTTAAAAAGATTTCATGGTATTAAACTATTATGCAACCAACTACACCGGGTGGCCGCTTCCCGCTTTTATTATTATGGTGCAAGGGAAGTGCAAGGCGAACGCAGAGCCGAGTTTACTCGGGATTTGCTGAGCCGCAGCCTTCACTCGCATTGTATCTTAAATACAATGCAAAGGTACAAAAAATAATAGAAACCACCAAACTTTATATCAAAAGATATAAATAAAATTTGTTAATATTTTACGAAGCCTTCCAACAGTTTTTCTATGGCTTTCCAAAAAGTGCTGGAAGGCTTCGTGGCAATAATTTTCTCCTTAGTTTTTCGAACAGTCTCTGATGTCTTTAAATGATTGGAATTCAACAGATTAAACTACTAAATTTGGGATTTTCACCATTTTTCTTTATAAACTTATTTTTCAAATTTGAAAAACATAGAGAGTTTATAAGAAAAACAAGCAAAAACCAAACAGACCGACGTAAGAAGCCGTCTGCAAGGGCATTTCAGCTCTTCAGACGGCTTAGCAGAATCCCCTAAAAAACTCAAATGGGGCGCTTGAAATACTCGTTTTGGAGATAGTCGGCGATGTCATATTTCAGATCACCTTCGGGTGCTTTACTCTGACAGATGTCGAAAACGGTGAAGTTGGCCAGGTCGGCCATGCCACCGATGCTGGCACTCCACTCATTGATGGCATCACGGTCGGGGATGACGATCACACTGCGGCCACGTAGCGGTTCGAGCACCTCACGACGCAGCATCGTCTTGTTACCTGTAGCCACCCAAGTCCATTGCGGGAAGGCCACCGCACCGAACAGGGCATTCTTGGGACTTTCGACGAGTATCACCAGGTTGTCGGGATATCTGCTGAGCAGATGTTCACCAAACAGACACGTAGAGCGGAATCGGGCACCCTTCTGCAGACGGCCCTCGCGCACCCATATACTGCCCAGCCAAAAGCAGGAGCCTGGGGTACTGTGAGCAAAGAGGGGTGACGATGGATCTGTCTCATAGTGCTGCACCTTCAGATTGCACACGCGACCATGCTTATCAATATTCGGGAATACGGTACAATTGTCGTGGCCATTCATGGCATAACAGCCGATACGGTATTCCTCGGTGATCCACTTGACGGCTTCTGGCTGGGCGATACGCATCAAACACTGACAAAGCGAATTTTCAGGCGACACCAGTTCACCGACCATCGACATGGGGATATAGGTGTAGTCAGGTTCAGCAGGCTTTACCGCTGGGCGAGGCTTGGGTCTTGGCATATAGCCGCCATACGTTGAGGTGCTGATGCCAAACTCATTGGAGAGCCACTGACAGGCCTCTTGGAATGACCAGCTTTCATGCTGCATAACGAAGTCAATGACACTCCCACCCTTGCCGCAGGCGAAACAATGACAGTGATTCTCGTTAGTACGCTCGTATAATGTCAGTGAAGGACGCGCGTCTTCATGCCAGGGACAGATGGTTTTTGTCACTGCTCCAGACCGCTGCAACTGACAGCCTAACCGCCGTGCCACCTCCGTTATGGAGATGGCCTTGAGACGGTCGAGATCGAAATGTTCATGCTGGCTGTTCATTGCTCCGTGACTTTAAGTTTGAAATACAAGGTATTCGCATACATCACACGGGTGTAGCCCAGACCTTCGAGACGATCATAGAACTTGTTCTTACCGATAGCCTTAAGCGACGAATTGATGCAATAGCTGCGGTAGGCTGTGTAGAGTTCTGAAGCCTGAGTGGTGTACTCAGATTCTTCACAGGCTTCACTCAGGAACAAACGTACATTGTCAGACTGAAGACGGTACTGTTCGAGTGCCTTATCACTGCTTTCACAGGGCGAGAACTCGCGGCGGGTCATCAACGCAGGCAAGGCCTGGAGAACCCAGCGGAGGATACCGGGCAATTCACTCTTGAGTTTCGATGCCAGCTGGCGATCAATCTCCTCTTTGGGAATGGTGACCTGATAAGCCAGGATCATCAGACGACGGAAGAAGCCGAAGGTATTCTCGGCACGAGGCAGAATGTTGAAAGCCGCGATAAGCTTGCCGTAGTCATTGGTCTCACGAGGATCGCGATACAGATGCTTGATGAGCACCCTTTCGCCCGATGTGAGCTGTTTCAGCACGTTGGGGTTGACGTCCTTGCCGCTCTCATGGGAGATGTTGAGCATCTTGCCTTCAATGCCTGCGCGCTTCACATCATCGTTGGTCAGGTCGGCCAGACTGAGATAGCTGACATTCACCGAACCTAACAGCGATTCGATGACCTCCAGTGTCACGGACTTGCCGTTTAAGCCTTCGCCATAGAGAAGAAGCATCTTCTCGAGTTCATGTCCCGGCATCAGGCAATAGCCTATAAACTCAGCCAGGAGCAACTGGGCATCGGCATGAGGCAGGACGCGGTCGATGAAGGCCTGCCACAACGGGCATTCCGCCTCGCTGTCATAGCAATAACCGAGACAATAGAAGAAAAGGTCGGCTTTGTCGTGTTCGCGGAGTGTGACGCTGCCGTCACTTTTGATGACTAATGTGCCATTGCTAACGTTCAGCCATACCTCGCCGTCGGGTATGATCTGCTTACGGTACTCAGCCAGATTAAAGGCCAAGCCTTCGAACAATGCCTTCATGAAGACAGGGTTCATCAGCATCTGTTCTGGTACGCCACACTGTTTGGCACACTGGGCGACGAAGTCCTTCCACTGCTGCGGTTCTACGGTCTGCCAATGACTGCCGGTGAAAACATGCACCAACTGGTCGCTCTTCAGACGTTCGATGTACTCCCTGCACCACAACAGACCTTCGGCAGAGCGTATGACCTCGCGTACGACGATTTCACGCAATGAGACCTGACACCTTCCTTTGGTAGCGTCCATCAGTGTCTGGATGTCCGCCTCCTTCGACACCACGCCGCCAACAATCCGACGAAGCGTGAGGTCAACCAACTGCAACTCGCGCACTCTGCACTGAGCTGCCAACTCACCAGCCTTCCGGGCCAGTTCCTGCTCCAAGTTCATGGAGCTGTTCAAATCATTTGTTTCCATCTGTCTTTTTTATTTAGGAAACAATGTGGTCTCAGGTTTACCTTGCTGACAGTCATGCCTGATTTACCACCCCTTCATAATGGGCACGCAGCTTCGTGCCTGAGAAGCTGGTGCGAAGATACGATGTATTCTTCATATTGACAAGAATAAGATTGACTTTGAGTAAACAAGTGAATTGACCGAAAATAGAATGTTTTGACCATGACGTAGAGCGACAGTTGACCAAGGAACATGATATGAGGGTTAAGACAGAATCGGTTTTTGACCACTCATAAGCGTTGACAGTCAAAAGATGGCGAAACTTTATACTGCCACATACAAATCTATGGTCAAAAATCAACAGAGCCAGCCTCTGGAAAGACCGACTCTGATATCATATCGAATGAAGAAAAAGTCAAAAGTTGACAGCTTCTTTCTCGTCATCTTCTGATTTCTGCATACTGGTCATGTGTTTTTTCAGCAGCTCCTCTATCTTCTTCTCAAACTCGGCCTGCAACCTTTCATCCTCGCTAAATTCAAGTTTCGATATCTGGCACTTTGCTGCCTTGATCGCACTACATTTGGCAGGCTTAAGTTGTCCGTTACATGCGTAGATGCTGATGAAATACTCATACCAGTACTCCAGTCCACGGTTAGGCAACAGATTGCTCCATCGGTGCAGTCGGGCCAAGAACATACCGCCGACCATACCCTTCTGCCCCTTTGGCTCCAGTTCGTCTAGATACTTATAAACAACCCTTGCGCACATCACCTTCTGCTTGTCATCTCCCCACAAGGCACGCTCCTCATTCGTCATGTCCTGTTGACGAGCCAGCATCACCTCTTCGACGATGCAAAGATCATTCCACTCGTCGATGTCGAGTGTATGGTATAGCTTGGCTTTCAGATTCTTCAGGGCTTTCTTCTTTTTCTCCCATTCCTCCATCTTGGTATAGATATCATTCTCAAGGTTTACTTTGAGCTTGATAAACCGTTTGATGGTGGTGCGGTTGTTCAGAACCGTTTCCTCGTGACATTTATTGTAAATCTCATCGGCATACTCAGGATGAGTCCTGACATAGTTGACCTGATCGATCATCTCAAGGCTCAAGTCAATACACTTTGTCAGATCAGCATTGTAATGGCACACCTCCTCATACAATATCTTCACAGACTCTTTATAATGCTCCAACCCCCAAAGCGACAATGTGTATGCACAATTCCCCATCTTGGAACTGTCGACAACTTTACGATTCGATTTGGATTGCCCCTTACGACGCTTCTTCTCACAAAACGCCTCCAATAATTTTAGACCACGGCTAAGTCCGCTGCGCATCTTATTCATCAGAAGATGAGAGGTGTCGTAAAGCTTGTTGCAGTTGGTTGCATATTGCTCAATGAAACCAGACTGCTTAAAGCGCAACAAACGACTAAATTCTAATCTTACTAATCCGTCGCTCTCCCGAATATGGTTGGTCAATTCAATAATCTGCTCCTCACTGTTGATACGTCCGGACTCCAGACCGTCAAAATAGCGGTTAATATCATCCTGGGCATAAACTTCTCTAAGTTTACGCAGCTCGTCTTCTGTTTTGTCTATATGTTTATCGTAGGCCATAATTTCACTATTTGTTTACTCGCTCCACCGATGGACGCGCAAAGGCTGCAAAGTTACTAAATATCTTCGTCATCATCGAATTAAAATCCCATTATTTTCCGTTCCATTGCACAAAACCCGCAAACTGTGCACATAAGACCCCGATAAAAGCCGGAAATTAAGGGAAACTATCTGCTCACGGGTTCTGAGTGAGTTTGGACTCATTAAGAACCGTCCCGATTGAGTTGCACCCATTGATTTGGTCCATTTATCTTAATAAATGTTAAGAGGTGGGCGGTTTTCGATATTTTTGTATGTTTTTAACAGAAATGATATTAAATTTGCGGTCGAATTTCATTTATAACTAAATAAAGAAACAAATATTATAAGAATAAACAATCTAATTTTTTAAAATCCTAATGATTATGAAGGAAATCAAAAGAAAGTACGAGAAGCCTTCGACGAAGGTTTTCGAGTTGAAACAAAAGCCAACGCTGCTCGTTGGTAGTGAACAAACACCTAAAAATGGAGATGAATGGTATTGGGAATAGTAACTCTTAAAAATGTCACGATTATGAAAAAGATTAATTCATTCATACTTTTCGGAGCGGCCGTTTTTACATTTGCCGCTTGTAGCGTAGATTCTCAGGAAGAGTTTACTCCCAAGAACAACAAGCCCGTCTATGAAACGCTCAGCGTAAAGGTTGGTACTGAACCTACAACAAGAGTGAGTCTGGCAACAGACGCTACTGCTGCCACATTCGAAACTGGCGATAATATTGCCGTATGGACTGAAGCTGGCTCTTTCCAGGTTTGCCCTGTGGACGCTACTGGCAAGATTTCTGTAGATATCTCTGGCGGTGCCAGAAGCAACTATGCCGTATATTATCCAGGCGCAACTGCTCCCACATTTGACGGGAGTGCCCTCACGATTACTCTCCCCGACACTTATGATTATGCCGATGTGTCTGGTGACAAGAACCCCGTTCCCATGGTGGCTAAGAATGTTGGTGGAGATGCTGCCGACATGACATTCTATGCCGTCTGCGGACTTGCCCGCATCTCCTTGAGCGGCATCCCCGCTACCGCCGATAAGCTGGAAGTACTATTCAACGGCAAAAAGGTTACTGGTGATTTTACGGTTACTAATCCAGGAACAAATTCTCCCAGCATTACGATGGGATCTGCTTTTCCAGCTACACCAGTCACTATTAATCTCACCCCAGGAACTGACTACACTGGCGCAGTCATCAATATCCCTGTTCCTGTAGTAAGCTCCGGTACTGTTTCTGCTCAAATTACTGCAAAAAACGGCGACAATCAAATCGTATTTCCAAATGCTACCGCCTCCTATACACCTGCCCGTGCTAAAGGTAAGAAACTTACTGTAGCCCTCACGCCTACTATCTATTCTATGACCTTTACCAAAGGTAACCTTTACACCGATGGTGGAACTTTGAAGATAGCAAGTGATTGGTACAGTAATATATATAATGATAATAGTGAAACTTATGTGAATACCACATATAGCGCAAGTAATCGTAGCCACTTCAACTTTAACGAGACGGCTGCCATGATGAATAACTTGCCTGGCTCATATGATGTCGCACCTGACGCCGGAACATTTGATTGGGCTACCGCTTCTACGAATGTTGGTTCTTTTGAGAATAAATATGTGATTATAAGCGCCCAAAGTTATCGCGTTCCCACGCAAGCTGAATGGGCAGCTGTGACAACCGGATCCCGTCCTGGTGCTACGCTAAATGCCACCATCACCTCAACTTCATCAAGTTCATCCACCTCTGGTTGGAAGGCTATCAAGGCTGTGGTAAGCGGCATGGGTACTGCCGGTACATCTAATCCTGATGGTACTGCCTTTGAAGCTAGCTCTGACTACCAGGCTGGCCTGTTGATTTTCCCAGACAATGTGGTAATTGACGGTACTTTTGTCACCCTTGGTGATAAAGATGAAATAACTGGACATAATAATGCAACTACCCTCACCATGGACAAACTTAACGAGCTCATCACCGCCGGTTGCGCATTCTTGCCTGAAGTGGGACGTCATAACAGTGGCAGTTTTGGCTTTGTAGGTCAACTCGGCACCTACTGGTCAAGTACACAGTATGATACTGATGCTGGATACTACCTGCACTTCCAGGAGAATAGTTTCCAAAATGACATCAATTACAGCAAGCAAGCCTTCAGATCCGTCCGCCTCGTGAAAAAGTAATTAGTAGAATATTTACTTCATAAGGTCTGCCTCTAATCCGGGCAGACCTTTTTTGGGGACTCACACGGGACGGTTCTGAGTGAGTCTGAACTAGCCGTAGGGCATCTGGGTACAAACAAACACAGCCCAGGTACCTTCCCCATGACTAGGGTGTAAATTCTTCTATTTGTTCCGGTTATACCAAATCTTAAATACAGGATCCTCCAGATAGACTGTGTACTTGTCGAAATCGATCATTTCTTTGTCTTGCAGTGCTGTCTTTATTCGTGAGATGTTCGACTTGCTACCAAGATTATAAGACTCCAGAATGGCTTTGCTGCCAAAGTCTGAAGTGACACCATCGCATAACGCACGAATAAAATTCAACTGATAACCTGTCAATCCCTTCAGCTGCTCTTCAAAGAGGGCTGAGCACTGGGCCAACAAGGCATCGACTCCACGACAGTCATCCTCTTTCGGGCCGGCTAGTGCCAGCCCGAATCTTTTTTGTATCCAAATGCTTGCAAATCTAAAAAAAACATCGTATCTTTGCAGCCGAAATCATCAATAATTGCAATTTATGACTCAACTTACAGTTTCTGTTGAAGACGTTTCGATGCTCGAACAGATTAAGCAGGCCATCAGCCTTATTCGTGGTGTGAGCAGCGTCACGCTGAAGCGTCGTAGGAAGACTAGCATGGACCGCGCCATCGAAGATATAGAGCAGGGGCGCGTCTATAAGTACGACAGTCTGGATGACCTGATAAAGGAAATTGAGGGATGACGAAGTACGAACTGCGCATCACCGGCGAGTGCAAGCAGAACCTGAAGCTCTGCAAGAAGCGCGGCCTGCCGATGCAGGAACTATGGGACGTCGTGGCCAAGTTGCTGCGCGGCGAGAAACTCGACGAGAAGTATCAGGCTCACCAACTGCACGGTAACCGCAAGGGGCAGTGGGAGTGCCATATTCAGCCCAACTGGCTTCTTGTTTGGAGCAGAACGAAACAGACCTCATTTTATTAATGGTAAACACGGGCACCCATTCCGACCTTTTCGGAAAGAACAAACGATAACCCAAACTGTAGCCATGCACTTCATTTGCCGTATGAAAGAGAAGCAGTTTCGACTGCGAAATACCCCCACCCCGCCACTACATCCGGATCGGGTACTACAATACAAGAAATCACTATCCATTAACACTATTTAAGGGGGAGGGGCAACGATTATTAACTAAATTCTTTATACCTTTGTGTCCGAAATTTCATTTCGCACACGAGTCTCGGCGGCACCTCGGCCGCTCGGCGACGAAGGAGACGCTTGCCTAAGCAAGAATTCAAGTAAACTTGATTGCTCTCGGCTTGCACGAGCCTTGCGGCCGAATAAACCATTAAACATTGTTCGCGAACATATTAATCAATCAAATAGACAATGACAACAATCAACGAGAAACGAAAGTATGAGAAGCCTTCGATGAAGGTCTTCGAGTTGAAAAAACAGCCGGCGCTGCTCGTTGGCAGCAGTGGTGACGGAAACCTGCCTGGAATGGGAGAACCTGAGGACATTTAAATAACGAACCCTTAAACGATGAAGACAATGACAACGATTCATAAGATTCTGGGCCTGCTGCCGACACTGGCGGCCGCCCTCATGCTGACTGCATGCAGCAGCGACGACAATATGACCGAGACGCCGCAGACACCGACGGAACAGGCAACGACAGCGCAGACGATACACTACACAGCAAGTGTCGTCAACGGCGGCGACGCACAGACCCGCGCCACGGTGGAGAACGACAACAAGACACTCTTCTTCGCCGCAGGCGATAAACTCTACGTGACGGGCACCAACATCCAGGGCGTGCTCGACATCCAGACGGGCGACGGCACGACGACTGGCCCCGGTACAGCGAACGCTACCTTCTCGGGCGATCTGACCTACACGGGCTCCGGCACTCCCGCCGACGACCTTGCGCTGACAGCCACGCTGGTGAGCGCACAGCAGACGGTGGGCAATCAGGTAAGCGTAGATGCCGCTGGAGCCGTCACCGTGAACTATCCCGCGACGGCCTTCTGCTCCAGCGTGAACGATGCCGTGCAGCAGTACAGCGACCTGGCGGGCTCGTCGACCTACGCCGCGAAATCGTTCACCCTCAACCAGCAGACGGCCTTCCTGAACTTCACCGTGAAGCTGATATGCCCGGTGTCAGAGGGCGATGAAGTGACCGCCACGGTGGAGAACGACGGGATGATTCTCACGGAGGCATCGGTGACGACCACAACGGATGCGGGCAGCAACGTGGTGGCCTGCTTCGTGCTGCCCGTAGCCAAGGGCACCGAGCTTAGCGGCGCCAAGGTGACCATCGGCAATCTCCCCATCGTTACTCTCCCCATCATCGGTTTCGGCGGTGATGCGGCGAAGACGCTCGAAGGCAAGGTGTATAACGTGGCGAGAAGCATCGTCGATCTCGCTTTGTGCTCGAACAGCTATGATGCGCAGAACGGCGACTATATCACATATAACGGTCTTTACAATTTTAATGGCCATGTCATCGTCGCCGACGGTGCCACGGTAACGCTCGGCGGAGCAAAGATCATTTCCCATGGTGTTGGTCAATCCGCCATCCACTGCCAGGGCGACGCGAACATCGTGCTGGCCGACGGCACGACGAACACGGTGGTGGGAGAAAACCATGCCGGCATCTTTGTGCCTGACGGAAATACGCTCACCATCAGCGGCGCCGGCAGCCTCAGTGCCACTGGCGGTAACAATGCGGCCGGCATCGGCGGCGCAGAAGGTGGCCCTTGCGGCAACATCACCATCGGCAGCGACGTCACCCAAGTCATCGCCACGAAGGGCGACGAGGACCCCGCTCCGAAATTTAATGCCTCCGCTCCGATAGGTGCGGGCACAGATGCCCTCTGCGGCATTGTCACCATCGACGGCGAGACCATAACGGAATACGGCGTGACCATGTGGACGGCAGGCGATGCGACCACCCACTACTCTTGGTATGTCAGCAATGAGGGCAAGACCTGGACGCTGACGAAGAAATGACACAAAAGGGTCAGGCACCTGTGTGTCCTTGAGTAACATCGGGACGGTTCTTGCGTCTCTTCTTTAGCAAAAACGGAAGTCATCGCGGCTTCCGTTTCTTCGTCTGGCTGGAGAGCGTAAGCCTTTGAATATATCAAGTTACCGTCGCTTCTTCCAATGTACGCCTGTGCGGTGCTGCTTATCGTGAGCAATTAATATAAGAATCCAAAGGCCCAAAGAGGTATTTTACCCTTGTAGGCCGATTCTATGTCATCGGCAGCCACATAAGCATTCTCCTGGCCTGATATCTGACTGAACCCCTTGTCCTGTCCGCCAACTTCAATAACGATGGCATCGTCAACGCGGAAATCCCCTCTTTTATAGCCGGCATATTCCACCTTATGGCCAGCGGAGGCCAGTTGATTTGCAAAGAAAGTCTCGCGTACGGTTCCTATCTCCGGCTTTTCCGGACTGAGGGTATAAAGCAGATTGGTGTTATCAAGATAAACCTTGTCGGGCTTTTGCAAGTCTGTCACATTTTGAAGGTCTGTGAACAAACGACGGATCAGACATGCTTCTTCGAGATGAGTCAGGTATTTCAAAACCGTGGTACGCATAATGCCCGTTGCTTTTGACAACTTTGCGATATCCACCTCGTAAGGAGTCATTTGCGAGATAACCTGAAGCAGCGCCTTTATCTTTCGGGTATTCCCGACATCGATACCACGGTGCTTGGGCAACTCAACATCTACAATATAATTGATGACATTCTCTACCTTATCATAATATTCTTGCTTGCCCTCCAAAAAGAATGGATAATAGCCGAACCGCTGATAGTAGGCAAAATGTTCCAGGGGCCGGCATAATGACATGACCTTCCTGCAATATTGGTTGGGCGACGCTAACAGTTGGTCAAGTGTCGTAGGCTCGATGTCCAGACCTTGGTCTAAGCGGATGAACTCTCGCAACGACAGCCCTGGCATATCATATATCAATATACGACGTGAAAGATCAGCCTGTCCGTCGTTGATTTGTATGAGCGATGAACCGCTGAGTATGATGTGCAAGTCTGGATGCAAGTCGTAGATTTCCTTCACTTCACGGCTCCATCCTATATATTTATGGACTTCATCAATAAACAGCCATTTACCTCCTCTTTTTACAAAGGTATCGGCTACATCCACCAAGGTGCTGGTGGAAAAATAGTTTGTGTCTGCCGAACAATAAAGCACATGGCGGTCATCAGCATCAAAATGACTCTTGATATATTGTTTCATCAATGTTGATTTCCCTACGCCCTTAGGACCTCGGATTACAATCAGTCGGGCATCCCAGTTGATGCGTTGCATCATGTCACGCACATAGTCCATCGAGATAGTCGAGATGTAGGCATCGTGACGTTCAAATAACTTTTCCATATACAATTTGTTTTATAAAAGAAACATTTTTAGCACCTATTCGTTCTCTACAGAAAACACATTTTTCCGAGAAATGTTCTTTGCAGAGAACACATTCTGGGCGCAAAGATACAAATAAGTGAGCAAACTTCCAAATTTTATAAGAGTTTTTTGACGATTCTTGAGTAGACGTGGGGAAAGGCATCATCGTTAGAATTGCCTAACTTTGACACAACGGGGTCAGGCACTTTTGTGTCGTGAAAAAGTGTAAGAAATACAAGAAATCGCTATCCATTAACACTATTTAAGGGGCAATGACAACACATCATTACAAATAAATTTGTAAATTTGCAGCCGAAACGGAAATAAAAACGTTTTTGGGATAGAAAATTAGTCAACATATAAACCATAACTTATGACAGCAAAGAAAAAATATGAGAAGCCTGCCATGCGGGTGTTCGAATTGAGACAACAGCCGCAGCTGCTCCAGACGAGTGGCGACCTGCCCGGAATGCCTGGTTATCCCGGCGGTGGTGACCCCTTTAATCCCTCTAACCCCTAAACCTACAAGACGATGAAAATTTCGATTAAGAGAGAGCAGAACAATGCTTGCATTGGCTCTGCCGAACGTGAGAAATTTGGAGCGAAGCTCAAGACAATGAAGCATATCATCTGGATGGCGGCCCTCGCACTGACGGCAGCCACATGGTCGGCCTGCTCGAACGAGGACGAGCCGACAGCTGCAGAACAGCCTGCACAGGCCCGCACCTATACCGTTACCACCACGCTCTCGCCGCGCGACGGCGGCACCACGCGCAGCACGATGACCGACAACGGCGACGGCTCCATTAGCGCCGAGTGGGAGGTGAACGACAAGGTATATGTTGAATATGATAATGGAGGCGTTAGCTTATCGAAGACCGATGCCACGGTGACCTATGTCGATCCCACAACGAAGGCCGCCACCATCACCGTGACGCTTACCAACCCGAAGAATGGCGGCAGCATCACCTTCGGCTACCCCTACAGCCTCTTCGCCAACCAGAAGAGCGAATATACTGACCAGACAGGTACGTTGGCCGACATCAACGCCAACTACGCCTCCATTTTGGGCAATGGCACGCTGACCGTCGATGGCTCAAACGTCACGCTGCCTGCCGTGACGATGTCGCCTGAGATGTGCATTTGGAAGTTCTCGTTCACCGACGGTTCGAGCGACATCACCAGCGCCATCACAAAACTCGTCATCGAGCTCCCCAGTTCTGGCCAGAAGTACACAGTCTCCCCGTCGTCGCAGGGCACCATCTACGTGGCCATGCACGGCGCCATCAATGCCAAGCCCGTCAGCGTCTATGCCCAGACCGCCACGGGCGTCTATCGCAAGACGGCAGCGAGCGTCTCGCTGGCTTCCGGCAAGACATACACCTCCACCGGTCTCGCACTGACGTCGGCAGCAGCTGCAAACGCCGTGGCAGGTGATATCGGCAAGTTGATCGGTGCCGATGGTAACATCTATCCGAAAGCCAGCATAGCAACGGCCTTCGGCACCACCGGCGTGGCCATG
>JAEEGK010013411.1_pt1 | contig 18466 bp, 15 predicted proteins | sample 8958771 | NCBI WGS metagenome assembly JAEEGK01 (sample SAMN16246547, study PRJNA631951) | gut metagenome | biome: gut microbiome; feature: rumen; material: SC-attached | host: Bos | place: Iran: Karaj | collected 2018-10
CAATCCCCAATCCCCCAATCCCCATTAAAATATTTAATTATTTCAAATAATATTTAAATAAATAATTTTTTAATTATTAATAAAATTAATTAAAAATTATTAAATAAAAATAAATCAATATTATTTAAATTAGGAAAGATGGCAATGGGTCAAGCTGATTAGTAAGAATAATAAATTATTAATTATATAGTGATTATCTCTTCAAATATTTAGTAATAGGAAATTCAGGTGTTGGTAAATCTTGTCTTTTAATTCGTTTCACTGATGATACCTGGTCAGATAGTTATGTAACAACAATAGGTGTAGATTTTAAAATAAAAACTTTAGATGTTGATGGAAAAAGTGTAAAACTTCAAATATGGGATACAGCCGGTCAAGAAAGATTCAGAAATATTATTTCATCTTATTATAGAGGAGCACAAGGTATTATGCTTGTTTATGATATAACAGATTTAGAATCTTTCCAAAACTTAAATTCATGGCTTATTGAAATAGAAAAAAATGCTTCTAAAAATGTTTATAAAATATTAGTAGGTAACAAATGTGATATGGAAAATGAAAGAAAAGTTACAGTGGATCAAGGTAAAGATTTTGCTGCACAATACGGTATGAAATTCTTTGAAACTTCTGCTAAAGAATCAACTAATGTCTCAGATGCATTTATTGCTATGACAAGAGAAATTATTAAAAATGCTAATAATAAAAAAACAACTACTAAAAAAGAAAATAATGTTGTTGTTTCAAGTGCTCCTACTGGTAAATCAATAGGTGGAAAATCAGGATGCTGTTAAATGGAATAATCCATAAATATATAATGGTTTTAAGTAAATTATATTGTTGAATAAAATGATAAATAATAAATAATATTGATATATTCTTTAAAAATATTAAATAAAATAAATAGAATATTTAAGTTAGAAAAATTAAATACATTTCAATTTAATTTATTTAATATTAGTCATTATTAATATTTTTAAATAATTTTTTAATTTAATGATAAAGTTAATTTATTTAATAGAATTTTATAGTCAAAAAATTAATGGATAGTTGTTTTTATATTTATTCTCTTTATGAATATAATTTAATAGATAAAAAAAATAAAGAAAGGAAAAAGAAATACACAATTAAAGATGTAAGTTGTTCTTTTAATCAAATAATGATATTTGAATTTCTTCCTAAGAAAAAAGTATTTGAAATTTCTTTTGGTTCAAAATATTTATTTAGGAATTTAAAATTAAAAACTATGTATAAAAAATATTATCAAACTTTAAAAAAAATAAAAGAATATGCTAATTTTAATTTTTTTTCTTTTTATTCTAACGAAGAATTATCAAATGAAAACATTTATTATTTTGATGTTTTAACTGAAATAATAAAAAAAATGAAATCAAATAAAGATTTTATATATGAAATTCCATATAATCATATTATTTTAACAAGATTAAAAACAGAAAAGATAATAAATAATTATAAAGTTTTTTTAGATGTTAAAAATTTATTACCAAACCATCATGAAAAAATAAATAATATTGAAAATATAGAATTTAGGTGTAATTCAATTTATGATTTAGATTCTCTTTTACACAATAAATACATATTAAATCGTATTATTAATTTGAATTTGAAAATTAATTTTAAATCAAATATGATTTTTCCATATGAATTAAATTTAAAATTTTTAATTTTAGAAAACGAAGGACCACCTAAACAAATAATTTATTTTCAAGGAATTAAATTTAATAAATTAGAGAAATTAAAAATTTCCAATTTAAAAATAAAATTGAAAGAAGAAGAATTAAAATTTAAAAATTTAAAAGAATTAATATGTATTAATTCAAATATAATAATTGAAAACCCTATATTAATTGAGCCTAAAAATTTAACTTCTTTAGAATTAAAACAATGTGGACACACAATTAATGATATTCTTTTAAATATACACTCTTTTATTAACCTTAAAAAATTAGTCTTTGAAATCTTTGATGAGAGTTTTAAATTTTCTTCTTTATCTTTAACGGAATTATCTAATCACAACAATCAATGTATTAAAAAATTTGCAAATAAAATTATTGATAAATCCTTCCATAGTGATCAAAGGCTTGTTCAATTTTACTTTGATTCTCAAGTTAATTCAACTTAAAAAGAATAAAATTTCTTTGAATATATTATTGTGTTTTAAACAACAATAAAATCTAATTAAATTATTTTAAAAAAATAATTCATCTTATAATAAGTAAATAAAAATATAATTAATTCTCTAAAAGAATATTAAATCAAAAGTTTATTCATTAAAAAATTTATAATATATTAAATAGAAATATCTAATTAAATCAAATTTCTTTAATTTCATTTACTTATTTTTTATTTCAAATTCATAAATTAAAATATGAATAATATGAAAATATTTTTTTGTTGAAAAAGTAAATAAAATTTTATTTAAAAAATATAAATCACTATTTTATATAACTTCAATAAATTTATGTTTTGAAAAAATTATTATTTTAATTCTTTTAAATTCATTAATTTTTTAAAAAAATGTCATTTGACAATAAAACTCAATCACTAGAAGAAATTTACTCTAATTTAAAAAAAGAAATTAAAATAATGAAAAAGGAAATGGAATCATTAGAAAATATAAATTATTCTCAAGAAGAAATAATAAAAGCAAAAAAAAGAATAGAATTCTTTAATTATAATAACGAATGGTTATATTCAAATTTTAATACAAATAATTCTTCTAAAAATATTGAATATCCTATTATTATAAGTGAAAATTGGACAAAACCAAATTCTTATAATTTAAATAATTTAGAGTTAAGAAATTTAATTTTTTTAAGTGAAGATGAAATAAATTATTCAATTTGTAATAATGAAATTAAAGCAATTGTAGATTTAAAAGGAGAAAGTACTTTTTGGATTTTTTTAAGAACTAAAGAAAATTTTTCAAAAGAAAATGTTATTATATTATTTAAAAAAGAAGAATTTAGTCAAATTATTTATTTAATTTTAGGTAATTTTATTTTAAATTCAAAAGGAAATTTAATATTTACTCCTTTTATTAAAGAACAATTAATTTTTTCAAATACAAATCAAAAAGAACAATCAATTTATGAAAAAAATGATTATATCAATTTAAATATTAAAATATATGATGAAGGAAAAGACGAAATAATAGTTTATACTTATTTAAATAATAATAAAGAAGAAAATTTCTCCAAAGGAAATTTTTTTATTCCTATTAATGGCAATTATAAAGTAATGATTGCTGGAAGTGGTCAACAATGCAAATTAAAACAATTTTCTTGTTATTCTTATTATAAATCTAAATACGCACCTGCTGAATTATTAAATGAAGGAAAAGCTTGTAATTGTTGTAATATTATTTAATATTCAATAAATATATTTTTTTCAAAAGAACATTTTTTTAATTTAATTATTTTATTATCAATTATTTTTTTTTTAATGATAACTTATATATTTATTGAATTAATCATTAAAAATTTGATATAATTTCTATTTTATTTTTTTTCTTAATTTTAAAGGCAAAATAATAAATATGATCCTTAAAGATATTTCTCCTAATGAAAATGAATATAATGAATATAAAGTAAAGGAAAAATTATATACTTTATTTTATGAATTAACAAGTGAAATTAAAGGAACAAAAATAGAAATCGATGAAGAAGATTATGAAGAAAATATAAGAACAACAAATGTATTTCAAATAATAGAATATATATATCAAACATTACAAATTCTTTTAGATAAATATAAAAAAGAAACTGATCTTAAATTTAAACCAAATGATAATGAAATAAATCAATATGAAAAAATTTTAAGAAAATATGAAAATGATAAAAGAAAATTAATTAAAAGGCAATTTCAACAAAAATTACATAGAGAATCTTTAGAATATAAACTTGAAGAATATATGGAAATGGAAGAAGAATTTGAAGAAATGAAAACTAAATTAAAATATGAAGATGGTAAGTTTTTAGAAAATGATAGAAAAGATAATGAAATTATTATTATAAGACAAGAGAATTCTAATTTAAAAGTAATGATTTCAAAATTAGAAAATGATATTTTAGTTAAAGAAAAATTAATTGAAGAGTTAAAAGAAAAATATAATAGTACTCAAATTAAATTAGAAGAAACTGAGAAAGAATTAAATTTATTTTCTAATATTGATATTAATAATTTAAATAATAATAGTAATTTGGGAAATAATTCAATGATAAATTTTGTTCAAAAAAATTTAAATAATATAAGTAATATAAGTATTATCAGTCATAAAAATAATAATTCAAGTAATATTACTAAAAATTCTTTTTGTTTATGTAAAAATAATATTTCTGAAATTAAAAATATTTTCGATTTAAAAATATTTAATTTAAAAAGTACAAAAACTTCAACAAAGAAAAATAAACATATTCATGAATTATTTGGTAATAATAAAAATATTATTTCTGATTTATCTATTAAAAGAATTAATACAAATAAAAAAAAATTATTACATAATAGAAATAATTCAATGAATATTCTTTTAGAGAAAAAAAAAATGAATTTAATTTCTAAATATTTATCTAATAAAAAATCAAATAGAACTACAATAAACACAAATAATAATAGTAATAAAAAGAAAAAAGGAAATAATTATAAAAATTTAACTTGTAGAACAAAAAAACAAAGTAATAATACTTGTTTAAAAATAATAAAAAAAATTCCTTTTATTTCTCAAAAAGGTAATTTAACAAATAGAAGTTTAAGTAATAAACATTTAAAAAGAAATACATCATTTAAAAATCAAAAAAATCCAATTTCTAAAATAATAAAACTTAAATATTTAGTTAATTCAAATACTAATTTTTATAATAAAGCTTCAACTTCAATTAGTACTTCAAGAGTAGACTTTTTATAAATTAATAATAACTTATTTGATTTATATCTTAATTTTAAAATAAATCTTTTTAAAATTATACAAAAATTTTTTTCATAATAAGTATTCTTTATTAATTACATTGAGTTTTAAATTAAAAAAAATATTTACATATTTTTTAATTATTAAATAAAATTTAAAAACAAATAATAGTCAATTCCTACATAAAAACTTTAAAAAAAATAATTTTAAATTTCCCAATATCAAAAAATTAACAATTACAATTACTTTTATTATTATCTTGATAAGCTTCTTCTTTAATAGAAAAAGAAGATTTATTATCTTTAATAAAACCAAACTTAGCACTTTTATATAATCTTAAAATCATATCTTGAAAAGAATTTTTAATATTAGTAGAATCAAGAGCCGAAGTCTCATAAAAGATCATTTTATATATATTAGCTTTTTTTTTTCCTTCATCAATAGAAATTTCCTTTAATAAACTTAAATCAGATTTATTACCAATTAAGAAAAAAATAATATCTTCATTATTTAACATTTTAACTTCTTTATACCATTTATCAACATTATTAAAAGTTTCTCTTCTTGTCATATCATAAACAATAAAAACTCCTTTAGCGCCTTTATAATATGTTCCTGTTACTGAAGCATATCTTTCTTGACCTGCAGTATCCCATAAATTTATTTTTACTATTTTATTATCGATTTTAAAATATTTTGATGATAATTCTACGCTTATTGTTGATTTACTTGCTTTACTAAATTCATTTTTCATTATTCTTGATAATATATTACTTTTTCCTACTGCACAATCACCTAATATTACTACTTTGAATAAATAATCTTCTTTTTTTTTTTCTGAATTTGTTATTTCTTGAATTTCATAATTATCTTTATTCATTATTTTTTAATTTTTTTTTTTTTAATTTTTTTTGTTTTATTTAAAATATAGTAATTTAAGAAATAATATAATAATTATGTTTCATTGTTATATTTAATTAATATTTAATAAGAAATAAAAGCTTTTTAATAAAATAGATTAAATAAAAAAAATTTATTTTTTTAAAAGGTAATACTTTAATTATAGTAAATTTTTTGTTTAAATTTATATTGATAAATATATTTAAAAGTTTAATTTTTTTAAATTTATTACTTTTAATTTTTTTTCTTTCTTTTCATCGCTTTTTACTTTTTGGTTTAAATTATCTTTAATAAATTTAAAATTATTTTCTTTAAAAGATAAATTTTTCCCACTATGGAAATTATGTAAAGAAGAATTTAAATTTTCTTTAATTGATTTTTTACTTTCTTTATTACTGAAACAAATAGTATTTTTTTTTTTTAAATCCTGAAGTAATCTTTGACTCATTTGATAATAATATTCATTATTATTAAATTTACAATTAAATTTATTTAACATCATTTTTTCATCAATACTTTTTGTGATTTCTTTTCTAAAAGTCTTTATATTATTATTAATTTCTTTTTTATTTCTTGAATAATGATAAAAGCCATTAAAAATTCTATGAGTATTAATTGTATTTTTTGAAATTAATTTTTGACTTGAAAAAATTATATGATTTATATTTAAAGTATTTGAATATGAATCATTATTATTTTTTCTTTGTAATTTATTAGTTTTTTCTTTTGAATTTTTTAAATTTTCAATTATTAAATTTTTATTAGAAAATACTTTTGCTTTTGAGAAATTAAAAGTTTTTTTTTCTTTTAAAGTTGAAATTGGGTTTTTTATTAAATTATAATTAGAACCATAACTCATTTTTTTTTTATTTAATAAAGGATTTTTTTGATTAGTTAAAGAAGAAAAATTGGTATTAAACTTTATTAAACTATTCTTAGTATTTAAATTTTTATTATCATAAGTTTTATTCTTAATAGTTTGACTATTTTTATTTTTTGAAAGTGAACAACTATTAGTTTGACTATTACCATTTAAATTATTGTTTAAAGTCATTGAAAGTTTTGAAAAATTTTTAAAATTTGTATTTATATTATTATTATAAGTTATATTCTTTGTTTTTTCTTCTATTTTTATTTTTTCTTTCTTAGGTTTATTTTTATTAAAATCATTAAAATTTATTTGTTGATTTGGTAAATAAGGTTTTAATCTTGGAGATAAAAATAATTTTTGTTTATTATTTTTATTTTTTTCACAGGTAAAATCACTTTTAACTATATTATATAATAAGTTTTTAATATTATTATCATTATTTTTTATTTTATTTTTTCTTAATTTATTTGTTTTATAAGAATTAAAAGTTGTTTTATTTTCTTTTTCTTTTTTCTTTTTTTTATGTTGTTGATAATTAATAATTGGAGAAATAAATTTAATAAAAGAATCATCTTTACTTCTTTTAGTTATTAAATCATTTTTTATATTTTTAGAAGTTTCAAGTGTTAAAGTTACTTTACTTACATTTAAATTATTATCAATAATATTTTTAACTTTTTGATTAAATATAATTTTATTATCAGTAATATTATCTAAAGAAGATAAAGATGTTTTATTTGTACTTTCTTTTTCTTTTTCTTTTTCTTCTTCTTCTTTAGAATTCCCATAATTATTTTTATAAAAAATTTCTGCTTGTTTATCACCATAATGATGTAAAAGTGTTGAATATTTATTATTACAAAAAACAGGTTTTGAAAAAAATAAATTGTAATTACGATAATAATTAAATAATTTATGAATTTTATTCATACTTTCATTATAATTATAGTATTTCTTTAAGAATTCATTTATAAAATTTGAATATTGATATTCTTTAAAAAGAATATTAAAATGACTTGTTTTATTATATAGTAATTGATTTATGAATAAGTTATTATAATCTTCTTCTATATCAATGTATTTTGAATATAAAAGTGATATTAATGCCTTAGGATCATGAATTAGTAAATATGCTTGTTTTTTTGTATTTATTATTTCTGTGTTAGACATTTAATTTTTTTTTTAATTTTTATTTTTTTATTTATTTAAATTATTTTATATTATATTAAACTTAAAAAGAAAATAAACTTTTAAAAAAATTCTTCGTTCAATAAAATAATATTAAATTATATATATATATAAATGAGAAAATAACAAAAACTTAATTTTCTCAAACAATTAAAAATTTAAAATTTATAAAAATCTTCACTCAAAATTAAAAATATAACTTTTAAAAATCCTAAAAAAGAAAAATAAATTTACAAAAAAATAAATATTTAATCATAAAAACATGATTAAACATTTTCATTAATATCAGAATCAAAATCACTAAAATTACTATCATCATTTTCTTCTTCATTTACAACTAAATTAAAATTAGAAAAATGAGAATTTCTTTTATATTTACTTTCATTATTTTCTAAATCATTAATTAATTCATTTAAGTCTTTTTTATCAAGTGAAAAATTAGAATTTTCATTAAGTACAATTTCATTATTATTTTTCATTTCATTAAGTTTAAAAGAAGAAAGATTCATTAACAACTTATTATTATCTAAATTAATTTGATTACTTTTTCTTTTTTTTCTTTGTTCTAATTCAACAATTAAATTTTCATCGTCAAAGAAATTAAAAATTGATTTAAAATTTTTTTTACCTGAATTCATTAAAGGAAGATCAAACATTGAGTTTCTAAATCCAGAAAATTTATTATTTGTGTTTGAAGATTTGTTTAAAAATTCTTTTGAAAAGTTTAAGCTTTCATTATTTGTGTCAAAAGCTGAAATATTTAAGTTAATGTTTTTAACTGAATGATCTGGGTATTTACATTGGAAATAATATTCTTCTTGGGATTGTGATTGAGGTTCTGATATTTTTTCCATTGAAAATTTGGGAATTGAATCAATGTTATTGTTTGCTACTTTTGAGTTCATTTTGTTTCGAAGTGAAAAATTTTATTTATTTTTATTTTTTTAAGGAGGTTAAATATAAAAAAAATATATTTAATTTTTTTATTATTTTTTAAAATATATTTTTCTGTTTTTTAATTAAATAAATTAAAAAAGAATTGATAAATAATTATATTAAATCATAATTAAATAAAATAATATTTAAAAAGAAAAAGAGAAAATAAATATCATAAAGTAATAATGTTATCAGTAATTTCTAAAAATAAAAAACATAAAATAAAACCTTTAAAAAAGTTTAAATTATTTAATTACAAACATAATAAATCTTAAAATAAAATAATACCACTTATAACAAATTAATAAAAAAAATATATTAATAAAAACATATAAAAAACTCAAAAAATGGAAATTAAAGAAAATTTAGAAAAAAAAGACAAAAAAAAGCAATTTATATTAAGTCCTAAAATTCGTTGGGTAATAATGATAATATTTACTCTTCTTTACGTAACATTAATGCTAAATGTAGGAATATTTAACTTTGCAGCAAACACAATAAAAAAAGACTTTAATATAACAGATGAAGAATTTGGTTTATTAGGAACATTTAATGGAGGAGGAAGAATAATAGGAACATTACTTTTTATGTTAATAGTAAATAAATTTAACAGAAAATATATAATAATACTATCTCTTCTATTAAATGCTCTTTCAATATATCTTTTCACAATAACTGAAAATCATAATTTATTAAATATTGAAAGAGGAATTAATGGAGTTTTTCAAGTTTTTGGATTTATTTATTTCCCTATTTGGATTGATCAGTTTGGAATTCAAAAAAAAAAAACTATAATGATGACTATTATACAATTTGCAGCTCCTTTAGGAATGGTTTTAGGTTATGTACTTAATTTAAGTATTGGAAGTAATAAATGGAGATTAGGTTTTTTAATTGAAGTTTTTTCTACTTGTTTTTTTACTATTTTAACCTTTTTTTTCCCTAGAACTTATTTCGCTAAAGATGTATTTTTTAAATTTCATGTTAATGTACCTGTTGAAGTTAAAAAGAAAAAAAAGAAAATACAAACTCCAATTAATAGTAGTACAAACAGTAATGATAATGATTTTTTTAATATTAATGATAATGATGGTAGTGAAAATCTTTTAAAAAAAGATTCATTAAGTAAAGATAGTGAAGTATCAGAAAGATCAGCTTCTATATTTTATATTGCAGAAAAGGAAAAAAGTAAAGAAAAAACATCATTTTGTAAAAACATTTGGAAAATATTAACAAATAAATTATTTATTTCTTCAGTATTATATAAATCAACAACACAATTTATATGTCAAGGAATAGGATATTGGTTAACAGCTTTTTTAGAAGATCAATTAAATGTTAAAGAAAATAAATGGAAAACAATATCATATATTAATGTTATTGTTGGTGGACCTTGTATAGGACTTTTCTTAGGAGGATTTTTAGGAAGTTTAACCGGAGGATATGAAAAGAAAAGAAGTGTAATATTAATATTTTTTCTTCAATTTTTTGCTTCTGTAATAGGAATATTAGTTATATTCTCTAATCACGTTTTATCATTTAATTTAATCATTGCTGGTTTTTTTATTTTAAATTCAGCAGTTATTCCTATTAATACAGGATTAATATTATGGTCATTACCTAAAGAATTAAAAAGTTTAGGTAATGGAATAAGTAATTTAATTGTTACTTTTTTAGGAAAATTCCCTGCGCCTTTTTTATATGGTTTTGTTCAAGATAAATTCGATAATATTGATAATAAAATTGGAATGATATTTTTAATGAGTATTGCTTTTTTAGGTGATATCTTCTTATTTTTTAGTGTTATATTTAGATATAAATTTAAAGAAGTTGATACTGATACTCTTTATAAAAAAGAAAGTTTTGTTGATACAATAAGAAAAAGTATTAATGGGAAAGTTGTTAATTCTGCTTTTAATAATATTATTGCTAATGAAGAAAATGAAGATAGTAAAAATTATTTAGAAGATAATAATACTGGGAATACTAAAGGAGAAGAGTTAAAAGATGAAGATTAAAATATTGTTTTTTTGTTTCATTTATTTTTTTTGTCTTGTTTTTTTAATGTGGTAAATTAGGTTTTTTTTAAATTATTTAAGAGAGTTTTTTCAAATTTTAAGATTAGTTTATTGTTTTTTGAATTTTTTATTTTTTTAAAGTAATTTTGTTATGAATAGAAATTATTTTAAAACTAAATATTTTAATTATTTTTAGTGTAAAATTAAAGAATAAAAAAAAATAATTATTAATTTCAAAAATTTAAAATTTCAATTTATTTTTTAAACCTATTTTATAAATTGAAATCATTAAATTTTTAAAACCTTTTTTTTAACTAAAACCCCATTTCCTTAAACACTTAAAATCAAAACCATTAAAATTTATACATTCAATATATATAATATATAATAGAATTATCATAATTATAATATACTTATCATTAATTTTTCCTTAATATACTTTATAAAAAATAATATATTTATTCATAATTAAGCAAATCAATCATATCATTTATAATAGTCATATTCGCTCTATCATTAGGATCAATAATAGTACACTTTTTAATAATATCATAAATTTCAGGAAATTTTTTTATTTCTTCTGGAATAGGAAAATCCTTTTTATTCATTAAAGCAATTTGAATACTTTGAGTATCATCCTTATATAAATTATCCCAAGGATTAATTCCGGAAAAAATATATGAAAGTAAACAACCAAAAGCCCATACATCAACTTTAGGTGTAATTTTACTTATTATTTCTTCATTTTCTGTTAATTGAAGTATATCTAAACATTCAGGAGCAAGATAACATAAAGTTCCTTTTGTTAAAGTAATTGTATCTTTTTTATTAGCACATATTTTTGATATTCCAAAATCAATTAAAAATGAATTTAATTTATCATCAATCATTATATTCCCTGGTTTTAAATCTCTATGAATTATATGATTAACATGCATATATTCTAATACTCTTCCTATTTTTTTTACAATTTTTAATTTTTTCGAAAATGATATTTCGTTAATTTTTACATCTTCTAAGGTTTTTCCTTTTATATATTCAATTACTAAAGCTATTTTTTTTTCTTCTTCAACAATACCATAAAATTTAGGAATATTTGAATGAGAAAGATTTGATAATATTACTAATTCATTCATAAAACTTTTCCAATCTATTTTTTGAAATATCGTTATTGCACAATGATGATTTTGATAATAACCTTCATATACTTTTGCTTGTCCTCCTTCTCCTATTAATTTAGTTAATAAAACCTCATTCATGTTTATTTTTTGAATATCATTTATTTTAATTAAACTTGATATAGCTTTTTTTATTTGAGGAAGATAATCAATTTCTCTTTCACTTAACATTTTATAATTAATATATGTTTTATAATAAAAACATTTATTTTTTGAATAAACCTATTATTTTTTGACAATAATATAAATAATTTATTTAAAAAAATAAAAACAATTATTAATAAAAAGACCTAAAATAAAAAAATAAAAATAATAAAAAAAAAAAAAGAAAATGGAAATGGAATTAAACTTAAATCAAATATATCCTCATTCACCATATCGTTCATCATCTTCATCTCAAAATCATCAATTAAACATAAATGCAAAATCATATATGTCTCCTAAATTATATAATAAAATAAAAACTCAAAATTCTCCAATTAATTCTCAATTTCAACAATCAAATAGAATAGTAGAAGTATATTCAGACAATTTTATAAAAGAAATAAAAAGAATAGGAGACTATTTAAAATCTTATCCTTTTATTGGAATGGATACTGAATTTCCAGGAATAGTTTATCCTTGTCCTTCTTATTCTCAGGATTTTTATTATAAATTTACTAAAGCAAATGTAGATAAATTAAAGCTTATTCAAATTGGTATTACTTTAACAAATGATAAAGGAGAATGTCCTCCTTTAATTTCAACTTGGCAGTTTAATTTAAAATTTGATGTTGAGAAAGATAAACATTCTTTTGATTCTATATCATTATTAATGGAATGTGGAATTGATTTTGATGTATTAAAAAAAAGAGGTATTGCTTATAATTTATTTGCTGAATATTTCCTTGTTTCTGGTTTAGTTTTAAATGATAATGTTACTTGGATTTCATTTAATGGAATAAGTGATTTTTGTTATATGCTTAGATTAGTTTTAAATGATGATTTACCAAATGAAGAATTAGATTTTTTACAAACTTTAAAAATTTATTTTCCTAATTTATATGATATTAAATATTTAATTAAAGATAATGAAAATTATAAAGGTGGTTTAAATAAATTAGCTAAAGAATTAAATGTTGAAAGAACTGGAGAGAAACATCAAGCTGGAAGTGATAGTATTCTTACTATTGATGTTTTTTTTAAATTAATTAAGAATAATGATATTAATAAAACTGATTTATTAAATGGAAAAAATGTTATTTTTGGTGTTGGAAAAGGAACTGATATTAAAGAAACTATTAATTATACACAATTTGCTCAAGGAGTTGATGTTGGGTTTTATATGCAAGATATTAATAAAAAAAAAAATAATGATCCTTTTTATAATAATAATTATTATATTCCTTTTCAATAGTTTTATATATTTATTTTTGGGTTTTATTGTTTATTTTATTTTTAATTGAGTTTGTTTATAAAAAGAAAAAATTCTTAAATATTATGATTATTTATTAATTAAAACTCATTAATTCTTTATATTAATAGAAAATATTTTTGAATAAAACTTTTTATCTTCTTATAATTAAAATAAAATTATATATTTTACATATCTTATTAGAAATTATTTTTTTTCATAATAAAAAAATATTTTTATTATTTTGAACTTAATTTAAAATAAAATAATATTAATATCTTGTTTTTAATTATTTATTTGAATCTTAAGATAATGACATATTATATATTTTCCTTTTTTTTTTGATATATACATAATAAGGAGTCTTCATCCTTCATTTAATTAAAATTATTTTTAAATTTGATTTTTAATATTTTTTATTTATTATGGAAATTATAAATGAATATTTTAATAATTTATGTTCTCGATGTAAATATATTTTTCAGTTAAATTTATTAAATGAAGGAAATGAAAATGAAAAAAATAATTCTGTTATTATACCCGATATTGATAAAATAAAAAACTTTGAAAATAACACAAAATGTAGTTTTTGTTTTGGAATATTAAATACAAATTATTTTAATAATATTCAACTAAAAATAAAAGAAGAAATAGAAAAATATGAATTTAAAGAAATTAAATTATTAACAAATTTTTGTTGTTTATTTGATTTATTTCATTGGTATCTAAGGAAAAAAACAGAAGAAAAAAACATTAAAATAAACCCTTACTTAATATCTAGTAGTTCAATAAGAAAAACTTTTAAAATTTTATTTTCACCTTCATTAGAAGAAACCTTAAATAAAAAATTACTCCTAAACTCAAATAATGATTTAGATATAATAATAACATTTAACTTCCCAATAGAAATATATAATATAATAAATAAAGAAATAGAAACAATTATAGAAAATAATGACAAAGAAAAATATAAAATAAATACAAATGATGATATAGGAAAAATAAAAACAATAACAAATGAACTTTTACATTTAACATTAATAAATAAATTAAATAACATTATAAACATAGAAACAATATCAAATTCTTTAATAATTAATTTTAAAATAATACCACATCCAATTTACATTAAAGGGAATTATATTAAATTAAATAGAGAAATAGGACAAACAAAATATGAAAAAAATGGAATTAAATTATGTAAAACAAGTATTGATGAAGAAATAAGAAATATATTATGTTATTATTTTAATAATAATTCTGAAGATTTTATATTTAGTGCAGGAGGAAGAGAAGATAGAGATGTTAGAATGTTAGGAAATGGAAGAGTTTTTATTTATGAAATTAATAACGCTAAAAAGAAATATAATATTGATTTTATAAAAATTAATGAAGAATTTAATAAAAAATCTAAATTAGTTAATATTAAAAATTTAAATCAATGTGATAAGAAATATTTTACTAAATTAAAGTCTTTAGAAAATGAAAAAATTAAATGTTACGAAGCTTTAATATATTCTAGTAAAATAATAAATGAAAAAGATATTAATGATATAAAAAAAATAAAAGATTTAAAAATTAAGCAAATTACTCCTTTAAGAGTTTTACATAAAAGAGTTTTAAAAGAGAGAGAAAAAATAATACATCAATTAAATATTAAAAAAATAATAAATCCTCATTTTTTAATTATTGAAATAAAAGCTTCTGCTGGAACTTATATTAAAGAATTTATTCATGGAGATTTAGGAAGAACAAAACCTTCTTTTGGAAATTTAATAAATTCAAATTGTGATATATTACAATTAGATGTAACAAATATATTAATTTAATTTAAATTAATTAAAATTAAATATATAAAGAATATAAATTATTATATAAGTGTTTAAAAATAAATATAATCAAAATAAATAAAAAAAAAAAAAATGTAAAAAAATAATAAATTTAAATATAATTTCATTTTATATTTATTAATCAATATAAAATGGACTTTTATAAACTTCATGTATTTGATAAACATGAAAGTTTTCCAATAGATAGAAAATCAGAAGAATATAAAGAAATAAACACAATAAGAACAAAACTTTTAAAATTAAATGCAAAAGAAGCAAATAATTACTTAAATCAAAACATTAGAATAAATTCCTTAACAACAAAAGATTACGTTACAAAATCTTTTGAAAATATAATAATAAATTTAAAAACTAAACAAATTCAATCATCAAAAAAAACAAAAGTATCATTTATTCATAATTTAGAAGATATTGATATTAAACCTTTTGTTCATAAATGCAATCATCATTATCATAAATTTCAAAATAGAAAAAAAGTAGTAATAGCAAAACATGGAAATCAATTTTTAAAAAAGAATTCAATAAGCAGTGAACATCATTATCACAATCACAATCACAATCATAATAATAATATTGATGATTCTCCTCATCTTGAAGAATTATTATTTTTATTAACTGGTGAAATTGATCAAAAAACTTATTTTAATTACTTACATAGTTTATTTTATTCTCTTCATAAAAATATTTTAGAAATTAAACATAAGAAGAAAATTAGAAATAAAAGTGAATATAGTAATAGTAATAATGTTAGTTTAGTTAATGAAGAAATAAATATGGTTGTTAGAAGATCTTCTCCTCATATTATTAAGGTTAAGAATAAATTCCTTAATCAAAATAATGATATTGATATTCAACGTGAATTAAAAAAAAGTAATTCAAATGAAAATATTTTTAATTCTGGGATAATAAAATTAATTAAATGTCAAGAAATATAAATTATATTTTTTATTCGAATTGTTGTTAGATTAAAATAAGAAAAAAATATAAATTTAATTGAGATGTATATAAAAATATTATTTTATAAATTAATAATTTGAAAAATACTTTTAGAGATATTTAAAAGTGTATTTTCATTAAATAAATTTATGTATTTATAATAAATTATAAATTTGAATTTCTTTTCAATATTTTATATTGTTTATAGTTAGTGTATTACATTTATTAAATTCGAATATATTTTACAAAAAAAATTTAAGTTTTCGGTTTTATATAAATACTATTATTTTAGATTTTTAACATATTCAAATAATAATGAGCAAATCAATAGATGCAAAATTATTATTAGTAGGAGAAACAGGTAACGGTAAGAGTTCTTTAGGAAATTTTATTTTAAATCGTAAAGTATTTTCAGTGAGTGATAATCCTCAGTCAGAAACTAAAATAACAAGAGGAGAATACGGAATAGATGATACTAAAGATATTTTCGTTATTGATACTCCCGGTTTACAAGATGCAGAAGGTACAGATAAAGAACATTTAGTACAAATGGTAGATTTTATAAAGAATAATCCAGGACTTCAAGCAATATTTATAATATTTAATTTTCATCAACCTAGATTACCTCTTTACATTCAAACTTTGATAAATTATTATGTAATGTATTCCCAGGAGCTGATTTTTGGTCTCATGTAGGATTAGTTTGGACAAAATTTTACTATTATTTACCACCAGAAGTTAAAAGTAAAAGCCAAAATACAGTTTCGAAATTAATGCCTGAAATTTTGGATTTAGTAAGAAAAACTAATGGAGATAATTCTATTAATTCATTTCCTACTTTTTTTGTTGATTCAGACTTTGAAAAGAAAGATCAATTTTCTTGTGATGAAATTAATAGATTAATAGCTTGGGTTCATCAATTAAGTCCTTTAGATGTTACTCAAGTAAGAGAAGCTGATCCTGTTATTAAAGAAACAATTGAAGAAAATGATATTAAAGTTACTAAAAAGTAGGTAATGTTGAATATATTAAAAAAGAATATTTCAAAAGGAATAAAGAAATTCATTATGATGGAAGTATTTCATATTCAAATTGGGAAAAAGTTAATGAAGAAAATATTAAAAATGTACTTCCTAAACAATTATTAGAAGAAAAAACAGAGAAAAAAGAGGAACCAAAAGTTACTACATCTCCGGTAACGAGAATTGAAAAATATGGAGGTAGAAGATATGTATTTTGTGGGCCTAGAGAAACGCGTGAAGTAATTGATTATTATATTCAAACGACTGTCACTGATCATTATGAAAGAAAAATTAAAATTTATAATGATGGAAGTATAGAAGAAGGTGAATGGGTTAAAGTTGATACTAAAACTGTATCTGTTAGAGTTTAATTAAATTTTATTGAATAAATGTTTAATATTTACTTATTAAAAATGAAAAATCTAACAAAAGATAGTTAACATTAAAATTAATTTTTTTTTACTAATTCTATTGAATAAAAAAAAAAAATAATTTTTAATAATTAATTTTATGAGTTTTTAAATTAAAAAATTCATAGATTAAAATTAAAAAATAATTTATTTTTCTTAATAATTATCAATAAAAAATGATTACAATAAATTAATAATTTTTTAAAATATAATTTAATTCTTAATTAATTAATAAAAATATTCATACATTTGAACAATTTATCTGTTTTTCCAAAAATTCCAAAATTCCATTTCTGTAATATCCCCATTTGAAACCATTATTATATAATATTCATCTTCCCAAAAATATTTAATATTAGTTAATTTAAATCCTGCATTTAAATAAAATTTGATACGTTTTAAACGTTGTTCTTTATTAATTTCTGTTTTATCAGGATCTTCAACATCAACAACTATACGATTATTTTGATAAAAATTATTAATATTTTTTAATACTTGAGTTCCATATCCTTTTCCTCTTAATTCCGATTCAATTGCTAAATATAAAATATTTGATATTTTTAATTTTGATGTAATAATTGCGAAACCAACAAAAATTGTTTTATCATAAAATGCAAAAATTTTTTTTCCTTTAAAAGTATTGTTTGAAAAAAAAATATCAAAATTTAATAATTCATTTTTTGGAAAAGCTGAATAATAAAGAAGTAATACTTTATTTATATCAGGATGATTTTTATCTAGAATATTCATTTTTAATGTTCCATTAAAAAATTTAGGTTCTTCTGATTTATCATTTTGAAACATTTATATTAAAGGTTTACTTAATAGTTTTATCTAATTATA
>JAEEGK010013412.1_pt1 | contig 18466 bp, 11 predicted proteins | sample 8958771 | NCBI WGS metagenome assembly JAEEGK01 (sample SAMN16246547, study PRJNA631951) | gut metagenome | biome: gut microbiome; feature: rumen; material: SC-attached | host: Bos | place: Iran: Karaj | collected 2018-10
TTTCAACATTGATTTTAATATTATTATTATTATTATTATTATTATTATTATTATTATTATTATTATTATTATTATTATTATTATTATTATTATTATTATTATTATTATTATCATTTTTATTTACTTTTTTATTTTCATTTTTATCATCAATATTAAAATTATTAAATTTATGGTTTTTATTAATATTATCATTAATATTATTATTTTCATTTTTATTATAATCAAAATCAGGATAAATAGATTTAATATCAAACATTTCTTCAAACTTATCTTTTAATTCCCCATCAAAATTTAAACACTCAGAAATTTCATGTTTAATATTACCTTTAACTTCAGGAATTTGTTCATTAGTAACATCAAGAGCATCAGTAATTTTTTTATCTTTCTTAACCATAGAAGTAATAATAGGAGTAATAGGGCCTTGAAATTGTAATAAACCTTTTAAAAAAGAAGCAGCAGTTTTTAAACATCTTCCTTCTTCAGCAGAATAACACTTTAAATCATGTCTATAAGTAGAATGTAATCTAACAATTCCAGTACCATCACCTAAAGAAGAAGGATAAATTTGAAATCTAAATGTATTTCCTAATAATTTTGCTTGTTCTATTCCAGAATGTGTTAAATTTCCACCCCATTTTAATATAAGTAATGCTTTTATTATTTTATATTGTTTTTTATTTGTTTTTTTATTTATTTCTTCTGAGTAATCTAATGGTTTTAATTGAATTTTTCTTGTCATTCCTTCAAAATTTATATTTTTTTCTAATACCATTTTAATTTGAAATAATTTTGTAAAAAAATCATCATTTATATTATTTATATTTGAACCATCTATTTTATTATTTGATAATATTTTAGTTACTAATTTTAATACTGTCATTAATTCATTTGGTTTTTTTAATTTAATTTCTTTTTGTTTATATATTTCACCTTTTTTTAATATTTGATCATCAGAATTACCATAAATATCAAATAAAGATAAAATATCTTTATCTTCAACAACAATTTTCATTTTTTGTTTTGGTGACCTATCACCATGTCTAAAAATTGCAACAACACTTCTTAATTCTTCCTCATATTTTTTATTATTATTCCCAGATGGAATTTCTAAATTATGATAAATAGGAATTTTTTTTAAATAAACAGGTTTTTCTAAAAATAATTTCATATCTAATTTTTGTAAAACCATTCTTCTAATTAAAATAGCACAATCTTCATAATATTTTTTATTACCTTTAACAAAAGACCATCCATTAACATCACAAACATAACTTTTACCATTTGATCTTAAAATATCAAATCCACAAATATTTTGTTTAAATATTTTAACAATTTTTCTTGCAAAGTCTTTCTCTTGAGGAGTTAAATTAATAGGATATCTTATTTCTTTTCCATCAGAACTTCTTTGAACTTTACCATCTAAAGCAGGAGATTTTCTTGCTTCTGCATGAGCGTATTCAGGACCAATTGTATAAACTTTAATATCAAAACCATCAGTTTGTAAAAATTCTTCATAAATGTAACTTTGATCTCTTCTTATATTATTTACTTTTGAAAAAAATAAGGAACATTCATCTTTTGTTTTACGAAATAATCTTATTGAACCACCACCATGATTTGGAGGATAATATATATAAACGAAATGATCGTCTCCATTTGCTGGTTTTTCTACAAAGGGTTTATATTGTTTTTTACCTTTGTATTCTATGTGATCATCATATTCTATTAAGTCATCTTTTGATAATTCTGTTTTTATTATTGGATTTTTGTCTTTTTCTTCTTTTATTTTTTCATTTTTTTTGTTTTTTTCTTCGTTTTTATTTAAATTTGTATTATCTTTTTTATTTGTAATTTTTTCTTCTTCTATTTCTTTTTTATCATCATCATATGTTTCATTCATTCTTTCTAATTCTTCATGAAAACTTTTAATTTTTTTTTCAATTTCTGCACTTTTATTTAAAGAATTAATTTTTTCACCATCATTATCAATAACTTCACCTCTATCAACAATAATATTTTTAGGAATGGAAATTTTTTCTTTTTTTAATATAGAAAGTACTTTTCTTCTATCCCAAAAAACTTTTTGCATTTCAAAATCATTTATTAAAAATGGATTTCTATAATTAACATATTGTAATCCTTTTTTATAAGGAAAACCATCACTAAAAAATATTATTAAAGCATCAACAATTGGCCAATCTTCAATTTGTTTTCCAAAAATTATACTTTCATCAAATATTATTATTGATATTTCAGAATATTGTCTTAAACCATTTAATATATTTTGCATATGTTTTGAGTATACTTTTTTTTCCATTGCACATATTCCGAGTTTTATTATTTTTTGTGTTTTATCTTGTTGATTTTTTTCCATTTTTTCTTTTTAATTTTTTTTTTCATTTTTTTTTCTGTAATAATTTTTTTTAAGTATTATTTTCTTATATTTCTTTTTATTTTTTTTTTATATTTTTTATGTAATATCATTTTTTTAAAGTGATTTTCTTATATACTTCTTTTTATTTTTTTATATTAATAAAAATTTTTTTAAAGTATTTTTTTTATATTTATTAAAAAAGAAATTTTTTAAAATATTTAATTTTTATGATATGTTATTTTTTTATTCATAAATAAATGAATTATTAACAATAATTTATTTTTTAATAATTTTTTATTTATAAATTGAATATTTTTTGAATTATTATTAATAATTTTAAATTTATAAATAATCAATTTTTTATTCTGAATTTAATTTGTTTTTTTAAATTTTATTTGGTTTAAAAAAGGATGTTAATTGTTCATTAAATGTATTTCCATTTTGAGAAATAATATATTGTCCTGCATTAATTAAAGACTTATTTTTCTTTTTTCTATTTGTTAAATTTTTATAATTTTCATTAGGAATATAATTATTATTTCTATAAGTAGATGAAATTGATTGAATATTATTTTTAATATTATTATTATTTATTTTTGGATATAAAGGATTAGATGGAGATTTAAATATTCTATTTTTAGAATATGTATTATCAATTGTAATTGATAAATGATTATTTTTTATATTTTGCTTTCTATTTATTTTTTCCTTTTCATTGATCAATTTTCTTTTTTTTTCTTTTTCAAAATTATTATTTTCATTATTTAAATTATTAATTACAGATTCTTTATTTTTTATTTCATTATTCAAATTATTATTATTTGATTCTTGATTATTAGTTTCTTTATTATCAATTAATGATTCTTTATTAATTGTTTCTTGATTTATATTATTAATTTCAGATTCATTATTAATTGTTTCTTTATCTTTTTTATTTTGAATAATATTTCCTTCATCATTATATATATTACCATATCGATTTAATATTTCATTATCTGAATTCTCACTTTCACTATCAATTAATCTTAATTTTTCATCATTTTTATCAAGATCAATATCTTTTAATGAACTTGTTTTAATTTTCTCAAACCAAAATATATTACGTTTCATTTCTTTCTTTAATAAAATCTGTTTTTTTCTTTCATTTTCTTCTTCTTCTAATTGTTTTTGCTTCTCAATTTCAATTTGTTTTTTTAATTCAATTTCTTCATCTTTTTTTCTTTGTGTTTCATTTTCTTTATTTCTTCTTGAATTATGAATAAATATATTTTCTTTTGTTTTATTTATTTCATTATCTAATATATTTTCATTATCATAATATTTTATTAAACTATCTCCAATTTTATTATCATTTTCATTATTATTATTTTGAATATTTTTTCTTAAATTAATATAATTTTCAATTTCTTGATTTCTTTTATCAATTAATTCTTTTCTAATTGTATTTTTAAAAAAACTTTTAGAATATTTTAATAAAGTAGGTTTTTTATGTATAATATCATTATTTTCAATTGTATTATTATATCTATCTTTTAAATCAAGAAATCCTTTCATTTTTTCTCTAAAAATTTCTGGTTCTTTTATTCCTATATAATTATCAAATTCTTCTTTACATCCTTGGTAATTTAAATTATTTAATCTTGAATATTCATTTTCTACATTTACTAATTCATTTTGAATACTTTCCATTTCTTTTTCTATTGGTTTATTTTTTCTATATTCTTTTAAAAATTTATCTTTATCTTCTTCTTTTAATTCATTTACTTTTTCATTTAAATGCTTTATTTTTTGTAATAATTTTCCTTTTCTATAATTATTCATTGGTAATCCTAATTTTAAAAATATTTGTTTAAATTGTTCAAATGTTAATAAATTATTTATTGAGTTTCTTTTATATAATTCAACTAACTCATCTGTTTTTATTTTCACATTAAAATCTATTAAAAATTTTGAAAATTCTTCAAAATTTAATCTTAATTTTCTATATGATATTTCATCAAAAGTTGGAAAAATTAATCTTAAATTCTTATGATATGCATAAAAATAAAAAATTTCAAATAAATTTTCTTCAAATTCTTTTTCTTTTTGTATATCTGTTTTATTTAAATCTTGATTGTCTGATTCACTATTATTAATTATTATATTTATATTATCAGTTTCATTCATATTACAATTTTTATCATTATTCTTATTATTATTATTAATAAAGAGATATTTATTTTTTTTAAATAGACCATTGTTTTCTTTTTTTATTTTATCAATCAACATTTCTTTTTCTTTTTTTAATATATTAATATAATCCTCTAAAAATTTTATATTTTCTTTATTTTTTTTCTTTTGATGAATTATTTGTTGAAACTTTTGGATTTTTTTATTAATTATATTTTGCTCTTGTAAAATTTTTCTTATTTTCATTTCATCATCAAAAAATTCAGATATATTTCCATTTTTTGACTTAATTCTTTATTATCTTTTTCAATTTTTTTAATAATTTCTCCATCAAACAATTCTTTAATTTCTTTATTTAAATTTAAATCATTAATTTCAGTATTAATAATAGTATAATTAGGATTAGCTTGAATAAAATCTGCAATAATAACTGGAAGTGTTTCAATATAAAGAATATTTTGTTCTTTTAAAATTAATTCATATTCATCTTCTAAAGTTAATTCTTTTGATTTTAAAATATTTTCTTTATTTAAAATTTTTACTTCATCAAAAATACTTAATAATCTTCCTTTTTTATCATATTCTGCAATTGGATAATAATCAGTAAAATCATCTGCAATATCTTCTATTTTATTTATTTCTATTGTTGTTTTTATTTTCTTTTTATAAAATATTTCATTATATTTTCTTATTTTATCAGTTATGAAATTATTTATTTTTTCTATTGCTTCTTTTAATCTTTCTTCATTTTTTGATTCTGGAATAAAATTAGAAATAAATAATTCATTCATTGATGAAATTTTAAATATTGAAATATTTATTAAATGAAATATGTCTTCAAGTAAATCTTTAAATGAACTAATTTTTATAATTGGAATTGAAATATTATTATAATCATTTTTATCTTTGACAAAATATTTTGTATATAATTTATTAATTTCATTTTTATATATTTCGAATTTTTTTTTTAATATATATAAAGAACGACATATTATAGTAAATGATATATGTTCATTATTTATATCATTAAATGAGTTTTTCATTTTTTAATTAATTAATAGTTATTAAAAAAACAATTCTATCATTTTATAAAAAAAATAATAAATTAATTTTCTAAATTAAAAAATAAATGAAATATTATTATCTTGATAGAATAGAAAATAATGTTCCATTTAAAAGAAGGGAAAAAAGAGATATTAGTTTAAGTCAAATAACAAAAGACCCAATAAATTTAGAAACTAGTTATAAAAACTTAAATCATATAATTGATAGTGAACAATATTTTATTTTCAGATTAAAGAAAAAAAAACAATCATATTATGTTAAAAGATTATTAAGTGAAATTCTTCCAGAAAAAAAAACAATAAATAATAATAAAGAAAATAATATAAAATTAAAAAAAAAAAATATACCAAAACCAAAAAGATATCATTCAGAAAAAAAAAAATCAAATATTCTTTCTGAACAAACTACTTTAAATCAAACTAGAAATTCAAATAATAGTCAAAATATAGTTAATATTGATTCTACTAGTGAAATTTTAAAAGGTTCAAATAATTCTTTTTTACCTCCAGTTGGTAAAAAAGTTATTTATGAAAATGAAATGAAAGATAAAAAAAATAAAAAAATGAAAAAAAGTAATTCTGAACAAAAATTATATGAAAAACATTGTAATATTAAACATCATCAACATAAAGAAAAGTTTATTAATAATTTTTTAACTCCTGTTAATAGTTTTATTAATAAAGATTTTAGTTTATTTTCTGAAGAATATGATAATATTAATAATGAAATTTCAAGGAAAATTCAATTAAATAGGAAAATAAAAAAAAAATTTTTTCCTCCAAAAATTCCTACACTTTATTCTAATTATAAATATGATTTTAATGGATATAAATTTAAAATTTAAATCTAAATATAATAATATAATTAATAAAATATTATATTTTCAATTCTTTAACTAATTTAATTGTATAAATGATTCATTCATATTTTTTTCCCATTCTAAACCTTCAGTTTTAATTATATTTGGATTATCATTATTTTTATCTTTTTTTTTAAATAAAGTTTCCCAAATTCCATTTTCTTTTTTATTTAATGTTGCATAATATTTTCCTTTTTTTTTATTTGATTTACTATTATATAAAGATTTTAATTTATTTAAATTTCCAAATAAATACATTTCTTTTTCAAATTTAATATTTTTTTTATTTATTTTATCATAACAATATCCTTCAAAATGAACATAATTACTATCTGTTAAAATTTCTAAATTTTCATTTTCTAAATCATTACAAATTATTATTCCATTACATTCATTTTTATATTGAATTTCCATAAAAATATATAAATTATTTTGACTCCAATATATACAAGGTTCGAATTTTTCTTTATATGATTTATCTAAAAATAAATTTTTAATTTTATATATTTGTTTCAATCTTGATGACATAATTTGAATAAATGTTTGTGTAAAATTTATTTTATTTTGAGACAAAATATCTAAATATGAATCTATTATTTCATAATTTTCATTATTTAATGCTTCTTCAATACATTTAGTATAATTTAATTTAATTATTTTTGAAGAATGTTCATATAAATTGTTTCCTTCGAAAAGAATATTACAACAAAAAAATATTTTTATAATTTGAACTATTATAGTAATTTTTTTAAACATTTTTCAAAAATAATACAATAAATTAATTAAAATTAAATACTTAAAAATGTAACAAAACTAAATAATAAAAAATAAAAACAAAGTTAGGATATATAACAAGAATTTGATATATTTAATGAAATTGAGAAATAAAAACACTTTTTTAAGTTTTATCAATTTGTTCAATCAAATATTAAATGAATATAAATAGCATATTAATAAAAAAATTTGAAACACATAATAAAAAATTCTCTGTTTTAATTGTTATAAATATATCTTGATTTAAAGTATTATAATATTAAATATATATTAAATGATAATGCATATTCATTATATGAAAATATAGTATTAATAGCAAATTTTTTAATGCCATTTGAATATGGAATAACAATAAAAGAAAAAATAAATATTGGAATGAAAATAATAGAACCATTATTAAATAAAATATATAAAGATTTAATATGGTGGAATTATAATAATCCTTATTTTGAAAGTAAAAATGATATGAATGAAAATGATGAATCTTGGAGTGGATTAGATCAAAGTAGAGTAGATAGTTCTGATATTAAAAGTGCTTGGAGACATGTTAAAACTAAATTTTATTTTACTTGTGCTAGTCATATGTATGCTTTAATTAATATTCTTGTTTATGGTTATAATTCTTTTTTATTACGTGATAAAAATACTTTATATGAATTAAGAAATGTTTTTGATTTAGATTATTGTTCTCATGTTATTTTTAGATTATATGAAAATTTTAATGTAAGTTTAGAAGATAAAAAAAGATTTAGACTTGAAATTTTTATGTCTCCTGGTACAAATAAAGATCCTAAAACTGCAGATCAAAAACATTTAATTAATCTTTCTTCTTGGATTATTTTAAATAATAATTTAAATTTTACTCAAATGAAAGAATTTTTTTCACAATTTATTGGAATTGATGGGTAAATAAATTTTATTAATTAAATTTTTTTATTTTTATAATATTATTTTATTTAATTGTTAAAAAAAGATAATATTTTATCATAGTCTTCTCTTAAATTTTTATTTTCTTCAACAAGTTTTTCTTTTTCTTTTTCATTTATTTGTTTTTGTAAATTAGTATTTATTTCTTTTTGAATATTTAAAACATTATTTAATCTTTTTATTTCTTCAGATTTATCATTTAAATCATCATTTAATCTTTTTATTTCTTTTTTGTTCTTTTTTATTTCATTAGATTGTTTTTTTGAATCTTCATTTAATCTTTTTATTTCTTCAGATTTATCTTTTAAATCATCATTTAATCTTTTTATTTCTTCAGATTTATCTTTTGATTCTTTTTTGACTATAATCATATCATTTTGGAGTTGATTTAATGTTTTAATTATACTTTCAAAATTTTGATTTAATTTTATATTTTCATCATTTAATTTGATATTTTCCTCTTCAATTTTTGTATTTTTTTCAATTTCATCATTCAATTTCAACAAAGTTACTTTTAATTCACTTTGTAATTTATCAAAATTCATAGATTTTATTATTTCTTTTTTATTTAAATGTAAATATGTAAGTTCATTATTTGACTCAGAAATAAAATCAATAGTTTTTTCAAACCCATCTAATAAATCTTTAATAATTTTATTAAAATAAGTTGTTTTTGGCTTTTTTATTAATTCATCTTTTATATTTTTTATTGTTTTTGATATAAATTTCACTAAATCATTAATATTTTCTTTTTGTAAATATTCATTAATATCATTAATAAATTCAACAATTTCTTCCACTGCTTTAGAAAAGGTTTTAAATTTTTCAACAGTTTGTTTAAAATTGTGATTCCATTGTATTATTTTTTTTTTAAACCACAAAAATTTTCATCTAATAATTTGTACAATAATCCAATTAATTTTTGAATAATTATTTTTGATTTTTTCATCATATTTATCAAAATCGATAGAATAATGTTTAGATATAATAAAAATTGAAGTAAATATTTCTGATAATATAATTATATCTGTTATAATATATTCAAAATTTTCAAAATCCATTTTAATAATGTTTTGTTTAGATTTTTTCTTTATCAGACTCCTTAAAATTTATATTTATTAAATTATAAATTGAAAAATTGATATAAAGATGGACAATTATTAATGATTATTATAATATTACTAATAAAATCATTTATTTTTAATAGCACATAAAATATTGTATTGTTTTTATATTCTCAATTTAGTATTTCATATACATCTTGTTCATTTTTAGGTTTTTAATATTACCTAAATCTGTTATTGATATTGATTTTATTTTTCTCTTGTTAATTTTACTTGTGTATTTTCTATAAAGTTTTCTAGTTTTTGTCTTTTTTTTTTTTGAATGAGATTTTCAATTAATTTTTTTCTTATTTTGTACTATTTATTTTTTTAATTAAATATTTATTTATATTATGACTAATGTTTATTTATTTGTTAATATATGTATTTTAATATTTAAAAAAAGAATTAATTTTATTTTTTATTTAAATCAAAAAGAAAAAAAATGCCAAGAGGAAAATATAATAAAGTCGATGAAAAAAATATCAAAAAAGATTTTGCCAATTATGCAAATTTAAAAAGTAAAAAAATTGAAGTTGAAGGAATGGAAAAAATGGGTAAAACTTTAGGAATAGATATTTATACAGATACTTTTATTACTTATTTTTTCTTTAGATGTGGTTGTAAAAAAATGGATGAAGTTTCAGAAAATGAATATGTAACAGGATTAAAATATTTTGGTTGTAATTCATTAAATGATCTTAAAAAACAAATTATCAATATAAGAGAAAATTTACTTAATTTAGAATCAAATGAATTTAAAGATTTTTATAAATTTTTATTCGTTTTTAATACAATGAATACTTCAAAAATTTTATCTTTAGAAGTTGTTGAAGTATATTTTAAAAGTTTATTTTATGTTCAATTTCCAATTTCTAAAGATTTTATAAATTATTTAAAAACAATTAAATGTAATGGATTAAATAAAGATCAATGGGAATGTTTTTTAGATTTTTTATTAGATCAAGGTACTACTTTTCCTAAAAAATATACTTGTGAAGCATATTATCCTATAATAATCGACAAGTTTTACGAATGGTATTGTGATTTAAAAAAAATACCAAGAAAGAAAAAAGAATATGAAGATGATGAATAATTATAATACAATTATAAAAAAAAAGACAAAAAATTATTTTATTAAAACCAATTTTTTTTTTATAAAAACATAAATTAAATAATTAATTTATAAATAAAAAAATTTTTCTCCAAAAAAATAAAAATAATATTCCAATAATAAAAATTCTATTTAAAAAAAAACCCAAAAAAAAAAAAATTAAACACAAAAATATAAAAAAAAAAATGGCAGAAAGTTCAAACAGTTATAGTATAAAATCATCTCTTTTAACAGACGAAATGTTACTTAAAAGACGTAAAAATGAAAGATTTGCTTTAATAATAGGATTAATAGCTCAATTTGTATGGGCAATAAATAGTATTCAATTAAAAACATATAAACAATGGTTTCCCGAAGCATATTCAAACAATAGTATAGTATTTTGGAGAAGTCTCCCAATATGGATATTAGGATATTATTTTTGTAAATATAAAAATATCCAAATTACACCTCATTCAAAAATAAAACATATATATTGGTTTTTTTTTCGTAGTTTCGGAAATTATATGACAATTTATTTATGGGTAATTGCAATAACATATTTTAGAGTATCAACTTGTCAATGTATTGCTGGAAGTAATCCAATAATTGTTACTTTTTTATCAATTTGGATATTACATGAATCATTTTATATAAGATATGTTTATGGTATTATTTTATGCTTAATTGGTACTGGTTTAATTGTTAAAAATGAAAATAAAGGAAATAATAAAAATGAACCTAAAAATAATAATTTAATTATTGGTTTATTTATTACTTTAACTCATTTAATTATTTTTTCTTTTTCTACTATGGGACAAAAAATTTTAAGTAAACAAGGAATGCATGGAGATGAACAAAATTATTATTTAGGATTATATAATACAATTCCTGCTTTAATTTGTATGATTTTTGAGAATCATTATGGATTTTCTAGTTTTATTTATATTATTTATTCTATATCTAATGGATTTATTTTTTATCTTGCTAATTATTTAACTGCTTTGGCTTTGGAAAATATTTCTATTAATAAATTTTTACCTATGACTTATATGAATATTGTTTTTGTTTTTATTTTGGGATTTTTGTTTTTGGGAGAAAATGTTTATTTTACTGATATTTTTGGAAGTATGTTAATTATGGGATTTCAAATTTATAATGTTGTTATTCCTTGTGGAAAAGTTGTTGATCCTAATAAAATTAATATTAATAATAATAATCTTGAAAAATGAATATTTGTTTTTAATTATTTATTTAAATGCTTATTTAGGTTTATTATTTAAACATATTATTATCTTTTGTATATAATTTTAATTGATAATGTTTTATAAAAATAATTTTTAATAATAAAAATTATTTTTCAAAATAAAAATTTAAGCAATTATAAAATATATTAATTATATATCAATTCATATATTATTCAAAAAAAATTGATTTTTATATAATTAAAAATTATATTGTAAAAAGAATAAAATCTTGACTATTATTATTTAAATTAATATCAATAAATTTATTTTTTTTTATATCATAATCATATAAGTTTTTTAAATTGTTTTTATTTATAATTTTTGGAGAGTGATCGCAATTATTTTTTCCTAATAAATACAAATTAAACATATTATTATCATTAATATTCTCAAATTTATAAAGACCATTAAAATAAAATTTATTATTTTTATATTTAACTAATATTTTCAATATTTCATTTTGATATGAAAATATATTTTTTATCAATAAACCATATTGATTAATTGAATTAAATTGTAAATTATTTATTATTTTCAATAAGTCATTTTTATTTACTTTTAAATTATTTACAGATATTCTTTTTTTATTTTTGAATTTATCATTACTTGTACTTAAACTTTTATTCTTATTTATAATTTTATTTTTACTTTTATTTATATTCTTACTTTCACTTCTAATAAATTTTTTTTTTGATTTACTTTGAGAAGTTTCTTTATATTGTTTATTTGATGATAAAATTCTTTTTTTTGACATGAGATTTTCATTTAAAATTGTTAAATATTTCCTATGTTTATTAATATTAAAAGTTAAATCTAATTTCTTTTTACTATTTGAAAAATTAAGTAAATTTACTTTTGAAAATAAAGATTTATCCAAATTATGATTAATAATATTTTTTTTCTTTTTTTCCTTTTTATAATTATAATTTTCAATTTCATTTTCTTCTTTAATAGTATTAATATTATTATATTTATTCATAGAATTTTCACTATTCTTAAAAGTATTATTTAAAGCTTGAATATAAGAATCAGTAACATTTAAAGGATAATAATTGTATTTTTTTGTAATTAGACTATTTTTTAATTTTATAAAAGAAGAATTTTGAGAAAAATTTTTTTTAAAAGTGACTTCTTCTTCACTAAAAGAACAATCTAAATCAGAAATATTAACATTAATATCATCTTCTTTTGTACTTGAATTACAACTATCTATTTGAATATCATTATTATTTTTATATAATGTTTTCATTGATATATTAATTTTCTTTTTTAAAGTAGATTTGTTTTTGTTAGGAAAATATTTTTTAAAAATTTCTTCAGTTGATAATAATATTTTTTTTTTTGGTGTTGAAGATATTTTTAATGAAATTTTCCTTTTATTCATTTGAATTTTCCTTCTTTTCCCTCTTATTGAATTATCAACTACAATTTGATATTTTTTATTATCTGAATATTCATTTTTTAAAAGATAGTAATTTCTATTTTCAAAATCAAAACAAGACATAATTTAAATTATTTTTAAAAATTAAAAAAATTTACAAAAAATATTTAATTTAAAATAATAATATTTTTCCCCATAATATAATAAATAAATAAAAATAAATAAAAAATAATTAAAAATAAATATTAAAAATAAATAAAACTCCTTTTTTCAAAAAAAAAAATTTTATTTCATTTTCTTAATATCATCATCATCAAAGTCATCATCGTCTTCTAAATCTAAATTTTTTTTTATAGCATAAGTACAAAATTCATCAAACATAATAACACCACCATTATTAATATCAATTTTATTAAATTCACTTTCAGGATCATTAATTTTAATTCCCCATTTTTCTAAAGTAGGAATAGCTTTTTTAAATTCATTAATACTAATTTTAAAATCTTGAGAAGAATCAATTCTACAAAACATAACATAATATTCAAAATATTGTCTAAGATAAACTAATATAATTCTAAATTCTAACCAACCAACAAATTCATCTCCATATTTTGATGATGATTTTACTTTATTTTTTGCTGCCTTAAATGCTCTTAATATTACTTTTTTTAATTTAAATAAATCCGGAAGATTTAATACATCTCTTATTCCTTTATCAAATTCTGCTAATGATACAAAATTATTCCCATTTATATCTATTTTATTCCAAAGTTCTTTTCTTTTTTTTCTTTCTTCTAATGTTTTTTTTATTGGAAGTTTTGATATTAAAGAATCCCAGTCATAGTTTTTATAATTACTTTGCATATTTTATTTTTTTTATTTATGTTAATATTTAATTTAACTTATAATTATTTTTTGTTTAATGTCAATTTTTATGTTTTTATGTTTTTATACCAGTTTATTTTAGGTGATTTAAAATAAAAAAAATTTTTTTTATTTAATTTTATGTTTAATTTATAATTTTAATAAATTTTTTTTTTGTTTTATAATTTGAAAAAAAAATTCTTAATAAATGAAAAAAATCTTATTTAACTAGACATAATTATTTACAAAAATTAAAATCAAAGAAAAAAAAAAAGAAAAAACTAATAGCTAAAATATACACCCATTAAATAAAAAAAGAATATCATTTTAAAAATTTTCTTTTAAATATTTTTTAATATCTTCAAAAGAAAACCTTTTATTTTCATCTAATTCAAGCATTCCATTAATTAAAACTTGCATTTTATTAGAATAATTTCTCCTAAGAGCTTTTTTAATAATAAGACTAATAACATTCATATTATTAATTTCTCTAATATCATTAAGAACTTTAACAGTAAGAACCATAGCATAAAGTAAACAAAAACCAAGTGAAAAAACATCACTCTTATAAGCATTATGTATAACATCTTTTTCTCTATTTTTTAAACAATAATATAAAACTGGACTCATATATAATTCACTTCCTCTAATAGTACATTCTTGAATTGAATCACTTAAATTTCTTGCTTCACCAAAATCAGCAACTTTATATACATTATTAGGATAAATTAATATATTTTGTGGTTTAATATCACGATGAGCTATTCCATTTTTTTCTAAAAATATTAAAGCATCTAATATTTGATTTAGTAATTTTACTATTTCTGTTTCTGTGTAATATTCTCTTTTTTTTAAACGTCTATTTATTTCATTATTCCAATCACTAATTGCTAATTCCATTAATACATATATTGAATATGTTGTTGAATCTAAACATTTATATTCTATATTATATATTTTCATTATGTTATTATGTACTTTTGAATAAACTAATTCAAATTCTTTTTGAAAATGTTTTATTTCTTCTAAATCATGACATATTATCTTTTTTAATGCATATTTTTCATGAGTTTTTTCTTTTTGAATTAAATATATTTTACCAAATGAACCTTCTCCAATTGGATTTTTAAATATGAAGTTTTCTATATTAAATGATGGAATTTTACCATTTTTTATTACTTCTTTTAATTGCTCTGGAGATGTTAATATATCTTCTTCATTATTTTCATTGTTTTCTTTATTTTCATTTTTTTCATTATTTTTTATTTCTTTTTTATTATTAATATGATTTTTTTTATATATTATTTGTCTTGGTGGTGTAATGTCATATTTTCTTTTCTTTTTATTTGGTATTAATGTATTTAATTGGTTTTTTTCTGGAGTATTAATTTCTTCTATTTCTTTATTTGGTTTTTTATATATTTCTTGTGATTTTTCTTTTTTATTTTCTCTTTCTTTTTCTCTTATACTTTTTTCAGTTTTTTTATTAATTTGATTTTCTAATTGTTTTCTTATAGAAATTTGGCTATTATTATTATAATTTTCTTCATTTAAAATTTTACTTTCTTTTCTATTATTTAAAATATTGTCATTTTCTATTCTATTTCTTAATCTTCTATTTCTAATTCTTGAATTTTGATTATTCATTTTTAAAATTGATTCATCATCTTCATTATTATTTTCATTTTTATTAACAGTTATTTTTTTTATTTTATTAGTAGGAGGATTTGAACTATTACCATAACTTTTATTAGAAAGTGAATGATCATTTGTACTTACAGATGCAATTTTTCTTAAAGCATTTAAATTAATTTCATTATTATTATTTTCATTATTATTAACAATAATAATATTATCTTTATTATTATTATTTTCATTTACAATTTTATTAATATTCCCATTTTCTTCTAAATTAACTTCAGATTTATTTTTTTTAAATCTATTTTTTCTACTATTAACACGACTATTATAATTACTATTATTACCAAGAATAATATTATAATTACTATCATTATTATCTAATAATTTATTATTATTTCTTTCAGCTAAAATTTCAATTAAAGTACTATATTGTTTTTTATTTTTAATTTGCTTATTATCATTATCATTATTATCATTGTCATTATTATTATCATTATTTTTTTTTCCACTATTAGGATAAACTTCAGTAACTAAATTAACAATATGATTTTTATTATCATTAAAAGAAGTAGTAAATCTTAAAGTAGAATGAAAAGAATTTAAAAATTTATTATCTCCAGAAGTACTTCTTAACATTGGATTATAATCAGTATTATAATTATTAATAAAATTACTAAAATTAGATTCAGAAACTCTAAAAGAAGTAAATTTATCATTTGTATTTGATCTAAAAAAAGTAGTTCTAAATCTTTTTTTACATAAAGGACAAGTCCAAATAAATTTATCATAAAAATTAACAGCATGACATTTAGAACAAACAATAATATTTTTATTATTAAAATTACCTTCATATAATTCTCCTTTACATTCATTTTTATGATAAAAAATTAATTCTTTTGGATTTGCTTTACAACAAGGAATTTCATTAGGATAAATAGGTATTTTAAATATTAAAGCAAGACGAACTGATCTTTTCATAATTTTAATTTCTAAAGGATTATAAATTTTAGCATCACTTTTAAATTCTTTTTTACAAATTAAACAATTCCAAATTATACTTTGTGGCTTTGCTGTAAAATTACATTTTTTATTTAAACAAATTAACTTATTTTCTCTTATATTTAAATATAAAATATTTTTACATTTTAAACATTTCATTGAATCATTTATTAAATTTTGACAGTGATATTTTTCCCAAGTTGCTGGTTGAATATTTGGATCTTCATCTTTATTTAATAAACAAGAAAAATAATTAATTTTACAATAATTACATATTAAAGATATTTTTTTTGGTAAATATGATTTTTTACAATTTAAACATATAAAATGAGTTATTTCATTTTTATTTTTTTCATCTTTTATTTCTATTAATTTTGAATTTTCATATTCACATGAATGATACGCATAATCATCTGTGTGAATACAATGTTTTCTAAAGTGTTTTAAATATGAAAAATTTTTTGGTCTTTTTAAATAATTATTATATGATTTTGATAAAATATTGTAATTATTTTGATATTTTTCATTTATTATTTTATTTGATTCTGTTATATAATCTTTAAAAGATTTTTCTTTTATTTCTTCTTCAGTAAATAATTCTTTTATTATTAATTCAATTCTATTTGAAATTTCTTTTAAAAAATCCACTTTTGATATTAGTAAAATATTTTCAAAAAAATCTTCATATTCACTATTGTAAATTTCAGTTATTTTTTCATTTCTTGTTATTTCATCATTTTTTGATTGAATTTTAATTATTTCTTGTTTTGGTTTTGATAATTGATATATTTGATTAAAAGATGGAGTAGTTCTTTTTTGTCTTACACTTCTGTTATTCATATAATTAGGATTCATTTTTTATTTTATTTGTTATTTATAAATATACTTTATTTCTTAATTAATTTTTCAGTTTTTTACTATACTCAAAAAAAAATAAAATATATTTTTATTTGTCTGATTATGATTTTTATTTAATAAAAATTTATTAAATTTAATAATAATCTAAAATATATAAAAGTAAATAATTGAAAAAACAAATTTTAATAAAAACAACAAAAAATAAAAAAATTAAAAAATTTTATATACTATTAAATAAAAATATACAATTTTATATATTAAAACAACATTAAACAAAATAACTTTGAAAATCATTTTTTATTCATAATAATATTTATTCAACAAATGATAACTAGTAGTAGCATAATTAATTTCATTTTTCAAAATACATTCTTTAATATAATCTTTATTATAACCTAAATCATTTAATTCATTTAAAACATTTTCATTAAAAAAACTTTCATTTTTATTATTTTCTCTTCTGGAACTTAATCCTTCTTCTAATTCATTATTAGCAGAAAAAGGTTTACTTTGAATTTTACTATAATAACTTCCATTATAATTATAAGGAGAAATCTCATTATCTTTCTTTTTATCATCAATTGAATCTTTTGGTGAAATTACAATTCCATTATCAATTTCACCATTATTATTTAATTCATAATTCCTATTTAATTCCTTTACTTTTGCACTAAATTTAATAACATTATTTTTAATAATTAATGATTTATTATTATAATCATATTCATTTTCTTTATCTTTTGTCATTGATGAATTAAAAGGAGCTAAAATTAAACTTTTACTATTAATATTTTTATTACCAATTTCTTCACTTGTATCTAAATTTCTTAAATCAAAATATTCAACCATATCATTTTTATTATTAATATCTCTATAATCAACATTACTTTTAGCTAAAAGAATTCTTTCAGCATTAGTAAATAAATTATAATTTTTAGTATTAGTAACATCAACATTAATTAACCAAGGATGATTTAAAATATTATTAATACTTATTCTTTTCTTTGGATCAACTTCTAATAAACATTTAATTAAATGTTTAGCATCATTAGAAATATCATTAATAACATTAAACTTACCTTTAATAATTAAATCATCTAATTCACTTAAAT
>JAEEGK010013413.1_pt1 | contig 18465 bp, 11 predicted proteins | sample 8958771 | NCBI WGS metagenome assembly JAEEGK01 (sample SAMN16246547, study PRJNA631951) | gut metagenome | biome: gut microbiome; feature: rumen; material: SC-attached | host: Bos | place: Iran: Karaj | collected 2018-10
ATCCCCAATCCCCAATCCCCAATTTAGATATTTAAAAATTTTTTTAATTGTTAAAAAATACAAATTATAGATATGAAATTATATATATAATATAATATAATATTTTTTAATAATAATGTTATTTTATATAAAAATTATTTTTAATAAATAAAATAAAATTATTAATTAATTAGTAATGGGAAATTGTGATTCAACAAATACAAAAAAAGAAGAACCAATAAAAGTTAAATCAAATATTTCAAAAACTCCTGAAGTAGGAAACAAAACTTCTATACAAAGAAGAATGGAATCATCTCAAACAGGTAAAATATTATTAAAAATATATATTTATATTAGTAATTAATGTAGGTATAAAAAATTATCAAAAAAAAAATTCATTAAATGATGATGCTGATAGTCAATCTTTAAGAAAAAGAAAAAGATTATATAGTGAGTCAGTAATGCATCCAGATTTTGAACCACTTCAACCATTAAGAAGAACAAATGATAAATCACCTCATTTAAATCTTCAAACTCCAAATGTAAAAAAAGAATCAAAAAATCCTGTTTTTGCAAGAAAAAATTCATTTCAATATATTAATGAATTTAAACAAAATAAAGAAATGCATAATAAAAACAATTTATTAAATCATTTGGCAAATGCTTTAAGTAGAAATGTTGATACAAATAATAAAAATAAAATTGAAAATTATAGACCAGAATATGTAGTTGATTGGAAATTAGAAAAAAATGAAATAACTGGTTTAGAGCAATGGAGAAATGAAGGTAATATTGAATTAAATGAAGAATTAATTGAAGAATGTAAAAAGATGACCTTAAAACAAGCAATTAATTGCAATAAATTTTATAAAAAAAAAATATGGTTTTATGAAGATATAATATCAAAGAATATCGATACAGAAAAAGATAATCCTATATTAGTTATAAATAGAAAAAATATATTAGAAGAATCATATAATCAATTTATGACTACAAAAGATTTAAACTTAAGAAAACCAATTCAAATTCATTTTGTTGATGAAGTTGCTCATGATACAGGAGGTGTTTATAGAGAATGGTATAATTGTTTATACAAGGAAATATTTGATGAAAAAAATAAATTATTTAGAGAAAATCCAAATAAAGCAGTAAAAAGAAATACTTATTTAATTTATCCTTTTTATCCAGGTCAAAAATTAGAATATTTTGAATTTTTTGGAAAATTAATTGGAAAAGCCATATTAGATAATGTTAATATAAATAATTATTTAAATAGAGTTGTTGTAAAATATTTAATAAATCAAAAAGTAACTTTAGATGATATTAAATATTATGATAGTGAGTTATATAATAGTTTAGTTTCAATTAAAAATAATGATGTAGAAGGAACAGAAGGTTTATCAGATATAAAATTTGTATGGAACCTTAGAAATGCTGATAATCAATTAGAAACAGTTGAACTTATTGAAGATGGATTTAATATCAATTTAACAAATGACAATAAAGATAAATTTATTGAAAAAGTTATATACATGGAAACTTATAGAAGTTATAAAGATCAAATTGAAGCAATTCAAAAAGGAATTTTTGATTTAATTGGTGATACTATCATAAAAGTTTTTAATGTTGATGAATTTATTATTATGTTAACAGGTCAACTTGAAATTGATTTAGATGATTGGAAAAATAATACAATTTATAAAGGACATTATAATGAAGAACATGAAGTAATTAAAAATTTTTGGGCAGTTTTAAAATCTTTAAAGCAAGAAGATTTACAAACATTTTTAGAATTTTGTACTGGAAGTAATCATCCACCTATAGATGGTTTTGCTGCTTTAAAAGGAATTAATCATAAAATACAAAAATTTACTATTGAACCTCAAATACCATCTTATTTATCGAATGATAAAAAAAAAATTGAATTTAAATTAATTGAAGCTAAAACTTGTTTTAATAGAATTTTATTACCAGAATATAAAAACAAAGCAGAAATGAAAAAATCTATAGATATTATTTTAAAAACAGGAGTTGGATTTTTTGGTTTAGAATAAAAAATATTTCTTCAAAAATATTTTCTAATTATATTTATACTAATAATAATTATTAAATAATATATAAAAAGAGTTATATAAACTTATAAATAATACTTAATATATATTATTGATATCTTTAGATTTAATAAGATATTATGAATTATAAATTATTAAAAATATAAAATTAATATAATTAATAATTATTAAAAATTATTTATAATTAATTTTTTATTTATCTTATTTTTTTATTTGAAAAAAAAATTTATAAAATAAAATGTAAATAAAAATAATATATAAATTACAATAATTAATTATAAAATAAAAATATGAATATTGAAGCAGGACGTTCTAAATTTAAAAAAGTTACTGCAAATTATAAAATAGATAATGTTTTGGATATTATTGATATACCAGCTAGTTTATCTAAAAATAGATATATAACAAAAATCCCATTATCTTCTTTTTTATATGAAAAAAATATTAATACAATTTCGAATAATAATATAGTAACTTATCAAAATAATAAATTTGATATAAACAATTTAAAATATGAAAAAATAAACTTTGAAAAGTTAAATAATAATAAATTTAAAATAAATTTTAAAACATTGGAATTTCAAAATTCTTATGGTTATAAAATAAAATTTACTGATTTATATTATCCAATAGATATTATTGGCACAGGTTCATTTGGTTTAGTTATAAGTGCAGTAAAATTATCAACGCATGAAAAAATTGCAATTAAAATAGTAGATAAGAAAAAAGATATTATAGATATAAGTATATTAAATAATGAAGTAAATGTAATAAAAAAATTAAATAATAAAAGAATCTTAAAAATATATGAAGTATTAGATACTCATAAATATTTTTATATTTTTATGGAATTAATTGAAGGAGGAAGTTTAAAAGATTTAATAATAAATCGTTATAAAAATCCTAATACAAATTATTTATTTCGAGATTCTGAATGTGCAGAAATAATGAAAGGATTATTAGAATCATTGGAATATTTACATAAAAATTGTATTATACATAGAGATATTAAACCAGAAAATATAATGTTTAAAAATAAAGATGATTTATCAAGTTTAATTTTATGTGATTTTGGATTAGCATATAAAATGCAAGATGAAAAATTTATTTCTAGCAAATGTGGGACTATATTATATATGGCTCCTGAAATGATTAAAAACAGGAAATATGATTATTTAGTTGATAGTTTCTCTGCTGGTATTGTATTATATATTTTAACTAGTGGTGGAAAGCATCCAATATTTGAAAATTCTATGACAACTGAAGATTATATAAAAAAATTAAAATCAAAAGAAAATTTTAATTTTACTGTTGAAATGCCTTTATTAGCAAGAAATTTATTTTTAAAATTATGTAAATTTGACCCACTTTTTAGATATGAAATTTATAAAGCTTTACAACATCCTTGGATAACAAGAAATGAAAATGGACAAATTCCTTTAGTTATTATTGATGAATATAAAAAAGTTGATAAAATAAAAAATTTTAAAAGTTTATTAAGTGTTAGTTTTTTTTTAAATTTTTATAAAAATAAATATTTAGTTAAAAAACCTGAATTAATTAATAATGAAAATACTTTATTTTTAAATAATAATAATAATAATTCAATTTCAATAAAAGAAATACTTGTAAATTCTAAAAGCAAAATTTTAAATATTAAAAATAAAAAAACTTTGAAATTTATTGATTTTAATGATTCATTTGAAAAAAATGAAGAAAATTATAATATAGTAAACAAAAATAAAAATAATTTAAATTTATTGAAAACTTTTAATAATAAATCTAATAAGAATATAAATAATAATGATTTTATATTAAGCTTAAAAAAAAATAATAAATTAAATGATAGTAAATCAAAAAATAAAGGAAAATCTTTTTATTTAAAATCAAAATCAAAATCAAAAAAAAAAAATAAAAAATAAATCTCAAAATAAAATAAAAAATTATATTTATAAATAAATATATAATAATAGATTTTTTAAATCTATAAATATGATTTTAGAAAAAAAGATATATGGTTTTATCAACATGTCATCAAATATTAATTATAATAATAATTCCGATATAAATTGTGTAATATTTTCAAAATATTTAGTTTTAAAAAAAATTTGAAAAGGGTCTTTTGGTACAGTATATTCAGGAATAATAACAATAAATCAACGAAAATAGCCATAAAAATGGAAAAAATAGAAAAAAATTCCTCAGAAATAGAAACACGTCGATTATTATATCTTCAAAGAGATGGTATTCCCAAGATATATTGTTATGGAAACAATCAAACACATAATATTTTAATTCAAGAACTTTTAGGATGCTCATTAGAAGACATATTTAATTCATGTAATAAAAAACAATATTTTTTAATTTAATGTATAAAATTGTCTTTTAATATAAAATAATAATTAATTTTTATATATTAATATTATTAAAATAAATAAAATAAAAATTTATTTTTTTTATTATAAAATTATGAAAAATTGGTCCATCAAAAATAATAATTATTTAATTAAAAACTTATCATCACATAATCACATTTGTATATATGATGGAGAAAATATTAATTATTATAATTATTTACAAATGTTAAGCAAAAAAAGATATAGAGGTTATGCTAATAAAAAATCATATAATAAAGATGAAATAGATTCTCTTAGAGATTCTAATTCTCATAATGGTAATATTGTAGAAGAAAATTTACGAAATTTATTGAAATATAAATTTAAAATAAAAGAATTTTGTAATAGTTACTTTAATTATAAATTTTATTATTATCTTTCAATTTATAAAAATGAAGAAAATGACCCAATAATTATTTTTAATAGAGAAGATGATGAAGTTACTATAAACAAAAATTTAAAATATAATCCAAAAAAAAATGAATTTTTAAAAGGAGATAAAATTTTAAAACCAAAAAATAATATTTTCAAAGATAGTGAAGACAATTCAAAATATGAAATAAAAGTTGAAAAAATAGAATTCGATTTAATTGGAAAAAATAAAAATGATATTATTTTCAAAAATGAAACAAAAAATATCAAAAATATAAAAGAAAAAAAAAATTATAAAAAAATGAAAATATTATTTCCAGAAGATAAAAAAAAATATGAAATTGAAAAAAAATCAATAATCATTAGTGAAATCAAAATTAATGATGGAGAAAAAAAATTTAAAAATCAATTTTTAAGAAATTTAAATATTATTAATGAAACATTCAAAAATAAAGATAAAAAAATATATTATTTATTATTTATTAATTCAGAAGTTTTCTCAAATAATATTTTATTAAATGAAACACTTTCAAAAGTTAAAAAAAATATCAATGTCTTTGTTATCAGCATTTTAAATTTAAAATTATTTGGCTTTAATTTAAAAAAAAAAGAAAATTATAAAAATTATTATAAATTAATAGATTTAAATGAAAAATATGAAATTTTAAATAATAATTTTAATAATTTAAGTCAAAAGATGAAAAAAAATAACAAAAAAATTAATGAAAAAATTGATAAAGTAAATGAAAAAATTGATGAAAAAATTGATAAAGTAAATGAAAAAATTGAACTGCTAATTAATTTATTTAAAAAAAAAGAAGAAGAAGAAAAATCAAATGAAAAAGGAGAAGAAGAATCCAATAAATTAAAAAAACAAAAAAAAGAAAAAAAAATAAATAAATAAATAAATAAATAGACTTTACATTTATTTTTATTAAAATTTTATAAAATAATAAAATATTTAAAATATTTATTAATAATAAATATATTAATTTAAAAGAAATAAAGTTATTATTTATAAATTATAAATATAAAATTAAAGTTAATATTATTATTATCTAAATATGATAATCCTTTTTAAATGAATAAAAATTTTTATTTAATTATCTATTAAAATCTTTCATTTAATTTCTATTTTTCTTTCAATTAATTTATTTATATAATTAATAATTTAAAATATAAAGTTAAATAAATATATTATTAAATCATATTAAAATTCTAATTTTTATTTAATAAATCATATTTATTTAAATGAATATATAATTAAAAAATTATATATATATATATATATATATATAAAAACACCTAAATTTTACATAATATAAAAAATAAATTAAAAAAATTAATAATTTTTACTCATTCTTCAATTGCAGAAAAACTCCATCCATTAATATGATTTTTTTTCTATTTGTTCTTTATTTACATTAACATCATTTTGAAATAATCTTGGTTGTTATATAAACAATTTTTATTATTATCAATTTTATATTTCGGAACATGTAAATTTTTATAATAAACTTTATTCCAATTAACATCTTTAAAATAAGAATGATTTTTAATTTCAATAGCATCTTTTAAATTTCCTGATAATAAACTTTTAATGAAATTTTAGCATTCTTTAGAAATATAATCCGGGAAAAAATGAACATTCTTTTCAAGAATATTTTTAAATAAATCATCTTTATTTTCAGATAAAAAAGGTGAATTTCCGAAATGCATTTCGTAGAATAAAATGCCGAAAAGATACCAATCAACACATTTAGAATACCCTTTTTTTAGTATCATTTCGGGGCTAAATACGCCATTGACCCACAAAAAGATTTGATATAATTTAAAAATTCCTTCTTTGCATAAACCAAAATCAGTAATTTTCACATTGTCTGGTTTTAAATCTCTTAGGATATTAACTGAATTTATTGAATTTGAATTTGCTCAATTGTTAGAATTTGATCCTGAAACAATGAAAAATTTTATTAATTACTATTTAATTTTAATTATAAATTTAAAAATTAAAATTTAAATATATATATATATATATATATAAACTTTGTTTATTTTTATAAAAATATATTTTAATTAATATTATTTATTATTCTTTTTAAATTTTAAATAATCATTTTTGATTAATAATAAAAAAATTGTTTTATTTTATAATTATATTCGTAATTTTTATCATATAAAAAATTTTTTAATAATAACAGATTTTTAAAATATTAATTTAAATAATAAAAAATAATAAACAGATATTTAATTTATTATTTTTTCATTGTTGTATATGTATTATAATATAATAATTTAGTATTATCTATTGGATCTGTTTTATGATATCCTTCAGTTCTAATATAAGTAATTTCTTTATCATTTAAAAATCTATCATATTTAAACATATTATTTAATTCTCTTATTGAAATATTATTTTTTCCTTTACTAATTCTATTAATAATTAATTTAATATCTTCTGATGTAATTTTTCCTTTATTATTTTCAGATAAATATTGAAATAAATTATTTGAATCAATTTTATCTCTATTATTTGAAATATTATTAAAAATTATTTTTGTATTAATTTCATTTGAATTAGTTAAATCTTTTAATGCTTTTATTTTTAAACCTAAATATTCAATATATTCAATTTCAATTTTAAATAATTTTACTAATTCATTTTCATATTCTTCTAAAGCATTATAAAATTCTCTTTGTTTTATTCTATTAATTGTATAGAAAGTATTTAAAAATTTTTTATTTTCAATAAAATTTTGAAATTCATCAAAATTCCAACAATGATCATTATCATAATCATAAAGTTTAATAATTTCTTTTAATTCTATTGATTTATATTTTATTAATTTATTTGATAAAAATAAATTAAAATCATCATAATTTAAATAATTTTTTTTATTTTTATCTAAATATAAAAAATATCCAAATGGATTATCAAAACAAAATAATTGTTGTAAAATTGATCTTTGAACAATTAATTTTTTTTCATATTGAATAATACATGAAAAAAAATTTATTAAAAAACTTTTTACTTTATCTTCATTTTCCATTTTATTTTGCATTTGATATAAATATTTTATTGTTAAATTAAATTTAATTTTTATTATAATTTTTATTAATTTCCTTAATTATTTTAATAAAATAATTATTAATTTAAATTTAAATGGAATTTATTATGAAATTAAGTGATAATAATCAAATAAGTAGAATTTCTTATAATTCAAATTTAATTGCAATTTCAAAAGATAAAATTTTAAATATTTATGAATTAAATAATGAATATAAATTTATAGGTAATTTTTCATTTAATTATAAAATTAATTATATTAAATGGTCAAGCAATAGTTGTTTTTTAGTTATTGGATTTGAAAAACAAAATTTTTATGAAATAAGAGATTTAGATGATAATAAATGGGTAGGAAAAATAACAAATAATAATAATGAAAAAGTAATTTATTTAACAATTTCTCCTGATAATAAAAATATAATGATTTTATATGATGATTTTAAATTAAAAATAATAAATATTTTAGGAAATAAACCAATTAAAATATTTTATTGTGTTAAATTATTATTTAATAATACAAAATCTTTTTTATTTAATCAAAATAAAAAATTATGTGCAATTCCTTTTTCAGAAAAAGAATTTGATTTTATAAATATTTATTTATCTTTAGATTTTAAAAAAATAATTTCAGTGAAAATTGAAAATTCAAGAAATAATAAATTATTTGATTTTTATCTAACAAAAGATGATAAAAAAATAATTGTTATAAATACAAAATTAAAAATATATATTTATAATATTTTAGGAAATATTGAGAAAGAAATTGAATATGATCATATAAATATTAATTTATATAAAATAAGTCCTGATAAAAATTTTATTTGTTTTACTAATTGTAAAGATATTTTTATATATAATATAAAAGAAAAAATTTCTTATAATTTCACTGATGATTTGGTTTTTTATAATAAAAAAAAAGAAAATAATATTAAAATTTATGAAGAAATTGAAACAAAAAATAATAATATATTTAAAAATAAAAAAATTGAATTTAATATGATTGAATATTCTTATGATTCAAAATTTATTGCGATTAATGAAAATAATAATAATTCAATATTTATTTATAATATAAATTATCGAAATATATATTCAATTTTAAATTTTAAAAATAAAATAAAAAAATTTAAATGGAGTCCAGAAAATTATATATTAATTATAATAACAGAAACATTAGATAATATATATCGTTATAATTTAGATATATTAGATTATGTAAAAATACCAGAAAATATTACTTTATATAATAATTTTAAATTTTCATATGATGGAAATTTTATTTTATTTAATGAAAATAATAACAAATTTTTTTTAATCAAATTAAAAAATATAATTAATAATAATAATATAAATTAAAATTTTCTATATTGATATTAAAATTATTTAAATTATTTATATTTTATGATAAATTTATTTTTTAAATTACATGTATATATAATAAAATTATATATTTTATTTAAAAAGTTTAAAATATAATTTATTTCTTTTTTTTGTGTTCTTCATAATTTATATATTTTTTTGTTGTACATTTATTTATAAATTGTTCAACTTTTTTATCTTTATTATCATTTTCTTTATAATTTATCAAATCAAAATTATTTACCATAAATTTATCTTTTTTAATTTTTGGCACATAAGGTGCTTTCATATTTAATGTAATTAATTCTTCCCAATTAAATTCTTTAAACCATATATGTTTTTTAATTTCATCAAATTTAGTTAATCTTTTCATTGGATTTTTTTCTAACATATTACTCATTAATTGCTTAAATTCTTTGTCTTTACAAAACTTTGGAAATTCTAATTTATCTTTAATAACACTCGAATAAATTTTTATTGGGTCATCTAAGACTTCTCCAAAAGGAACTCCACCACAAATAAATTCATACATACAAATAGCAATACTCCAATAATCAATTTGAAAAGAATACCCTTCTCCTAAAATTACTTCAGGAGCCATATAATGTGGTGTTCCTATTATTGTACAAGTTCTATCAGTTATTTCTTTAACCGTTCCAAAATCAATTAATTTTAAATATCCATTTTTAATTACTATAATATTTTCAGGTTTAATATCTCTATAAATAAATTTTCTTTTATGCAAATATTTAATTGCTAAAAAAATTATTGCTGAAAAAAAAATAGTTTGTTTTTTATTTAATAAACCTATATCTCTTATTACTTCAAATAAATCTTTTCCTTCTAAATATTCCATTAATAAATAATAATTATTTTTATATTCTAAACTTTTTACTAATTTAACAATAAAAGGGCTATCAACTTTTAATAAAATTTCTTTTTCTATGTCAATATTTTTTAGAATTTTTTCAGTAAAATACGGATTTTGTTTTCGGGCTTTAATAGCATATAAATAATTATTTTTTTTACTATAAACTAAACTAACATTTCCAAAATTTCCTTCACCTAATTCTTTAATGAAATATAAATCTTCTAATTCTATTGTATTATCTCTTAAAAATAATCTATCAATTAAAAACATTTTCATATTTTGTTCGATATTATTTAAAAATTCCTTTTTTGATAAAGTAAATAATTCTGTTTTACCTTTTGAAATTGCTGTTGCACTTCGCAATTCATTTTTTAATAAAGATCTTTCACCAAAATATTCTTTTGCATTAATTGTACGTAAATAATTATTATTTTTATAAAAATTTACTTGACCAGATTTTACTATATAAAATTTTTCCCCTTTTTCATTTTCTTTTATTATTACTTGATTATCAATATAATTTTCACGTTGAATTAAAGAGCTTAAATCATTTATTTTATTTGTTGATAAATTTTTAAAAAGTGGAATTTTACATAAATGAACAAATATTTCACATTTATTTAAAAAATTAGTTAGAGATTTTACACCTAAGCAATTTAATATCTTTTTAATATCAGCTTCTAATAATAAAACATCAGGTTCAGGAAACAAAGCAAAATCAGTTTTTTCATTTTTTAAATTTATTATTTCTTCTTCAAATAATATTTCACCTCTACTTGCAATTATTTGCTTCGTTTTTGAGTTTATTAAATTACCATCAATAATAACTATTAATTGACTTGATTTATTATGACCTTTTGGATAAGCAACATGATCTTCACCTAAATTAACTGCTTGAAATAAAGGAAAGATTTTCGTTAAATAATATTCATTAATTTTATTTAAATATTTCGATTTTTTTAAAGCTGCTTTTAAAAAATTAAAATATAAAAAATTTCGATATTTATCACTTAATAAATGTTTTAAACTTGATTTACTTATGCTATAACATATGCATTTAGTTTCTGTTATAACATCCATTGTTCTATTTGTATCAATAAGAATTCCTCTTTCCCCAAAATTATCCCCATTTTTTAAAATTTTTATGGTTTTTCCATTATTTACAACTTTTACCCTTCCTTCTTTTATAATATACAAACAATGTGATTCTTCTCCTTTATTAACTATTGTTTGATTTTTATTAAATTCTTCTTTTAAAATATAAGTACTCAAAATAGTTTTTTGATAATTTTCAATATTATTTAATATATTAACACTGTCTATAAATTTTAAATTTTCTTCATAATTTAATTTATTTATGTGATCAACAATTTTTCTAAAATTTTTTCTTTCTAAAACCCATAATAAACAATCTTCTTTTGTTCTTATTGAGCCAGTTCTTGGAGAATCATGCAATAAAGCTAATTCTCCAAATGATTCTCCTATTCTTAATGTTTTTATAAATTTTTTATTTATATATAATTCAGCTTTTCCACTTTTTAATATATAAAAAAAATTACCTAAATTTCCTTGTTTAAAAATATATTTATCTTTTTTAATTTCAACTAACGACATTTCTTCTATTATTGCTTCTCTTGCTAATTCATTTAAACTATGCATGAAAAAATGTTTTGTTAAACAATCATTAATTAATTTTATATCTTTTTTATTTGTATTTGTAAATTTTTTAATATTTTCAAAATTATCACTTTCACTTTCTTCAATTTGTAATATTTGTTTTCTTTTTAATTGTTCATTCATTATCGAAATATTTTCAAATGCATTTATTATTTTTTTTTTCCCTGAAGAATTTTTATTTGATGCAAATAATAACGGTTCACTATTTGGAATATTATTAAAATTATTATCATCAAAATAATGTAAAGGAAAAGAATTAGTATGAAATATTTTTTTTTGATTTTTGATTTTTATTTTTTGAATTTGTTTTATATTATTTTTTGTTTTTTGATTTTGTCTTAAAATGAAATCAGAAAATTTTGCATAATTATTAATAAATTTTGCAGTTTTTTCACCATTCTCAAATTGATTATTCTCATAGTTAAAAGCAGATATTCCATATAAATTTTGGATATTTTTTAAACTTTGACGATATTTATTTTGCATTAGTTCAAGATTGTCATCAGTTCCGGGAGAAGCAACAGAATTAATGACATCTATTTCTTTTAATGATTGAGAAATTCCCATATTATATATTTATTTTATTAAAAATATTTTTTTCTATGTGAAAATATAATTAGTATATATAAATTTATTTTAATATTAAATTTTTTAATAAAAAATTAATATAATATAAATAAATATAATTATTTATTTATCTAAATAATTTATATATTAATATATTTAAATAATATATATTAATTTTATATTTTATTATTGTTATTATTAAGCAATTCTTGCAACATATGAATTAGCTTGTGTGAAAATTCTTACCCATCTTTGAGCATTATATTTTTTATCATTACTCATTACTTTAAGTTCTTTAATTTGTAATTTACTAATATTATAATTAGGTATTTCAAAACACATTGTAATTGGACCTAATTGTTTTCGACATTGTGAAGGTTTATTTATTTGCAAAGTTATTTTTGTATCTAAATTAAATTCGGATCCTCCTAACATTCTTGCTATTCTCCAAACACATAAATGTTGATTTTGAATATAATCAACTTTTTGTTCAATTTGTTTATTTTTTGGTAAATCAAAATACACACTTTGAGTTTCTTTAGGAACATTAAATTTAACTAAAATGTTCGCCCCATGAATTTTATTAGAAAAATTTGCTTGAACTTTTAATTTAACTTCTAATTTATAATCTGATTCTTCAACAATTGCAAATATTCTAAAAGGGGGAGCAAAATCATTACTAATATGATAATTCATTAAGATAAATTCTCCTTCAGGAGGGATTAAATATAAAGTTTTTAAATTTTCTAATTCTTTAGTACTAACTCCTTGATAAAAATTACAATTTTCAATTTCCATTCTTCCTGATGTATAACTCGTTCCCTTTCCAAATAAAACATCATCACATAATACAATTTTTAATTCTGGAGAATTTTTTAAATAGCTTTTCATTTTGATTGCTCCATCTACTCCACTATTTATTAATGCACCACTTCTATTAAATAAACAAGTTACTTTTTCAAAAATATCTACATATATTTCATTTTTACTTTTTATGTCATTTGTTATTTGAATTGATTTTTTTGTATTTTCATTACTCTTTGTTTTTTTATTAAACATTTCTTTTATTGTATTTATTCCTTTTAACATAACAATTGGTTCAGTAAATACAAATTGTTTTACTTGCTCAGTTGTACTTAATTGAGGAATTCCAAAATCAATCATTTCATTTATTATTTCATATATTAAAACAAAATTTTTTCGAATTGCTTCTTCTGTTAATTCTCCACAATGATCTTTTATAACTTTCATTACTCTATCTAACAATTCTAAAAAATAATTAGGTGAATTATTATCAAGTGATGCTATAACAAAATATAAATCTTGTTTTTTTGAATAAGCAAAATTTATTCCTTCTACATTAAATATTGGAGGAGCTTCTTCTTCATCTGCAAAAAAATTTACATTTCGAAAAAAAATTTCATTTGATTTTTTCATATCTCTTCGAAAATCTCTATAAATTATCGTATCTCCTCTTCTACTTAAGATAAACATTTGAGATATTGACATAATTAATATATTTAAATAAAAAATAATTAAAATAAAATATTAAAAAAATATTTAATAATTATTTATTTTAAAATAAAAATCCATTAATATTTATTTATTATTTAAAATTATATATTTTTTTAAAAAGTTTTATCATTCACAATTTTTGCCCCATTTTCTTCATATTCTTTTCTACTTATACATAAAAATTGGAATGTTTCCATATTACCTATTACACTTCCTCCTATCCAACTACTATATTGTCTTTCTTTTGTAGCAACTACATCTATTGGAGTTTTAACTGGGGCTAATTCAAGAATTTCATTTTTCATTCTTTGTTGGAAATTTTCAAATAATGTATTTCCTCCTGCCAATATTATATTACTAAACATTTCTTTTCTTATATCACTATTTGTTTTTAATATACTTTTAAATACTATTTCATGTAAACCATCTTGTTCTAATCCTATTTTCTTTGGGTCGAATATTGCTTCAGGTATATCATATCTTTCAGTACTTAATCTAACAACACTGTCATCAGGTAAGGGATGAACTTTAAAATCAACTTCTCTTGGTTTATATTTATTATCTGCTCTTAAAACACATAATTTTTCTTTAATTTCACTAATTAATTCAAGTTCTAAAGGAGTTGTAAATTCATAACCTTTTTCAAATAAAATTTTATTTAAATAATCATCTAAATGTCTTCCTCCTAAATCTAAATGTTGAATTGTTTGAGGACTGGCATAACCTTCATAAATTGGAACTGCAAATGATGCTCCATATCCACTATCCACAACACATCCTGAAGTTCTTCCAGTTGCATATAAACTAAGTAAAGATTTACTTGCTAAATAAACACCTTCAAAATTAAATAATTCAAATAAAATTTCAATTGATTTTTCTCTATATTTTGCTGGGTTTAATGGACTTTCAGTTATAACTGAAAAACATTCATCAGGACATACTTTTAATGTATCATATATGGTATATGTCCATAAATTTTCTACATCTTCCCAATTTTTTGCAATAGAATCTAAAAATGGTTTATGCATATCTAATCTTCCTCTTTTTTCTTTTGCCTCATCTCCTACATAAAAATTTTTTTCATCCATTGCAAGATTTATTGGACTTCTTTTTGTATATCCTACATAAGATGGAAAGATTTTACGAGGAGCATCATCTCCTGCAAAACCTGCTTTGATATTATCTGTACCATTATCAATAACAACAACCGTTTTTGTTTCTTCTTCCATGTTAAGTTATATTAATTTTATTTTTTTTAATTATATTAAATATTTAATTTATAAATTAATTTATTTTTATTTTTAGCTAATATTTATTATAATATATTTCCAAATAAAAAATAATTAAACTATATTTAATAAAATTTAATAAAAACATATTTGAAATAATAATTTGATAATTACAATTTATAATTTTGTATAAAATATAATAATTATTAAAATTTATTATTCATTAATATTCTAATAAAATTTGACTTAATTTATAAAATAATTCTATTTTAAGTTTTAATCCTAAAAATCTCATTGCTGTATAAACAAAACAAGAGAAAAAAGGAAAAATTTGAATCAATAAAATTGTAATTAAACTTACACAAAACCATTCTGATTGAGTATTTTTAAATACAAAACATAAAGAAGTTATATATACAAAAAAAAATATATTTAAAACTAACATAATTGAAAAAAAAATTAAAAATTTTTTTTCATTAGATTTAACAAATTCGAGCATTTTAATTTTCACATTTTCTGGTTTTTCATATTTTAATAAATTTTTAATTTGTTTTTTTATTGAAAAATAACAATTTATAAATAGATTTAATAAAAGACCAAATGTTGTTACTAAAATAATTCTTACAATTAAAATTTTGAATGAATAAGTTTTTATATGAAATTTTTTTGTAATATATTTTTCATTTATAAATAAACTATTTAACAAGAAATAAAAAGAAATTAAAATAAGAAATAATAATAATTTTACAATAAAAGGTTTAAAAGGATCTTTAATAAAAAAAGTATTAATAAAAGGTTGATGTTCTTTTATTTTTCTTAAATAAAATGAAAAAAAACTTCTTTTTTCATATTTAATTGCTTTTATATAATCCATTTCATCTATATCTGAATCATTTAATTTTTTATTATTTGTTTTTTCTTGAATAAATGTTTTTTCATCAAATTTTGAATCTTTTTCATTAATATTATTTGTATAAAAATTATTTTTATTGTTTGTTGATAATTTTACAATATCTTTATTTATTTTTTCATCAATATTATTGAATGATTTTGATGTTGAATCTTTTAATCTATTAGAAGAGCCATCTAAACTTTTTTTATTTTTATTTAATTTATTTATTGAAAATTGTTTATTTAAATTTTCTTTATTTATTTTTTTTCCTTGATTTTTAGGTGGGTTCATTTGTATTAAATTTGAAATTTTTTTTGCACCAAAAAATTTTGTATATAAAAAGAATATAAAAACTATAGAAGAAAAAATTAATAAAGTCCCTAATGAAAAAAATCCATAATTATAAATAATATTGTTTGGTTCAAATGCTTTAGAAGCACATTTTAAAACATTGAAATTATTATATCTATTTGTTTCATTGTAACTTTCAATTATTTTATTATCTTTAATATCATTTGTAAATCCATTATAATCTATTGAACAAGAACAATTTGCGGTTAATGAATCTAAATTTATATTATTAAATTTACAATTATCATCACATAAAGTCATATTTTGAAAATAATTTGCAACTCTATCTTCTAATGTTATATCATTTCCTTCTTCAGAAGAATATTGATAACAAATATCTGTAAAGAAATCAGATTTTAAATCAAATACATTTATTCCTTCTGTTGATAATTTTTTTACTATTTTATTATCTACTTTTTTTAAAGAACTTATTTGAATTAAAACTTCATTTGTTGTTTTATTACATAGACTTAAATCTAAATTATCTCCAGTTTTAGTATTAAAAATAAAATATTGAATTTGATTAGGTTGATTGTCTCTAATATAATTTATTACTTCAAATGTAAAATCATTTATTTTATAATAATCCTTTAATATATCTATACATTCTTCAGAAATAAAAAAAACCACATCATTATTTAATTCTTCAACACATTTTATATTTCTATATAATAATATTATGTATTCACCTCTTCTATCATCAATTCTACTTACATGATTTTCTGCATTATTATATTTAGATAAATATTCTTCAATATAACTTAATAAAATTTTGTTATTTAAATCCAATCTATCAATATATGAAATTTTTCTATCCATTGCACATTTTGAAAAATCTTCTTCCATACATTCATTATTTTCATTAGCTATTGTTCCTTCTGGGCATTCAGAAAAACATTCATTTCCAAATGTATATATATATATGTTATCCTCAGAACAAGAAGATATACATTTTTTTTTTGGTTCAATTTTATACTTTGCAATACTTGGGCAATTTAAATAATTAGTACAACTGTATTGATTGAATTTATCATAATAATAATAATATTTGCAATCTATAACACATTGAGTTGTATTTTCTTTTTCAGGTTCTTTTCTATATCCTACAGCACAATCTATACATAAATTATTATCTGAATTTCCTATACCTGAACAACTATAACAAGTTTCATAACATTTTTCATAATAATAATTTGATGTTAATATATAATTATGAGGTTTAGTTTCTTCATTATAACATGTAAAATATTTTTCATCCGAATACCTTCTTGTTGGATAATAAAGTTGATTTGAATTACATTGTATACATTTATTATTTAATAAACTTTTATCAGTACAATATTTACAAAATTCAGGACAATTATTTAAAAAAATTTCACATTCATATGAAGGTTCATTATCACATTGTTCTTGTGTTAAACATTTAAATTTTGATAAATCTATATAATAATAATCATCTTTACATTCACTGACACAAAAATCAGGATTTAATCTTGAAAAAGGTAAATTCGAAGGACATGATGATAAACATTGATTATTATTTTGTAATGCATATATTTCATTTTCTGGACAAGAATCCACACATATATTATTTGAATTAAAAAATTTATTATATAATTTGCAATCTTTAACACAAACTGAAGAATCCAACAAAAAAGGATAATTTTTAGGACAAATATTAACATATTCATTTGTATTTTCAATTTGATATGGAAAATGTTCAGGAATTTCTTTAAAACAAGTTTTAATAATTTCAACGTAAAAAGGATAATATATATTATCTTCACATTTTCTTATGCATTCTTTTGTATCATATAAAAAATAAGGTTTTTCTTTTGGGCAAGAATTTAAACATTCAAATATATTATTAATAAAAAAAGGATTATATTTTGGGCATTCTTTTAAACAAATATTATCAGAACTTAAAAAATATTTATATTCAGAATAAAATTTACAATTATTTACACATAAATTATTATTAAAATTATTAAATAAAAAATATCCAGAACAATTTTGTTTTTTTATACATATATTTTCATTTTCCTTTTTAAAATATATTACATCTTTATAATACCCACATGAATTTACATATTCATTTGTATCTTCTATTAATAAAGG